>JAEEGG010005278.1_pt1 | contig 30812 bp, 27 predicted proteins | sample 9134161 | NCBI WGS metagenome assembly JAEEGG01 (sample SAMN16246543, study PRJNA631951) | gut metagenome | biome: gut microbiome; feature: rumen; material: CR-attached | host: Bos | place: Iran: Karaj | collected 2018-10
GAAACCTGCTCCCAAGAAGCGCGGACGTAAGTCGAAGAAGGAACTGGAGGAGATTGCTGCCCGTGAGGCTGCTGAAGCAGAGGCTGAAGCCAAGGAAGAAGCGCAAGAGGCTGCCGAAGCCCCGGCAACTGAGGAGGTGATTCCCGAGGCCAGTGCCGACACGTCGGCAGACATCGACCCGAAGGCTATTGAGGAACTGCAGGCCAAGATGGCACAACAGCAACCTGCAGCCAACCAAGGTGTGACTCCCGACGGTGTATGGGAGGGCGACCCTGGTGACGGAACAGACTTCATCACGGTGGTTGACTTGCCCATCGAGGACGGCGAGGCCATCCCTACCCTCGATATTTTCGACCGTCCGATGAACCAGGCTGCACAGACATCGAATATGGCCGACATGAATGCCTATGCACCCAGCAAGGCTTTCGGCGGTAATACGAAATACAACTTTGAGAACCTGATTGCCGGAAACGGTGTGCTGGAAATGCTGCAGGACGGTTACGGCTTCCTGCGCTCAAGCGATTACAACTACCTGTCGTCGCCCGACGATATCTATGTGAGCCAGCAACAGGTGAAACGCTACGGACTGAAGACCGGCGACGTGGTGGATTGCATGGTGCGCCCACCACACGACAACGAGAAATACTTCGCCATGACTGAGGTGAAGAGCATCAACGGCAGACTGCCACAGGAAGTGCGCGACCGCGTGAGCTTCGAACACCTCACCCCACTCTTCCCCGATGAGAAATTCACACTCTGCGGCGACCCTGCCACTACGAATCCTTCGGTGCGCATCGTTGACCTGTTCTCGCCTATCGGTAAGGGACAGCGTGCGCTGATTGTGGCTCAGCCAAAGACGGGTAAGACCATCCTGATGAAGGATATTGCCAACGCCATTGCTGCCAACCATCCCGAGGCCTACATCATGATGCTGCTCATCGACGAGCGCCCTGAGGAGGTGACGGATATGGCACGCACGGTGAATGCCGAGGTGATAGCATCAACGTTCGACGAACCTGCTGACCGCCACGTGAAGATAGCCGGTATCGTGCTGGAAAAGGCAAAGCGTATGGTGGAATGCGGACATGATGTCGTGATATTCCTCGACTCCATCACCCGACTGGCCCGTGCCTATAACACCGTAGCCCCTGCCAGCGGTAAGGTGCTGACGGGTGGTGTGGATGCCAATGCCCTGCAGAAGCCCAAGCGCTTCTTCGGTGCAGCCCGTAACATCGAGGGAGGCGGTTCGCTGACTATCATTGCCACTGCCCTGACGGACACCGGTTCAAAGATGGACGAGGTGATATTCGAGGAATTCAAGGGTACTGGTAACTCAGAACTGCAACTCGACCGCATGCTGGCTAACAAGCGTGTTTATCCTGCTGTCAATCTGGTATTGTCGTCAACACGTCGTGACGACCTGCTGCAGGATCCTACCACACTGAACCGCATGTGGATTATCCGCAAGTTTATTGCCGAGATGAACCCCATCGAGGCTATGAACACCGTTCGCGACCGTCTGGTGCAGACACGTTCGAACGAAGAATTTTTGCTGTCAATGAATGGTTAAACATACAAAACTAAATAGTAATGGAAAGAGACAACACCATTTTTGAGCTCATTGAGAAAGAGCATCAACGTCAATTGAAAGGTATCGAACTGATTGCTTCGGAGAATTTCGTCAGCGATCAAGTAATGGAAGCTATGGGCAGCTATCTGACCAACAAGTATGCCGAGGGTTATCCCGGCCATCGCTACTATGGCGGTTGCCAGGTAGTGGACGAGGTTGAGCAGCTGGCCATCGACCGCGTTTGCAAACTGTTCGGTGCCGAGTATGCTAACGTGCAGCCACACTCTGGTGCACAGGCTAATGCTGCAGTGCTGCTGGCAGTGCTGAAGCCAGGCGACACCTTCATGGGTATGAACCTGGATCACGGTGGTCACCTGTCGCACGGTTCACTGGTAAACACCAGCGGTATTTTGTATAAGCCCGTAGGTTATAACCTGAACAAGGAGACGGGACGCGTTGACTATGACGAGATGGAGCGCCTGGCACTGGAGAACAAGCCAAAGCTGATTATCGGCGGCGGTTCTGCCTACAGCCGTGAGTGGGACTACAAGCGTATGCGTGAGATTGCCGACAAGGTGGGTGCACTGCTGATGATCGACATGGCTCACCCTGCAGGTCTGATTGCTGCAGGACTGCTGGACAATCCCGTAAAGTGGGCTCATATCGTGACTTCTACAACCCACAAGACACTGCGCGGTCCTCGTGGCGGTATCATTCTGTTGGGCAAGGACTTCGACAATCCTTGGGGATACACCACTCCAAAGGGTGTTGTGAAGAAGATGTCGCAACTCATCAACTCAGCCGTATTCCCCGGACAGCAGGGCGGTCCGCTGGAGCACGTTATCGCTGCCAAGGCTGTTGCCTTCGGCGAGGCGCTGCAACCCGAGTTCAAGGAGTGGGCTAAGCAGGTGCAGAAGAATGCCAAGGTGCTGGCAGAGGAACTGATCAAGCGCGGATTCACCATCGTCAGCGGTGGTACCGACAACCACTCTATGCTGGTTGACCTGCGCTCGAAGTATCCTGAGCTGACTGGTAAGGTGGCTGAGAACGCTCTCGTTGCTGCCGACATCACAGTAAACAAGAACATGGTGCCATTCGACACTCGTTCGGCATTCCAGACAAGTGGTATCCGTCTGGGTACTCCTGCCATCACCACACGTGGTGCGAAGGAAGACCTGATGGTGGAGATTGCTGCCCTCATCGAGGAAGTGCTCAACGCTCCTGAGGACGAGCAGGTGATTGCCAGCGTTCGTCAGCGCGTGAACAACCGCATGAAGGACTATCCACTGTTTGCGTATTAACAGATAATTGAGAAATAGGGGTCGTATCGATTCGATCGGGATACTCATCAAATTACATTGAAAACTGAGTTGTTTCTTCTGCCAATGGCGGGCCACATCTCTCACAAGGAGAAGTTGTAAAACCGGTGGATTACAAAGGCTAAGAGCGCTCTTCATCTTATAACAAAGGAGTTTTCATCACATCCTCGGTACGATTCCCTTTTTTTAATTGAGAATTGAGAATTGATAATTGAGAATTAGCATGTTTTCCGGTATTATTGAGGAATTTGCCACTGTAGTAGGCATCAGGAAGGACAGGGAGAATATTGACTTCACCCTGAAGTGTTCGTTTGTGGACGAACTGGGTATCGACCAGAGCGTGGCTCATAACGGTGTTTGTCTGACTGTGGTCAGCATAGAGGACGGCACATACACCGTCACGGCGATGAAGGAAACGCTGGACCGTTCGAATCTGGGACTGCTGAAGGTGGGCGACAAGGTGAATGTGGAGCGCTCGATGATGATGAACGGACGATTGGACGGACACATCGTACAGGGCCATGTGGACGAGACGGCACGATGCATTGCTGTGGAGGATGCCGACGGTTCGACGTACTTCACTTTCGAATACCAGGAGAACAAGGAAATGGCCTTGAACGGATATTTTACCGTTGATAAGGGTTCTGTAACGGTTAACGGTGTATCGCTGACCGTATGCAATCCCACGAAGAACACATTCCAGGTGGCTATCATCCCCTACACTTTCGAACACACAAATTTCTGTGATATCAAAGTGGGCAGTGTGGTCAATTTGGAGTTCGATATCATAGGAAAATACATAGCAAGACTGGTGCAAATATCAAAGAATTGACTTTTTTTCGAAAAAAAATGCCGATAAATTTTCGTTTCCCACTGAAAATCAGTATCTTTGCAGTCCGAAATAGAAAATAAGTTACAAGATAAACAATTTTAAGAGTTAAAAATTAAGATGACAAAGGCAGATATAATCAACAAGATTGCTGAGGACACAGGTCTTGCAAAAAAGGACGTAGCTGTCACAGTTGAAGCTTTTATGGAAGAGATACGCCATAGTATGGCTGTGGAGAAAGAGAATGTATATTTGCGTGGTTTCGGCACTTTCACTGTCAAGCATCGCGCTAAGAAGACAGCCCGCAATATTTCCAAGAATACTACATTGGTGATTGACGCTCACGACTTCCCCGCTTTCAAGCCAGCCAAGAGTTTCATAGAAAAGATGAAATAAACATTAAACAATTTAAATATATTTAGATTATGCCAAACGGAAAGAAAAAGAAGGGCCACAAGATGGCTACTCACAAGCGCAAGAAGAGACTGCGCAAGAATCGTCACAAGAGCAAGTAAATACTTGTTCATTACGAAGTAAAGAAATGAAAGGAGTGTACCAATAGATCTTTAACAAGAAAAGTTGGTGCACCCTTTCCGTAAAGAATCGAATCTACAAATCATGACAAGTGAAGTAATCATTGACGTCCAGCCGAAAGAGATTTCGATAGCGCTGCTCGAAGACAAGGAACTGGTGGAATACCAGAACGAGAAACGAGAGGCGTCGTTCTCTGTAGGCAACATCTATCTGGGCAAAGTCAAGAAACTGATGCCCGGATTGAACGCATGTTTCGTGGATGTGGGATCGGAACGCGATGCTTTCTTACACTATCTTGACTTGGGGACTCAATTCAGCTCTTATGAGAAGTACCTGAAACAGGTACAGAGTGACAGGAAGAAGCTTTTCCCTATTTCCAAAGCTTCAAGAATGCCCGACCTTCCCAAAGAAGGAAGTGTCCAGACCACGATCAAGCAGGGACAGGAAATCATGGTGCAGGTGGTGAAAGAACCCATCTCGACCAAAGGACCACGACTGACATGTGAACTGAGTTTCGCTGGCAGATATATGGTGCTGATCCCTTTCCAGGACAAGGTTTCCGTTTCCTCGAAGATTAAGAAAAGCGAAGAACGTACACGTCTGAAACAACTCGTACAAAGCATCAAGCCTAAGAACTTCGGAGTGATTGTCAGAACATCCGCCGAAGGAAAGCGTGTGGCTGAGCTTGATGCTGAAATGAAAGTTTTACTGAAACGCTGGGATGATGCCATCGCAAAAGTGCAGAAGTCGACAACGACACCGGTGCTGGCTTTCGAAGAGACAGGAAGAGCCGTTGCCTTGTTGCGCGACCTCTTCGACCCCACTTATGACGGCATCTACGTCAACGATGCAGACATCTTCCAGCAAGTGAAGGACTACGTCGGTCTCATTGCTCCGGAGAAGCAGGAGATCGTCAAGCAATACACAGGCAATGTACCCATCTTCGACAATTTCAATGTCACCAAACAACTGAAGTCGTCGTTCGGACGGACCGTGAACTACAAACGTGGCGCCTATCTGATTATACAGCATACGGAAGCCATGCATGTAGTGGACGTGAACAGCGGTAACCGTACCCGGGCTGAGAACGGACAGGAGGCGAACGCACTGGAAGTGAATCTGGGAGCAGCCGACGAGCTGGCTCGCCAGTTGCGCCTGCGTGACATGGGAGGAATCATCGTGGTTGACTTCATCGACATGAACCTTGCAGAAGACCGCCAATTGCTTTACGAGCGGATGTGCAAGAACATGCAGAAGGATCGTGCACGCCATAACATCCTGCCTCTGAGTAAGTTCGGACTGATGCAGATTACCCGTCAGCGCGTGCGTCCGGCAATGGACGTCAATGTGGAGGAAACATGTCCCACATGTTTCGGTAAGGGAAAAATCAAATCGTCAATCCTGTTTACTGATCAGTTAGAGAGCAAAATTGACCGCCTCGTCAATAAGATAGGCATCAAGTGTTTCTCACTACACGTACATCCTTATGTCGCAGCCTATATCAACCAAGGCATCGTGTCACTGAAACGACGCTGGCAGATGAAATACGGCTGGGGAATCAGAATCGTTCCTTCGCAGAAACTGGCTTTCCTACAGTATGAGTTCTACGATAAGAACCGCCAGTTTATCGATATGCAGGAGGAAATAGAGACGAACGAATAGTGTTGTCGGACTAAAAACCGTTATAGACATGCTTACACTGAAGGTGTTGTTTTGGATATGCCTGATACTCGTGTTCTACACCTATCTGGGCTACGGCATGTTGCTCTGGCTGCTGGTGAGTATCAAAAGACTCGTTTACGGCAAGCCGAAGAAGCAGGAACTGCCTACGGACGATGAACTGCCTGAGGTTACACTCATGATATGTGCCTACAACGAACAGGACATCGTTGAATCCAAAATGGAAAACACCCATCAGATTGACTACCCGAAACTGAAGGTGGTGTGGGTGACTGACGGTTCAAATGACCAGACAAACGACTATTTAGCTAAATACCACGATGTTGAGGTGATATACTCGCCTGAACGTCGTGGTAAAACTGCGGCACTCAATCATGGCCTCGCGCTGGTAAAAAGCGAACTGGTGGTGATGACTGATGCCAACACCATGTTGAACCCAGAGTCAATACAGGAAATCGTGCGTTGCTTCATGGATCCGAAAGTGGCTTGTGTAGCTGGCGAAAAACGCGTTGCAGCACGCCATGAGGGACAAGCTGCCGCTGAGAGTGAAGGACTCTACTGGAAATACGAGAGCACGCTGAAGCGATGGGACGGAGAACTGTATTCGGCTATGGGAGCAGCAGGCGAACTGTGCGCCATTCGCCGTTCACTCTATGAACCAATGCCTGAGAATGCCCTGCTCGACGACTTCGTGATGTCGCTGAGGATGGTTGACAAAGGCTATAAAATTGCTTACACATCAGAAGCGTATGCAATGGAATACGGATCAGCCAACCTGGAAGAGGAATCAAAGCGTAAACGCAGAATAGCAGCAGGAGGACTGCAGAGCATCTGGTGGTTGCGCAGCATGTTGAATCCGCTGCACCAACCGGTGGTTGCCTTCCAGTTTATTTCACATCGTGTGCTCCGTTGGAGCATCACACCTATTGCCCTGCTGTTGCTGATACCCCTGAATGTGTTATTGGTTTTTCTGAAGGCTGGTGCCGTCTATAACTGGATTTGGGTGCTCCAGATTCTGTTTTATATTGCTGCCTTCCTGGGCTATCTGCTCGAAAGGAAAGGCAAGAAGAACAAATTCCTGTATATCCCTTACTACTTCCTGTTTATGAACCTGAATGTGTTTAAAGGTATGGCTTACTTGAAGAGTCACAAAAGCAGCGGAGCATGGGAAAAAGCAAAAAGAGGGTAAAAAATCTTTAAATTCCTTGGAGGATTTAAAAATATTTTATATTTTTGCAAAATCATATAGAATTTTCAGATGACTGATTTTGAAAGGGAGACTTTATTGCAGAAGATTGCCGAGGCTAACATGAGGCTTGATGCCGCAAACAAGCAATTGTTTGAGGCTAAGGCTAAATTGGATGAATATGAAGCTAAAGCGCATGAGGCTGAGCAGGCCAGCAAGATGAAAACACTCTTCTTGGCCAACATGAGCCATGAAATACGAACCCCTCTGAACGCTATTGAAGGCTTTTCGAGAGTGATGTGTGAAACAGACTCTCAGGAAGAGCGTTCAAAGTATATGGAAATCATCGAGAGCAACAATGCCCGACTTTTGACGCTCATCAACGAGATTCTCGACCTGTCGAGGGTGGAATCCGGTGAGGTTGCCATCAAGAAGACGATGACTGATTTGAACGAGTTATGCAAGAGCTTGCAGAATACATTTAAGTTCAGATGTCCGGAAGCCGTACAGATGGTATGGAACAAACCTAACATGGTGGTAACCCTCAACACTGACGCCAACCGACTGATGCAGGTGTTCTCGAATTTAATCAGCAATGCATTGAAGCATACCTCGAAAGGTAGCATCACATACGGTTATCGTTTGATATCAGACGGACAGGAAGTGGAATTCTTTGTTTCCGATACCGGCTCAGGTATTGCACCTGAGGATATGGAACACATCTTCAAGACCTATGTTTCAAAAGATGCCGAAACTATGAAGAACGGCTACGGACTGGGATTGCCACTGAGTAAGATTATCGTTGAGAAACTGGGTGGTAATATCAGTGTATCGTCAACATTGGGCGAAGGTTCTACTTTCCGCTTTGTACTGCCATTCGAAGGTACTATCGGCGGCGTTTCACGGAATTCACGTGTCACCACGAACTCACGCACCATCCGCGTCAGCACCCGTACCGACGTTCAGAACGCACCACTCATTCTGGTAGCTGAAGACGAGGACAATAACTTCGAGTTGGTAAAGGTGGTACTGTCGAAGCGCTACAGACTGATTCGTGCACACAACGGTATCGAGGCAGTCACATTATGCGAAGATGAACATCCAAACTTAATCCTGATGGATATCCGTATGCCGGATATGAACGGACTGGATGCTACACGTATCATCAAGGAGGTCAATCGTAACATACCTATCATAGCACTGAGTGCCTATGCTTTCGACGAGAACATCAAGGAAGCCAAAGAGGCAGGATGTGACGATTTCATGGCAAAGCCTTTCCGAGTAGAAGATTTGCTGGATAGGATTCAGAAATTCTTGAATAAATAAATCATATGGGAAAATTAGCTGTTTATAAGTATGTAGCCATGATGTTTCTCGTGCTACAACTTATTGTTTCTGCCTACACATTCTTAGGCTTGTTCGGAGGTGATGTCAATCCTGCCGGTAATATGGCAAGAGCTATGGTTGTTTATATACTTCCCATATTGATTATCGCCAACTTCCTGTTGTTGATTTACTGGTTGGTTCGCAAGCGCTGGGTGTATGCCATCATTCCTTTGGTAACGCTCCTGTGCTGCATCCCATATATGGGAACATTGGTACAGCCACGTTCTGTCAGCGAGAAACCTGTAGCACCTGAGGAATTAGTGGTGGCTACCTATAATGTGGCTCGCTTCAACAGAGAGACAAGTGGCTTCCTGGCTCAGGACATTCTGGCAGAAATGAAACGCCAGAAGGTGGATGTGTTCTGTGTTCAAGAGTATATGGAGAATAGTGGCGACCGCAAGAACACCGATTCATACAAGGAATATTTCCCTTATGTGGCAATGGCAGGCAGAGACGGTGTGATTTTCAGCCGTTACCCCATCAAGAGCGTTAAGCCGTTCCTCTTCGATGATTCCAACCAGGCTGCATTATATGCTGACATTGACGTGAAGGGACAGATGATACGTGTATTCTCTGCACACTTGGAAAGTACTGGTATCAACCGCACGATGTACAAAGCCGGCAAACTGGAGGCGCAAGGAATTAGTGTAGAAAATAATCGCGTGCTCAATGCCATCTATGGCAATTACACATTAGGTATGATTTTCCGCGCCAGTCAAGCTAACATGCTGGCACAACAAATTCAGTCTTCGAAGATTCCCTGTATTGTATGTGGTGACTTCAACGATGTGCCCTACTCTTACGTTTATAAGACGATGTTGGGTAATCTGGTGGATGGTTTCAAGGAATGCGGTGGTGGTTATATGAATACTTATCGCGGTAAGAAGAATGTACGTATCGACTATATTTTCCATAGTGAGTCGCTTGAAGGTCTGAGCTATTACAGAACCGACCTCACCTATTCCGACCACTATCCAGTCTTTATGCGTTTTAAATTTCCCGGAAAGTAAAGTTACACAATTTTGAATCGTACACGGAACGAGTGTTCGTGTTCGTCCCAGTTAGTGCCAAGCATCTCAAAACGGCCTATCTGACTGGTTGAGCGTACGTGTTTGCCAATGCAAGGACAAACGTCGTAGTCGCCTATCCTAACCAAGCGTATCGTTTCAGAAGCATCGTCGGGCAGGCGGTCGAGAGAAATGCCTTCAGGCAGTTCGTCCTGTGTGACAAATTCGAACGTTACAGGCAGGTCCTCCTCTATCAGTTCGTTCATTCGGCGTTCTATCTCTTTTTCTTCCTGACGAGTCGGCTTATGGTCAACATAAAAGCTCATCTTACTCTTCTTGCGCTCGATGTGGGCATTATGTGAACGCTCACATCCAAACAATCTGATCATCGTCTGGTTCAGCAAATGCTCAGCTGTATGTGCAGGGGGAAATTCCTCCTTGTTATGCTCGTTAAGAATATAGTCACCCATAAACTCTAAACTATGAACTATGAACTCTAAACTATGAACTCTAAACCCTAAACTTCAGCACATACGCTCCCCGTGCATCCATTGTCAGTCGGATTGCACCATCGCGTTTGATAGCCGTATCCTCCTTCTCTTTTGTCAGCAGGTCGGTAACAAGATATGTGCCTTCCTCGAATTCAAGATAGTCGAAGGCATGTGCAGGAATCTTTACGTCGATAGCAACGGCATAGTCGTCAAAATTGACAGCAACAAGAAGCACCTCTTTACCAGCCTTACGCAGGAACACATACTGGCGTTCCAATTGGGGGTTGACATACATCAGATCGAAGAAGACACCTTCAGAAACAGCCTTCTCCTTGATGGCTATCTGCATAGCACGCTTATGTATATCGAAAATCTGTTTCTCCTTGGCTGTCAGCTTCTTATCAGCAGCTCGGCAGAGTGTGTCAATGCTCCAGTAATCAAAGATTGTTGTACGTCCGTCGTTGCCGCTGAAGCCCTCCTTGTCCATACCGTGCTCTCCATATTCCTCACCAGCATAAAGCATGAATGGGTTCTGCTGCATCAACAGCGAGGTTATCATAGCAGGCACACCTTTCATTGCATCGGCAGCAAAGAAATCGCTGGCTATACGTTGCTCGTCATGGTTCTCAAGGAAATAGAGCATGTGGTCACGAATATCGTCGGTCTGTTGCCAAGCCCCTGTAATGGCTGATGCCGGAGCATGGTGACAAATGACAGCACGCATGGTGTCATACATTCCCACCTTGTCATATAACCAGTCGAAACCTGCAGCAATGTAATTACGATACTGAGCCGGGTTATACACCTCGCCGACGAAGACAATATGCTTGTATTTCTGCTTCACGATAGCAGTAGCATACTGCCAGAAGGCTGCCGGCACCATCTCTGCCATATCACACCTGAAACCGTCAATACCTTTTGACGCCCAGAACAACAGGATGTCTGTCATCTTCTTCCATGTGTCGGGAATGGGTTCGAAATGACCTACCCCACCGGCATAATAATCAACACCATAGTTCAGTTTGACAGTCTCATACCAGTCGTTCTTACCTGGTGCATTATCGAAATGATCATTACCTGTAGCCTTGGCAGGTTCCTCCATATAGGGCTCAGCCTCGTCGTGATAGAGGTCAAAATGAGGGGCGAAGTGCTGACCGGGACAATAATAGAAATTATTATTCACGGGGTCGAAGCCACATTGGGTATCATCATCCTCGCCCAAGTCCTTCACTCCTGCCGGTTTACAGATAGAGTGATATTGTCGAGCCACATGGTTGGGCACAAAGTCGATAATGACTTTCAGCCCAGCCTCATGCGAACGCTCGACAAGTGCCTCGAACTCCTGCATACGGTTGGCTACATCCACTGCCAAATCCGGATCTATGTCATAATAGTCGGTAATGGCATAGGGAGAGCCAGCCTTGCCCTTTACAATAGCAGAATGCTGGCGAGGAATACCATAGGAGGTATAGTCGGTGGTAGAGGCATGACGGATAATTCCCGTGTACCAGATATGGCTGACACCCATCTGTGTCAAGCCCTTCAATACTTCAGGGGTGAAATCGGCCATCTTTCCCGAGCCGTTCTCCTGCAATGTACCGTCTTCCTGTCTGTTGGTGTTCCTGTTTCCGTAGAGACGAGTGAACACCTGATAGATAATCACCTTACCCATACCTTCGCTCCTTTACATATTTAAATTGTATGATTAAAATAATAAATTTCAGACAATTCCGTGTACAGACACTTCCTTGTTAATCTTGGAAATCATGCCCTGAAGAGCCTTACCCGGTCCACACTCGGTGAAGTCGTCAGCACCGTCGGCAATCATGTTCTGAACACTCTGAGTCCAACGTACAGAACTGGTCAACTGAGCTATCAGATTTGCCTTGATTTCAGCAGGATCTGTATGAGGCTTACCATCCACATTCTGATAAACAGGGAATTTTGGCGCCTTGATATCCGTTTTCTCGATAGCAGCCTGCAGCTCGTCCTTGGCTGGTTGCATCAGTGGAGAGTGGAAAGCACCACCCACCTTCAGTATCAGAGCACGCTTGGCACCGGCAGCCTTTAACTGCTCACAAGCCTCGTTGATGGCTTCAATATCACCAGAAATAACCAACTGACCAGGATTGTTGTAGTTAGCACAAACCACGATATGACCCTCACGGTTGATAGAACGGCAAACTTCCTCGACCTGCTCGTCGGAAAGACCGATAATAGCTGCCATTGTTGAAGGCTGAGCCTCGCAAGCTTTCTGCATAGCCATAGCACGGGCATATACCAGTTTCAGACCATCTTCAAAACTCAGAGCACCAGCTGCAACCAAAGCAGAGAATTCACCCAGAGAGTGACCTGCAGTCATATCAGGCTGAAATTTATCACCCAGGCAGATAGCTGAGATTACTGAGTGCAGAAAAACAGCAGGCTGAGTCACCTTTGTCTGCTTCAAATCTTCGTCAGTACCCTCAAACATAATGTCGGTAATACGATAGCCGAGAATATCATTAGCCTTCTCAAAAAGTTCTTTCGCTGTAGCGTTGTTGTCGTAGAGGTCCTTACCCATTCCTACAAACTGAGCTCCCTGTCCGGGAAAAACAAATGCTTTCATTTTCTTACTTTTACTTGATTAATTCTACTTACATTATTTATTATTGGGTGCAAAGGTACGGTTTTTTTTCTTATTTAAGGCATATTTTGTGCAAAACATTTGGTTTTATCACAGAAAACCCATATCTTTGCAAATTAGAATCTACTAATTTATTTAAATATTATGTTATCACAACAAGACCTGAAACAACTTGCCCAGAAGGGCATCAGTGAAGCACAAATCGAGCGTCAGCTTGGTGAGTTTAAAACCGGTTTTCCATTCCTCAAACTTGAAGCTGCTGCCGCTATCGGACGTGGTATCGTAGCTCCTAACGAGGCTGAGCGTAAACAATACGTCAGCGCATGGGAACAGTATAAGGCTGCCGGTCGTCGCGTAGTAAAGTTCGTACCTGCCTCAGGTGCTGCCAGTCGTATGTTCAAGGACATGTTTGCCTTTGTGGATGCTGACTATGACGTACCTACCACCGATTTCGAGAAGAAGTTTTTTGACAACATCGAAAAATTTGCTTTCTATGCAGAACTGGATGCTGCCTGTCAGAAAAACGAAGGAAAGGGTATCAAGGCTCTCATCGCAGACGGTAACTATAAGGCTGTTGCAGCAAACATGCTGAAAGCCGAGGGACTCAACTACGGACAACTGCCCAAGGGCTTGCTTTTGTTCCACAACTACCCAGAAGGACCACGCACTCCGATGGAGGAACATCTTGTAGAAGGTGCACTTTATGCTGCATCTAACGGCGAGGCTCATGTACATTTTACCGTTTCGCATGAGCACATGGAACTTTTCAAGCAGAAAGTTGCCCAAAAGGCTGATATCTACGCTGAGAAATATGGTATCAAGTATGATATCACCTTCTCAGAGCAGAAACCCTCAACCGATACTATTGCAGCCAATCCCGACGGAACTCCTTTCCGAAATAGCGATGGTTCTTTGTTGTTCCGCCCAGGTGGTCACGGTGCACTGATTGAGAACCTTAATGAAATAGAGGCTGACGTTATCTTCGTCAAGAATATCGACAACGTGGTGCCTGATCGTCTGAAACCCGAAACAGTTGAGTGGAAACAGATTATTGCCGGCGTTCTCGTTACCCTGCAACAGAAAGCTTTCGATTATCTGCGTCTGCTGGATAGCGGCAAGTATTCTCACGAGCAGATTGAGGAAATCATTCGCTTCGTACAGCAAGACCTCTGCTGTCGCAAGGCAGACATCAAGGATTTAGAGGATGCTGACCTTGTTATCTATCTGCGCAAGAAGCTCAATCGACCCATGCGTGTTTGCGGTGTGGTAAAGAATGTCGGTGAACCTGGCGGTGGTCCGTTCCTCACTTATAATCAGGATGGCACCGTATCACTGCAGATTCTCGAGTCGAGCCAGATTGACAAGTCGAACAAGGAGTATATGGAAATGTTTACAAAGGGTACCCACTTCAACCCCGTTGACCTTGTCTGCGCTGTGAAAGACTATCAGGGCAATGCCTTCGACCTGCCTAAGTATGTTGATCCAACTACAGGTTTCATCTCACAGAAGTCTAAGTCTGGTAAGGAACTGCAGGCACTTGAGTTGCCAGGACTCTGGAACGGAGCCATGAGCGACTGGTCAACCATCTTCGTGGAAGTACCACTTGGCACCTTCAACCCTGTGAAGACAGTCAACGACTTGCTCCGAGACCAGCATCAGTAATCGATTATCGTCAAATGATAAACTGACAAAGAGGACTCACCGCGAGTCCTCTTTCCTTTTTTCCCGTTTCCTTCTATTATCTCAAAATAATTTCGTATATTTGCAGCAGATTACGAAAATGGCAAAACTCGAAATTCATACCCTTGACACGGACAACCGCGAGTGGCAGCAGGCGCTGCAAATCATACAATATACGCGAAGGTCGCTTTTCCTTACCGGCAAGGCTGGTACGGGTAAATCTACTTTCCTGCGCCACATCGCTGAAACTACGAAGAAGAAACACGTTATCCTGGCTCCTACAGGAATAGCTGCCATCAATGCCGGTGGACAGACGCTTCACTCCTTCTTCAAACTGCCTTTTCACCCCCTGTTACCCAACGATTCAAGTTACTCCATCCGTAACATACGAAAGACGCTGAAATATAGTGGTGAACTAACCAAACTGCTACGGGAACTGGAACTGATTATCATTGACGAGATATCAATGGTACGTGCTGATATCATAGACTTTATCGACAAGGTATTGCGCATCTACTGTCGTAATATGCGTGAACCTTTTGGAGGCAAGCAACTGTTGCTGGTGGGCGACATATTCCAGTTGGAACCTGTCATCAAGGAAGATGAATGGCGACTGATGCAACCCTTCTATGCGTCAGCTTATTTCTTTGCAGCCAAGGTATGGCAGGAGATGCAACTCGTGAGTATCGAACTCAGAAAGGTTTACCGACAGAGCGATTCACAATTCATTGGTCTGCTGGACCGCATCCGTCAGAATCATGCTACAGATGCCGATCTGCAATCCATCAATGCCAGGGTGAACCAAAGCTCGAAACAGAAAGAGAATGGTTTCGAAATCACCCTTGCCACCCGACGAGACACGGTAGATTATATCAACGACCTGCATCTGTCGGAGTTGGAAGGTGACTCAACCATTTTCAAAGGACACATCAAAGGCGATTTCCCTGAGACCTCCCTACCCGCTCCCATGGAACTGGAAATAAAACCCGGTGCCCAGGTTATCTTTATCAAGAACGACAAGGAGAAACGCTGGGTGAACGGCACCCTTGGTGTTGTCATCTATATTGACGAAGGGGAAGGCATCATCACGGTGGTTGATGAAGACGGGCACGAATATGACGTAGAACGTGAGGTATGGGAGAACATGCGCTATACTTTCAACGAGAAAGAACAGAAAATCGAGGAAGAAATGCTGGGCTCCTTCATACAGTTCCCACTACGACTGGCTTGGGCGATTACAGTACACAAGAGTCAGGGCCTGACTTTCCGTCACGTAAAAATTGACTTCTCGGGCGGTGGCGCCTTCGCTGGCGGACAGACGTATGTGGCTTTGTCACGCTGTACCTCATTGGAGGGAATCACACTCGAAGCCCCTATCCGCCGGAGCGATATCTTTGTCAGGGCTGAGGTGGTAGCCTTTGCCAACCGTTACAACGACGGTCAACTGATTAAACAAGCTATTTACGAAAGCAAGGCTGACAAGGAATACCACGATGCTATGGAAGCTTTCGACCGCCAAGACTTTGACGCTTTCCTCCAGAATTTCTTCTTGGCCATTCATAGCCGCTATGATATTGAGAAACCTGCTGCCAAACGGCTTATTCGCCGGAAGTTGGGTATTATCACTAAGTTGCAACAACAATGTCAGCAACTGGAAGACCGTATTCGTAAAAAAGAGGAAACGCTCAAACGACTGGCTGCCGAATACGTTCTGCTGGGACGTGAATGCGAACACGAGCACATGCCTGAAGCCGCTATCCGCAATTATGAGAAAGCACTGGAACTCTATCCTGACGCTATGGAAGCCAAACGTCGCATTAAGAAACTAAAAAAAGATAAGACATGATTACAACTCCTATTGCCAAAATCAATCTCGGACTGAATGTTGTAGAACGGCGACCTGACGGCTATCACAACCTGCAAACCGTCTTTTATCCTGTCGCTATCAAAGACGCACTCGAAGTGTGTGCTATGTCAGATGATTTTCCTTCACCCTTTGACTGCGACATCAAAGTAACCAACATCCGCATTGAGGGCGACGAACAGCGCAACCTGGTGGTCAAAGCCTACCATCTGCTGAAAGCCGATTTCCCATCACTGCCTCGCCTTCATGCCCACCTCTATAAAGGTATTCCAACACAGGCAGGAATGGGTGGAGGGTCGAGTGACGCCTCGGCTATGCTGCTATTACTGAACCGTGAGTTCCAACTCGGACTTTCTGAGGAACAACTAATCGGCTATGCTGCCAAATTAGGTGCAGACTGTGCTTTCTTCGTTATGAACCGCCCCGCTTATGCTGAGGGAATTGGCGAAAAACTACAGCCTATCAACCTTGATCTCTCTAACTGGTATATTGCCGTTGTCCGACCCGATATTCCTGTACCTACGAAAGAGGCATTCTCCCGCATTACACCTGCTTTTCCCAAGAAATGTTGCAAGGACATTGTCATGCAGCCCGTAGAAACCTGGCGCAAAGAACTGACCAACGATTTCGAGCAGAGTGTTTTCGCACTGCATCCCGAGATTGGCGCCATCAAGGAACGGCTCTACCAATTAGGTGCCACCTATGCAGCTATGAGTGGAAGCGGCAGTGCCCTCTTCGGACTGTTCAAGAACCCTATTGATGTTGAAAGGGAATTCGAAGGAATGTTTTCCATTTGTATCAAAATGGCATAAAAAAAGAATGATTGTCTCACGACAACCAGTCTTCTATTAACCTTAATAATCTAATACCATGAAAAACACATTGCAAATTTAGAAAATCTTTTCATACTTTGCAAGTATTTTCGTATATTTGATGTATTATTTAACACGTTTTTGCATTTTACGGCTTCCATTCTATGTTTTTTAACCAAGGAACGTCTTTTTTCTGTGTTTCATTGGCTATTGGATCTAATGCCGTTGACTGTTTCAAGCACACTGCCATCTGTGGTAATGGTGCAAAAGATGCCACATAAGGCTGCTGGGGAAGTGCGAGGTGGGAAGCCACGTCGATTTTGCTCCATCTGACGGAATAGGCAGCTATCCAACTCTCTGGCGCATCCTTACCATAGGTCGTAATCACACACACCACCTGGTTGCAGCTGTCAACAGGGTTGCTGACCGGCATCAGCTGCATCTGAACGAGTTTTGCAGCACTTGCCTGCAACGTGAGGGTGGTATCTGTCAGTGTCAGCATCTCACTTTTCCCTCCCAGTTCGTTGGCAACACCGGCCTTCATTCCCGAATCAAGGAAATCGATGAAATCCAGTCGGTTGTTTGCCGTCAGATAAGGCAGAAGACTGTCAGGCATCTGAAGAAAAACATCCCGCATCTTCGTCTGCGCCTCACATGGAGACAGCAGCGAAGACATCAGGAAACAAACAATCAAAAATCTCTTCATACATTATACTATTTATCCACGTCCAGGACGGAGGTCTTTTACGCGGACAGCCTTACCCTCGCTGACAGGCAGCGAACCTTTCTTAACCAGTTTCACACGGGGAGTGAGCAGAATCTCATCCTTCAGTGCACGCTGAATGTCGCGTGTCATCTTCTGTAATTCGGGATATACATCAGTATTCAGTCCGTCCAACTCTACCTCAACAGTCATGATATCGTTATCGTCCTCGGTATCGAGGGTGATGAGATAGTTGCTGCCCAAGCCAGGATACTGAACGAGAATCTTCTCGACCTGCATAGGGAATACGTTAACGCCCTTGATGATAAACATATCGTCAGTACGTCCCTTGATACGGTCTATACGGCGATGGGTGCGTCCACATGGACACTCACCTGGAATAATACGGGTAAGGTCGCGAGTACGATAGCGCAGAATCGGCATCATCGTACGATCGAGTGTGGTAAGTATCATCTCACCCATCTCACCGTCAGGCACTGGTTCCAATGTATCAGGATCAACAATCTCAAGAATGTAATTGTCTTCCCAGAGGTGCATACCATTCTGTTCCTGACATTCGAAAGCCACACCGGGACCGTTCATCTCCGTCATACCGAACGAGTTATAGGCCTTCACACCCAACAGTCGCTCTATGCGTTTACGCTGCTCTTCGGTATGGGGCTCTGCTCCGATAAAGAGTGTGCGGAGCTTGGTGGAACGAGGGTCGACACCCTCTTCCTGGAACACCTCTGCCAGACGAATGGCATATGAGGGAATAGCGTGCAGACAGGTAGTTCCGAAGTCTTTGATAAACATAATCTGACGCTTCGAGTTACCTGCAGCAGCAGGTACTGTAGTAGCACCTAATTTCTCAGCACCATACTGGAATCCGAGTCCACCGGTAAACATACCGTAGCCGCTTGAGTTCTGGAACACGTCAGTATCACGGCATCCTACCATATACATGTCGCGGGCAATCATATTAGCCCATGAGTCAATATCGTGGCGTGAATAGGTAACCACTGTCGGGTGACCTGTCGTACCGCTTGTTGAGTGAATACGGATAGCATCCTTCATGTCGCCGCCAACTAATCCAAAGGGATAGTTATCGCGCAAGTCCTGCTTTGTGGTGAAAGGAATCTTGCGGATGTCAGCAATGGTCTGAATACTGTCGGGCGTGATACCCAGTTCGCCGAGACGCTTCTTATAGAAAGGCGACTTCAAGGCGATTTCAATCGACTGACGTAGTTTTTTAACTTGCAATGCCTCCAAGTCCTTGCGGGGCATTGTCTCTAATTCCGGTTGCCAATACTTGTTGTCCATAATATTTCAGTTTTTTGTTATAATTTCAATGTTTCGTCATATTTCAAGGGCAGTTGCTTACCGATACTGGTAGCAATGATGCCACATCCTGTTTTCTCCTTCACCTCGGCAATAATATCTGCCATGAGTTGGGCATTTGTATCGTCCAAATGCGAAATGGGCTCGTCAATCACCAAGAAATCAAAGGGTTGTGCCAAAGCACGGACAAATGCCACACGCTGTTGCTGACCTTGTGAGAGAATGGCTGCCTTCACATTCCATTTCTCGGTTATACCCAACTGTGTAAACCAGCGCTTGATGTCGTCTTGAGTGATATGCCCTGTGAGCCGGTTCTTCACCTCCACATTCTCCCATGCTGTCAACTCAGGGAACAGGCGCATTTCCTGAAAGAGCATACTGATGTGCTGCTGACGTATGTCCACCCACTGCTGGATGGAGAACGCACTGATGTCTGCTTCGTCAAAACAGATACTACCGGTGTAGTCGTGCCGATATCCTAACAGATAACTGCAGAAGGTGCTCTTCCCCATTCCACTCTCAGCCTCTACAAGATAGGTGCGCCCTTTCCCGAACATTGCTTCTGTCTTCCAGACGTCAGACGTCAAGTCTTCACGCTGGGCAAAGACCTGAGGAACGACTTGATGGAGTGAAATCTGTTGCATACCTTATTTATAATAGATAGTGTTATTTACTCAATTGTGTCATCATTACTGCCGACAGTCCTGCTGTCTCTGTTCTGAGGCGACTCGTGCCGAGATGAACCGACTGCCAACCACAACTAATAGCTTCTCGCACCTCGTCAATCGAGAAATCGCCTTCTGGACCAATCATCACAGTGACGGTTTCTTCAGGAGCCTGTTGCTGCAGTGCGGCAAACAGACCGATGCGAGGTATCTCGTCATAGCAATGGGCGATATATTTCACCCCTTGTCGCTCTTGGTGGATAAATTCCTTGAACGACTGCATATCGTGCAATTGTGTAGACCAGGCCTTGCGACTCTGCTTCATAGCCGATACAGCAATTTTCTCCAGACGAGGCAGCTTCACCACTCGCCGTTCAGAGAACTTACAGTCAAGAAACGATACCTCATCGACCCCAATCTCAACAGCCTTCTCAATCATCCACTCCATACGCTCAATGAGTTTCGTTGGCGCAATAGCCAGATGGATATGTCCCTTCCAAGGACGCTCCTGAGGTATTGTCTCCATCATCTCATAGGTACAGTGATGATTCGAGGCCAATGCAACGGTGGCACGATAGAAGGTACCCTGTCCGTCCATCAGCATCATCTCATCGCCGGCAGCAAGACGCAACACCTTCACAGCGTGTGAGGCTTCGTCGGCTGGCAACTCATGTGCCGTAGCAGCATCGGGTACATAGAAATATCTCGTTTCCTTCATCTCTCTTATAATATAACTTCTTCCCGCTTCGGACGGAACATGACAGCAAAAGCCACCATCACCACGAAGGCATAGGCAGCAAAGATATACCAGCACGTCGTCCATTCCACAACACCGTTTTCGGTATGGGCATTAACAACGGCTTGAGCTATGAGTGAGCCTATAGTGGCACCAAATCCATTGGTCATCAGCATCAGCAGACCTTGAGAACTGGAACGCAGTTGAGGATCAACCGACTTATCGACAAACATCGAACCGCTGATATTGAAGAAATCGAAAGCAATGCCGTAAACGATCATAGACAGTACAAGCAACCACACACCGTTGCCGGGATTTCCCAGTCCGAGGAACAAGAATCGCAACACCCATGCCAGCATAGCAATCAGCATCACGTTCTTAATACCATAACGACGCATAAAGAATGGTATCAGCAGAATACAGAAAGTCTCACTCATCTGAGACATTGAGTAGAGCACCACCGGATATTTCACCCCGAAAGCGTCAGCATATTGCGGCATTGTCTGGAAGTGGTCGATAAACGTGGTGGCAAAGCCGTTGGTGATATGCAGACACACACCCAGGAAGATGGCGAAAACGAAGAATATCGCCATTTTCTTCTGCTTGAACAGCGAGAAAGCCTGCAGACCAAAGGCATCAACCAACGTTTTCTTCTCTCCACTCCGGTTAACAGGACAAGCAGGCAGAGTCAGCGCATAAAGAAACAGCACAAGACTCAGAAAACCACTCAACGCAAATTGATTCTGGTTCTGCTCGAAATTCAATATGTCAACCAACCACATCGTCGCTATGAAACCTATCGTGCCAAACACTCGGATACGCGGGAAATCCTTGACAATATCTATTCCTGCCCGCGTCATGATGCTATATGTAACGGAATAAGACAGTGCCAGCGAGGGCATATAGAAAGCCACACTGGCAGCATAGAGGGAAAACAGAATACTGAAGTCCACTTGTGTTCCATACGTTTGTCCATACCAGGCTACCAATAACATGAAAGAGCCTGCCATCAAATGACAGAAGCCATAGAGGCGCTGAGCCGGAATCCAACGGTCCGCCACTATACCCATCAATGCCGGCATAAAGAGCGACACAAAACCTTGAACAGCAAAGAAAGAACCGATATGACTCCCCAGCCCTACCTTGCTGAAGTATATCCCCATGCAAGTGAGGTAGGCGCCCCATACAGCAAACTGCATGAAACTCATGATGGCCAATCGTACTTTCAGATTCATCTTCTTGGTTTTTGTTTATGTAATTGGTTCATTGTCTTTCCATAGGGTCAGTCGCCCATCCTCATCTTCGCGTAGGCTTAGCAGGCAGCTGGTCCATTCGGTGAATGGCAGTTCCCTTGTCAGCGGGTAGTAGTTTACGACGCTCCCCTGACTGATCTCCACGACGTGTGGTGTCGCGAGCAACCCTTGCGGAGTCAGCAACTCTGCGCAGGCTATCCGCCTTACTGGCCTCGTTGGTTTTTGGTTCATCATCCTTTTTCTTCTGGTGGAAACGTATCAACTGTATCTGACTGATAAACAGCATTTTTCGTACATCAGCTTCACGTTCATTATTGTTCAGGTAAATATATCCTCGAAGTTCTTTCAACCGTCCGTCACGATTCTGGGGAATACGCACTTGCGACTGTCCCGTAATGGTGATGTGGTTGACGGTTTGAGTGATACTGTCGCCCTCGTATTTCGCCAACAGACAGACCACAGCGTCGCGCGAACCGCTCTGATAAATGAAATCCGACATAAACTGGAACATGAAAGTGTCGCCTATATGATAAGAGGTGTCTGCCTTCACATAGATATCGTATCGGTTCTGGGTGGGCTGTGGAATCAGCAGCAAATCCGTTTCATTCTGCCATACATTCGCTGTATCGCCGGTAGAACTGTATTGTGAATACTTGTTCAAATCACCCACCGAGGCACCCAGTGCCTTAGCGTCTTCGTTCAAACGCTCCCTCACATCCTGGTAGATAGTCCTCAACCTCTCGGCATGAGAATAGTAATACACCAGCGACGAGTCGAACTCTGCCTCCGTCACACCATATTTCTTCAGTACTGCCTTGAAGTACGCATTTCGATTGTAGCTGTTGTCAAAACCGCCCTGTCTGTTCTCGATGGCCATAGCCTGAGCCACATGATAGTCATAGAGAATATCCTCTAAGTCCCCGGGCTGGATAAACTGCTTGGGAACGGTAGGCTTACAGCCTATCATAACTATCGTCAACAGGACAATAATCAGACTACTGTGCTTCATCTTTTTTCGTTTCCTTTTTGAGCGTTATCTCCGCGATTTCATTGCGATAGAAAAGCAACAACAATACCACACCTACCGATATGGCAGAGTCGGCAAAGTTGAAGATAGGACTGAAGAATACGAACTGCTGTCCACCCAACATGGGCACCCAATCAGGATAGGTTGTCACTATTAGTGGGAAGTAGAACATATCCACCACCTTACCCATCAGGAAGGGGGCATAGCCCGTCCCGAAAGGCACAAAGTATGACGTGTAGAACTCCGACGAGGCATTGAATATCAACCCATAGAACATGGAGTCGAAGATATTACCTGCTGCACCGGCCATCACCATCGACAGGCAGACTAAATAGCCCCAGCGGGCTTTCTTTCTCACCTGTTTGGCTATATAACAGCCCAATATGGCAACGGCTACCACTCGGAATAGCGACAACACGAGCTTTGAACCTATCTCCATGCCGTAGGCCATTCCGTTGTTTTCGATAAACACTATCTTAAACCACGAAAAGACCTCTATCTGCTCATGGAGCGTCATATTGGTCTTTACCCAGATCTTGATAATCTGGTCTATAACGAGGATGACCGTCACTACAGCAACAGCCATCCATCCGCGTTTTACAATTTCCGTGTCTCGTCTCACCTTTTTACTTCTTCCCTGACATCTTCGACTCCACACTCAGCGTAGCATGAGGTACGGCGCGCAGACGCTCCTTCGGAATCAGTTTTCCTGTGATACGGTCAATACCGTATGTCTTGTTCTCTATACGTACCAAGGCTGCCTTCAGTCCCTGAATGAATTTCTGCTGGCGCGAAGCCATCTGAATCAGCTCTTCCTTCGACTGGGTAGCACTACCCTCTTCCAAAGCCTTATACGTAGGCGATGTATCATCAACGTCGTTAGAGTCTTTGTTCATCAAGATATTCATCATCTGGTCGTAGTCACGTTTGGCCAAAGCCAGTTTCTCGTTGATAATCTGGCGAAACTCTTCGAGTTCCTCGTCAGAATAGCGTGTCTTTTCTGCCATAATCTTTTAAGCTTTAGTTATATTAATATTTAATTTAAACTCGTCAAATTCCACCTCTGTACCGTCGTTAGGTGCAATGGTGATGTCGTCGGCCAATACCTGCGTCTTGATATAGTCGCCATAACTGTTGACGGCGGCTTCTATCTCTGCATTGGGAGCCAGCGTGATATGGATGCGGTCAACTATCTCCAGACCACTGTCCTTACGGATGTTCTGCACACGGTTGATAATCTCACGGGCCATACCCTCCTGACGCAGTTCGTCAGTCAGTTCCACTTCGAGGGCAACGGTCAGCGAACCTTCGTTCGATACCAGCCATCCTGGAATATCCTCGCTGATGATTTCTACATCCTCTGCCAGAATCTCCAGACGGTCAAGGCCGTCCAGACCAGCAAGATGCTCTAACACAATCTTGCCATTAGCCTCCAGCTCTGCTATCTGCTCCTGACTGAGCGCATCGACAGCACTGGCCACAGCCTTCATCTGCTTTCCGAACTTCTTACCCATCACGCGGAAGTTACACTTCACCTTCTTCACCAGAATGCCGGCACCCTCCACGAAACGCAGTTCCTTCACGTTCACCTCGTTCATAATCAGGTCCTTCACTGCCTCAATGTGGCGCTTCTGTTCTTCCGTAGCGGGAATCATGATGGCCTGCAGTGGCTGGCGCACCTTGATATTCACCTTACGGCGCAGGGCAAGAACCATCGAGGTTATCTTCTGGGCCATCTCCATACGGGTTTCCAAATCACGGTCTATCAGTTGCTCGTCGGCTACTGGGAATTTATCCAGATGAACGCTGTCCTTTTCGCCACCAAGGTCTTTGTATAACTGGTCGGCATAGAAAGGTGCAAACGGAGCCAGCAACTTCGAGACAGTGAGCAGACAGGTGTAGAGCGTTTCGTAAGCCGAACGCTTGTCAGCGCTCATCTCCTTACCCCAGAAACGTTTACGGTTCAGACGCACGAACCAGTTCGACAGGTCGTCGTTGACAAAAGCGTCAATCAGTCGTCCTGCACGTGTTGGGTCATAGCCGTCCAACTCCTCAGTCACCTTCTTAATCAACGTGTTCAGACTCGACAGTATCCAACGGTCAATCTCGGGACGTGCCTGCTGCGACTGCTCACCCGGCTCCCATCCGTCCACATTGGCATAGAGGGCGAAGAAGCTATATGTATTATATAAGGTGCCGAAGAACTTGCGGCGCACCTCGTCCACACCCTCTGGGTCGAACTTCAGGTTGTCCCAGGGTTCTGAGTTGGTCATCATATAGAGGCGCACGGCATCAGAGCCATACTTCTCAATCATCTCAAACGGATTCACCACATTGCCCACGTGCTTCGACATCTTGTTGCCCTTGGCGTCGAGCACCAGTCCCGACGAGATAACGTTCTTGAAGGCTACCGAGTCGAAAATCATAGTGGCAATAGCGTGCAGTGTGAAGAACCATCCACGTGTCTGGTCAACACCCTCGTTGATGAAGTCGGCAGGGAAAGCCTCGCCCTTGTCAATGAGGTCGCGGTTCTCAAACGGATAGTGAATCTGGGCATAGGGCATTGAACCGGAATCGAACCATACGTCAATCAGGTCGCTCTCGCGCTTCATCTTCTTACCAGATGCCGACACAAGGAAAATATAGTCAACGTAAGGACGGTGCAGGTCTATCTTGTCGTAGTTCTCCTGCGACATGTCGCCGGGCACGAAGCCCTTATCCTTCAGTGGGTTCGATACCATGAAGCCTGCCTTCACGCTCTTCTCTATCTCATGATACAGTTCTTCAACCGAACCGATGCAGATTTCTTCTCCATCCTCCGAACGCCAGATAGGCAGCGGTGTGCCCCAGAAGCGTGAACGCGACAGGTTCCAGTCGTTCAGGTTGTCGAGCCAGTTGCCAAAACGGCCTGTACCTGTTGACTCTGGCTGCCAGTTGATGGTCTTGTTCAGTTCCGACATTCGCTCTTTCTTGGCGGTCGATTTGATGAACCAAGAGTCCAACGGATAGTAGAGCACAGGTTTGTCCGTACGCCAGCAGTGGGGATAGTTGTGAACGTGCTTCTCAATCTTGAACACTTTGTTCTGGGCCTTCAGGTCCATGCAGATGGAGATGTCCAGCGTCTCGTCCTTGTCCGTCAGCGTGTCGTCATAGGCGTTCTTCACGTAGCGGCCTGCAAACTTGTTCCATTCCTCTACATTCACATATTGCTCGACGAATTTCTCGTCCAAATCCTCTATCACGAAATACTTACCCTGCAGGTCAACCACTGGGCGCTCCTGACCTTTCTTGTCAATCAGCACAATGGGGCAGATGCCTGCCTTCTTGGCTACAAAGGCATCGTCGGCACCGAAGTTAGGAGCAATGTGCACAATACCGGCACCGTCCTCCGTTGTCACATAGTCGCCGGGGATAACGCGGAAAGCGTCGCCCATGGGCTTGATGGCTGGCATCAGCTGCTCATACTCCATTCCCACAAGGTCGGTACCTTTATAGCGGGCAACGATACGATAGGGAATCAGTTTCTCACCTTTTTTATATTCCGGCATCTCGCCACCGTCGGTAATAGCACCTTCAGCAGGCAGATAGGCATTCAGACGAGCCTCTGCCAATACCAGTGTCACCTTGTCGGCAGTATAGGGGTTATAGGTCTGCACAGCCACATAGTCAATCTTCGGACCTACGCAGAGCGCTGAGTTAGCAGCCAGTGTCCACGGTGTGGTGGTCCAAGCCAGGAAGTAAGGTGTGCCCCACCCTGTCATCTCAGGCTTCGGGTTCTTCATCTTGAACTGAGCCGTACAGGTGGTGTCCTTTACGTCACGATAGCAACCGGGCTGGTTCAACTCGTGACTCGACAGGCCCGTTCCTGCTGCTGGCGAATATGGCTGGATGGTGTAGCCCTTATAGAGCAGTCCCTTCTGATAGAACTGCTTCAACAGCCACCATAGTGTTTCAATATATTTGTTGTCGTAGGTGATATAGGGATGATCCAAATCTACGAAATATCCCATCTTCTCCGTCAGTTCACGCCACTCTGCCGTGTACATCATCACGTTTTCGCGACACTTGGTGTTATAATCCTCGGTCGAGATATAGCGCTCCGACTCCTTATTGTCAATATCAGCCTTGGTGATGCCCAGTTCCTTCTCCACGCCCAGCTCTACGGGCAGTCCATGAGTATCCCAACCTGCCTTACGCTTCACCTGGAAGCCCTGCATGGTCTTATAGCGGTTGAAAGTATCCTTGATGCTTCGTGCCAACACGTGGTGAATGCCAGGGTGACCATTGGCAGAGGGAGGTCCCTCAAAGAATACAAACTGCGGACAGCCCTCACGCTCCTCCACGGAACGCCAGAACACATTATTCTCCTTCCACATCTGCAGCACGTCGTTATTTGTCTGCGTCAAGTTCAAGCCGTTATGTTCGGCAAATTTCTTATTCATATATGTCTTAAATCAGTACTGTTTATTAATTTGCGTGCAAAGGTACACATTTATTTTCAAAAAACCAATCTTTCTGTTATGTATTTATTGCAACATTTTTACGATATCCCATACCCGTAACGTGACAAATCAGAACACCGTCCTGATTAGTCACTCGCACCTCAACAGACGGAATCTTGTGATGATCGCCTACAAAGACGGCTTCAGCACGCAAGATATCGCCTTCGCGAGCACTGCTTACAAACATGATTGAGTTACTGATGCCGAAAGTCAGGCGACCAGAGAAGTTCATCAGTGCGGCAATAGCAAGGTCGGCCAACGTAAACAACGCTCCTCCCTGACACACATTGCCACCATTAAGGTGAGTGTTGCTGACTGTCATCACTGCCACAGCGTGCTGTTCGTCAGCCTCGGTAATCTGGCAGCCGTTAGCCGCTGCAAACCGATCCGTTTTGTTTAATAATTCTTTTATATCCATAAATTGATTTCCATTACTTTCGGAGTAAGCAAAAATACTTTCGGAGTAAGCAAAAATACTTTCGGAGTATCTGCTACCATTTTTTTCATATTAGTGTGCAAAGATAGTAAAAAAAAGTGAGAAGTAAAAGACAAAATGCGAAAAATATTCAAGATAGTGTTTCTGACTGCATTATAATCCTTCATCACACCTAGTACAAAAGTCTTTAGATTATGCATCGAATCGTGAAGAATGCCATTGACACCACTATTTCTTCATCGTTGAGTGAAACAGGTGCCAGTCCCTAATGTTTTTGTCATTAAGTAGAGAATAAAAATGAAACTAAATATCTAATTATCAGATAAATAGACTACAAGCTATGTCGAATGTCATTAAGTTTTGTAATTTTCAGAAAAATTATCTAAAAAAAACAGCGATAGAAGGTCTGGGCGATGTCGGCATAACAATACCTCTTGGTGTGGTGGGTGACGATCATATCAGTATGGAAACTTTTCTGACGACGCAGCTGACAGGCTTGCTCCCAAGTTGTTGAAAAAGAGCGGTTGTAGATGGTGGCAAAAAGAGCCACCTGCTCTTGTGATGGCAATGACTGAAGCTGTGGATGACGCAGGAACTGCAGACGTATGAAAATCGCCAGATAACGGCATTGCCCCTCCATCGTGCTAAGTCGGCGGATGCGGGAGCGACGTGCCTCTGCCCCATCCTGAAGATTGAACACGAAACCATATTCCTTGGCGAGTGCCGACTGGTTCCAAGCCGCTTCCACCTCCTCAGCGAATGAGGGTTTCATCTGAAAGCGACCAATGGAGAAGTTGGCGCCTGATGTGCCTTGCAGCACATAGAGGCCGTTGACCGCAGCCGTCTCTATCTCATCCTGCCATCTGGAATAACGGATCAGTTCTGGAAAGACAACCGCCTCAGCCAGACGGGCATCCACGCCAAACGCCTCAAAAAGCGGTTTCCATGCCGCATGCTGCTCATGGACATACTGCACCGCTGATGTCCAGTCGTCGCCAAACACCTTGGGGTAGTTCACTGAAAATGCTGTGCCACTGCCTGTTAAGAGCAGTAAGCACAGCATTAAGCATTGTCTCACGTTTGCCATTTCAGAGTTTATAGGTACACTTCACGATCTTGTTGTCGTCAATCATCACCCACTCTAAACGGTCAGTCTTATTCTCAAATGCAATCGGTGTGCAGGAAGTCATGCCGTTGATGATGAGCTCACCCGTCTGACTGTACTCCACCTGTCGCTTACCACTGCGGCTCTTATAGACACCATAGGGCGGCTTATTGGTATTCTGCTTCAGACGCTGATCCACCTTCTTATTGACGCTCTCAAGCTCTGACTCGCTGATGGTGCGGAAGTTGTTACACTCCAGCACGCCGTATTCCACTTCATCACCTTTCTCACGCACAGCCAAGAACGGCCACTCGCAGGAGACTTTGCTGACGTTCTGGAAACTGCGGCACTCCCATGTTGCAAAGCGCCAGCCACTGGGCAGCTCATAAATGGTCTCCGGACAGAAGCCTCTCAGTGGTATGATATCCGGCAACTCCTTATAAGCATCATCGAGCAAACAACCCGTCATGATAACAGCGTTTAGGTCTGTACGGCCAACAGCACACTGAGGCAGTTCGCCCAGATCAACCAGACGCTGTGACAGTCTGTTGAACTCTTCCGCATATTGCTTCACACTCGCAATCTGTCGCTGCAGGGATGCCCGATACTCCTTAGCCGCCTCCAGACGGTAGTTATAGAGCAACTGGTCTGCATCCGCATAAAGGGCATCAATCTTATTGGGATCTTCCTCAATACAGATCTGACCGTAGATCTTCTGCAATTTACCCTCATACTTCTTGCCGATGGCACTATAGTCATGCTGGGCTTCCTCCTTCATCTGTTGCTGATAGTTGTTGGTCAGTCGGCCCACCTGAGCCTCATAGCCGCTGAAAGCCTTGGTCATGTCCTGCGTCTGCTTGGTGAAGTTACGGGCATTCATCGCCATCTTCTGCATCTGCTGGATAAACTCAGGATGTGCTTTGATATAAGCCTCCTGCTCCTGCTCGCTCATCTTCTCAAACTTCTCCAGATTCATCGTGTTGACGTCGCCTCCCAGAACCTTCGCCATCACTTTGTCCTTGATGGGTTTCTTCTTCGATTCTGGGGCATTCTCATCGTTGAGGATCGCCAACTCTGCTTTGGTCAGACCAAACTGATTCTGGATCTTTCCTTCCCATTTCTGACGCAGGGCTTCCATCTCGGCATCAGAGCAACCCGACTGTTCGCGCTGTAACTGATCGGCACGTACCACGACGGCAGCGATCTTTTGGGCGTATGCATCACGTTCCTCCATCGTGCTTTTTGCCATCTTCTCGGCAGAGGGCAATGGGGGCAACTCGTTCATCAGCGCCTCAGCCGTAGTGGCTGTGCTGGGGGTGAGAACACCATCCCAGGTAACGGTTGAAGTCCTGCGCTTGGGAATAATATCACTGCCCTGAGCTATAGACAGATTAGAGGCATCGCCCGACTCCACCTTTGGTGTCTGAGCCTCTACTTCGGCTTCCTCACTATTCACCTTAGCAGCCTGCAGAGCTTTCTGCTTCAACTTGTTCAAGAATCCCTGAGCACTGACATCAGCGCCCATACACGCTAATAAAGCTAAAGCAATGATTAATCTTTTCATAAGCCAATTGTTATTGAAGTTAGGTTCATACTATATTCGAGGGCAAATATAGTCATTTTGTCCCAACTACGCAACAATTATGGCATTTTTTTCATTTTTTAAAATAATAATCCCTGAACCTTATGGGCTCAGGGATTATACATATCCTTACAATAGAAAGCCATGATATCATCAAGCATACGCTTGGCCTCGACAGCAGGACTGTCAGGGTCAAGCGCAATAGCCTGGATATAGCAGTTGATGGCCTCGTGCCACTGGCCCCGTTTGCGGGCCTCAACATGACAGGTGACAGGTCATAATGGACTTATGAATCTCCTGTTGCAGTTGGTATGATTCTGCTGTAACAATGAAATTGATAGTGTCTTCTGAAAGATGTCCTTTTGCCATAAAAAATAGATATCTTTGATTACGATACAAAGATACCTATTAAAGCAATATTACGAAAGGACAGATTTTACCTGCCCCCAAGCATCTTGTAAACAGGTATACCAAATAA
>JAEEGG010005282.1_pt1 | contig 30795 bp, 18 predicted proteins | sample 9134161 | NCBI WGS metagenome assembly JAEEGG01 (sample SAMN16246543, study PRJNA631951) | gut metagenome | biome: gut microbiome; feature: rumen; material: CR-attached | host: Bos | place: Iran: Karaj | collected 2018-10
ATCCCTTCGTCACCTCGTCGAACACCATCTGCGCCGGAGCCTGCACCGGCCTGGGCATCGGTCCCAACAAGATTGGCGACGTCTTCGGCATCATGAAGGCCTACTGCACCCGCGTCGGAGCCGGACCGTTCCCCACCGAGCTGTTCGACGAGACGGGCAAGACCATCCGCGACCTCGGCCACGAGTACGGAGCCGTCACGGGCCGTGAGCGCCGCTGCGGCTGGATCGACCTCGTCGCCCTGCGCTACAGCATCATGGTCAACGGCGTGACGAAGCTCATCATGATGAAGAGCGACGTGCTCGACCAGTTCGACACCATCAAGGCCTGCGTGGCCTACCGTCAGAATGGCCAGCTCATCGACTACTTCCCCTACAACATCGAGGACGGCATCGAGCCCGTCTACCAGGAGCTCCCCGGCTGGAAGACCGACATGACGCAGTTCACCAGCGAGGACCAGTTCCCCCAGCCCTTCAAGGACTACATCCAGTTCCTGGAGAAAGAGCTGGAAACCCCCATCGCCATCATCAGCATCGGCCCCGACCGCGACCAGACCATCGTGCGCGGATAAACTTGATTAACAACAATGGCAAACAAACCTTCGATTCCTAAAGGAACGCGCGACTTCGGCCCACAGGAGATGGCCCGTCGCAACTACATCTTCGATACCATCCGCCAGGTATACCAGCTCTACGGCTTCCAGCAGATAGAGACACCCGCGATGGAAACCCTCCAGACCCTCATGGGTAAGTATGGCGAGGAGGGCGACAAACTGCTGTTCAAAGTTCTCAACAGCGGCGATTGTCTTGCAAAGGTTACCGACAAGGAGCTGCAGGAGCGTAATTCGCTCCATCTTGCTGCCAAGATGTGCGAGAAAGGCCTGCGCTACGACCTCACCGTGCCCTTCGCCCGCTACGTCGTGATGCACCGCGAGGAGCTCCAGCTGCCCTTCAAGCGCTACCAGATGCAGCCCGTCTGGCGCGCCGACCGTCCGCAGAAAGGCCGCTACCGCGAGTTCTGGCAGTTCGACGGCGACATCGTCGGCTCCGACTCCCTGCTCAACGAGGTCGAGCTCATGCAGATAGTCGACACCGTCTTCCAGCGCTTCGGCGTGCGCGTGCAGATCAAGATCAACAACCGCAAGATTCTCAGTGGCATTGCCGAGGTCATCGGCGCCGCCGACAAGATAGTCGACATCACCGTCGCCATCGACAAGCTCGACAAGATAGGTATCGACAACGTCAACCAGGAACTGCGCGACGACGGACTCACCGAAGAGCAGATACAGAAGCTCCAGCCCATCATCCAACTCCAAGGCACCAACGACGAGAAGCTCCAGACCATCGCCGAAGTCTTGAAAGACAGCGAGACCGGCCTCAAGGGCGTCGACGAGCTCCGCACCATCCTCAGTTCGCTGTGCAGCGGCGGTGCCGCTGCCCTCCACAACGAACTGCAGCTCGACCTCACGCTGGCCCGCGGCCTGAACTACTACACAGGCGCCATCTTCGAGGTCAAGGCCCTCGACGTCGAGATAGGCTCCATTACCGGCGGCGGCCGCTACGACAACCTCACCGGCATCTTCGGCATGCCGGGCATCTCCGGCGTCGGCATCTCCTTCGGCGTCGACCGCATCTACGACGTGCTCAACCAGCTCGACGCCTACCCCAAGGACGCCACCAACGGCACCCGCCTGCTCTTCATCAACTTCGGCCAGCAGGAGACTGCCTACTGCCTGCCCGTCGCCGCCCGAGCCCGCCAGGCCGGCATCCGCACCGAGGTGTTCCCCGACTCGGCGAAGATGAAGAAGCAGATGGCCTATGCCAACGCCAAGCAGATTCCCTTCGTCGCCCTCGCTGGCGAGAACGAGATCAGCCAAGGCAAGCTCACGCTCAAGAACATGGAGACTGGCGAGCAGCAGCTCCTGACGCCCGACGAGCTTATCACTGCTGTGTGCCCCTAATAATTGCGGGGTGCCGTCCTTCCTGTTAAACTGTCATCTGTCAACTGTCAACTGTCATACAATCTTGGGAATGAAGAAACTATTTACTATTCTGCTACTGATGTTGGCAATAGCCGTTTTTGCACCCATCGCTATTCAGGCGGCTGAGCCGCAGCGCCAACAAATCTCATACGTTGAGGAGACAAAGAGCTGGTACTATGTCTACGACGAGCAAGGCAAGAAGATTGGCGGGCTGTCGCGCGGCAGCGTGGGAGAACTGAAGGGGTGGGGCAGCGACTTCATCGTGGCGAAGTACTACTCTTATTATCGCATCTACGATGCCAAGGGCAAAGTGTTGAAAGCAATGAACGCTTCCGACGTTGGCGAAATCGTCGGTGTATCATGTAATACCATCACGAGCCATAAAGGCAGTTGGATATACACATGGAATAAAGAGGGAAAGAAAATCAGCGCCAGGACTAAGAACAGATAATGAAGAATACAAAATAAGGTTAAAGTGGGAATAAATATAATAGGTTTTAGGTATTTTTGTGTACCTTTGCAGAAGTTTTAGAGCAACATTCTAATTTTAAGTAATTAATATGCAGTATTCAAACGAAGTCAACAACATGTGCGTTGTTGCAAAAGGTCCCAACCACGGACCGGCTCCTATTCCTGAGGAGGGTAAATGGATTCAGGCAAAAGAGATCAAGGACATCTCGGGTTACACTCACGGTATCGGCTGGTGCGCCCCTCAGCAGGGTGCCTGCAAGCTGTCGCTGAACGTGAAGGACGGCATCATCCAGGAGGCTCTCGTCGAGACCATCGGCTGCACGGGCATGACCCACTCTGCCGCTATGGCCAGCGAGATTCTGCCGGGCAAAACCATCCTCGAGGCCCTGAACACCGACCTCGTCTGCGACGCCATCAATACCGCCATGCGCGAGCTGTTCCTCCAGATTGTCTATGGCCGCACGCAGAGCGCCTTCTCTGAGGGTGGTCTGGTCATTGGTGCCGGTCTTGAGGACCTGGGTAAGGGTCTGCGCTCTCAGACGGGTACGCTCTACGGCACCGTTGCCAAGGGCACGCGCTATCTGGAGCTGACCGAGGGCTACATCACGAAGCAGTTCCTCGACAAGGACAATCAGGTCTGCGGTTACGAGTATGTACACCTGGGCAAGATGATGGAGGCCATCAAGGGCGGCATGGACGCCAACGAGGCCGTGAAGAAGTTCACCGGCAGCTATGGCCGCACCACCGCCGAGCAGGGAATTGTTAAAGCTATTGACCCACGTGAAGAATAAAGGAGGACACAAGTTATGATAAGAAAAGTTAGTTTCGAGAGCTACGAGCGTCGTATCAACCAGGTACTGGCCGCTCTGAAAGAGAACGGAATCAGCAGCATCGAAGAGGCCAACGAGATTTGCGAGAAGGCTGGCGTAGACCCCTACCAGATGTGTGAGGACACTCAGCGCATCTGCTTCGAGAACGCTAAGTGGGCATACGTTTGTGGCGCTGCCATCGCCATCAAGAAGGGCGTGAAGAATGCCGCCGACGCTGCCGAGGCCATCGGTATCGGTCTGCAGTCGTTCTGCATTCCCGGCTCTGTGGCCGACGACCGTAAGGTGGGTCTGGGTCACGGTAACCTGGCTGCCCGTCTGCTGCGCGAGGAGACTGAGTGCTTCGCCTTCCTGGCCGGTCACGAGTCGTTCGCTGCCGCCGAGGGTGCCATCAAGATTGCCGAGAAGGCCAACAAGGTTCGCCAGAAGCCCCTCCGCGTCATCCTGAACGGTCTGGGCAAGGACGCCGCCATGATCATCAGCCGCATCAACGGCTTCACATACGTACAGACACAGTTCGACTACTACACCGGCGAGGTGAAGGTCGTCAAGGAGACTCCGTACAGCGACGGTCCCCGCGCCAAGGTGAAGTGCTACGGTGCCGACGACGTCCGCGAGGGTGTTGCCATCCTGTGGAAGGAGAACGTCGACGTGTCGATTACGGGTAACTCGACCAACCCCACCCGCTTCCAGCACCCCGTTGCCGGAACCTACAAGAAGGAGCGCGTGCTTGCCGGCAAGCCTTACTTCTCAGTAGCATCTGGTGGTGGTACGGGCCGCACGCTGCACCCCGACAACATGGCTGCCGGCCCCGCCTCTTACGGTATGACCGACACGCTGGGCCGCATGCACAGCGACGCTCAGTTTGCAGGTTCCTCTTCAGTTCCTGCTCACGTCGAGATGATGGGCTTCCTCGGTATCGGTAACAACCCGATGGTGGGTGCTACTGTCAGCATCGCTGTGGAGGTGAGCCTCGCCCTGAACGGAAAATAAGAGAAATGAGAGTAATGTAATAGTTTATGTTTCATGATCGCCCCCTCCCGGCCGTGAGGCTATGAGGGGGCTTTTTTTTACCAATAACAGTAACGATGATGGAGAACAAGGTCGTTTTGAAGTTTGATTACCTGCCGTGCGTTAACTACGCGATGGTGGCCAACGGCATCGGCTGTTGCAAGACACTTATCGTCGAGAATCACGACACGCGCGACTGGCAGCACCTCGTAGTGACGCTCAAGGGCACATACATAGTCGAAAGTACGGCTCATGTCGACAGTCTGGGCAGCGGCAGCGCCGTCCAGCTGCGCACGGTTGAGATCAAGCCCGACATCAACGCCCTGAGCACGACGACCGAGACCATCGGGACGTCGTTCACGCTGACGGTGGCCGACGACGAGGAGGAACTGTTCAGGGCCGACTACCCCATCAGCCTGCTGGCCTACAACCAGTGGAGCGGCACCGGCATCATGCCCGAGCTGATAGCCGCCTACGTCGTGCCCAATCATCCGGCACTCTCACGGGTATTGGTGAACACGGGCCGACAGCTGGAGCAACTGACGGGCTCGTCGTCGCTCGACGAGTACCAGACGCAGAACCGCAACCGCGTGCGCCAGCAGGTAGCTGCCCTTTACAAGGCGCTGCGCCAGGAGGGCATCGTCTACTGTGCGCCGCCTGCCAATTTCGAGAAGTTCGGCCAGCGGCTGCGACTTGCCGACCAGGTGTTGTCCGAGAAGCTCGGCACGTGTGTCGACACCACGCTCCTGATGGCCTCCTGCCTCGAGCAGATAGGCATCAACCCCATCATCGTCATTCTGCAGGGTCACGCGCTGGTAGGCGCCTGGCTCACGCCGACCGTCCATCAGCAGATGGTCTGCGACGATGCGTCGTACCTGCTGAAGGAGATGGCCGACGGCAACAACAACGTGGTGCTGGTCGAGACGACGGCCATCACGCAGTCGGCTGCCGTCTCGTTCGAGGACGCTGTCGAGACTGCTGCCCGCAAGGTGAGAGACGACAACAGCTTCGTCCACTTCGTCGACGTGCGCCGCTGCCGCTTAGGCAACGTCAGGCCCATTCCCCAGCGGGTGCAGAAGGACGGCGCTTGGACCTTCGAGAACGAGGGCGTCGTTCACGAGAACGCCACCAGCTACATCAACAGCCTGAACCACTACGACCTGCGCATGGACGAGCCCAACGTGACGCTCACCAAGCAGCTGCTTTGGGAGCGCAAGCTGCTCGACTTCTCGCTGCGTAACAATCTGCTTAACACGCGGTTAGGCAAGCGTGTTGTACCTTTCATTTCGTTTGGTATCGACCGTCTGGAGGACCATCTGCAGAACGGTGAAGACTACCAGATAACACCCTGTCCGAGCACCCGGATGGAGCCCTCGCAGCACGGCATGTTCGACTCAGCCCATCAGGCCACTCAGCATCAGGCGCTGGTCACAGAGCTTATAAACGACAACAAGATTGTCAGCTACCTGACCGAGAAGGAGCTGCAGGACGGACTGAAGTACATCTACCGTACGGCGCGCACAGCCATCGAGGAGAACGGTGCCAACAGCCTGTTCCTGACGCTGGGCATGCTGAAGTGGTACGAGACGACGAAGAGCGAGCAGCCCCGCTTTGCTCCCATCCTGCTGCTGCCCGTCGACATCATCCGCCGGGCCGGCAACAACTACGTCGTCCGCAAGCGCGACGAGGACATCATGCTCAACATCACGCTGACCGAACTGCTGAAGCAGAACTTCAACATCAAGCTCGACGCCCTGAAGCAGCTGCCCAAGGACGCAAGCGGCGTCGACGTGAAGCTCATCTTCACCGCCATCCGCCGCGCTATCATCGAGCAGAAGAAGTGGGACGTGCTCGAGGAGTCGATGCTGGGCCTCTTCTCGTTCAACAAGTTCGTCATGTGGAACGACATCCACACCAACGCCGCCCGGCTTGAGGAGAACAGCGTCATCAGCACTCTGACGGGGAAGTCGGCTGGTCAGGACGACACTGACGACACCATCGACGCCCGTAATACTGATAAGGTGAACGTGCCCCGCGACTTCTGCATACCCCTCGACGTCGACTCGTCGCAGATGGAGGCCGTTGTCGAGTCGGGGCGCGGCAAGTCGTTCATCCTGCACGGTCCCCCGGGAACGGGTAAGTCACAGACCATCACCAACATGATTGCCAACGCCCTGTTCCAAGGCAAGCGGGTGCTCTTTGTGGCCGAGAAGATGGCGGCGCTGTCGGTCGTGCAGTCGCGCCTGGAGAAGATTGGGCTGGCGCCCTTCTGTCTCGAGCTGCACTCCAACAAGGTGACGAAGAAGCACTTCCTCGAACAGATGGACATGGTGCTGAACGCCCGCAAGCTGAAGTCGCCCGAAGCCTATCAGGGCACGTCCGACGAGCTGTTCCGCGAGCGCCAGGAGCTGATAGCCTACATGGAGGCACTCCACACGCGCGGCAGCAGCGGACTGAGTCTCTACGACTGCATCACCGAGTATCTGCAGAACGAGGGCGACGAACTCGAGGGCTACACCTTCCCCGCCAGTCAGCAGTCGGCGGCATTCATCGACAAGTGCCTGAGCCAGATCGACTCCGCTGAGACCGTCGTCGGCCTCGTGGGCAGTCCCCGCGGTCATGCGCTGGCCGGACTCGAGCCCATTGACAACAAGACCGCAACGCTCGACGAGATCCGCCAGGTTCTGACCGACTTCGGCGCCCTCTGGCCCAAGTACGGCGAACAGCGGAACAGCTTCGGCAACACCACGCCCTTCACCCTGACCTCCGCCGACGACGTGAAGTGGCTCGAGCGGCTTTCTGCCTGCATCGACCGCAGCACCCAGCTGGAGTGCCCGCTCGACGGCATCATGAACATCGACGTCGACAGCGAGCGCCGCCGCTGGAACGAGATTCAGCAGAAGTGGTTCCTGCCCCGTTTCTTCGCCAAGCGCAGCTATCAGAAGGAGCTCCGCCAGTATGGCAACATCGCCGTCGACGATGCCGAGCAGCTCTTCACGCTGGTCGACGACGTCGACGCTCTGCTGGCCAGCTACGCCAAGAAGAAGGGCGAGCGCTACAGCGACTGCCGCAAGCGCTTCGTCGGCAGCATGGACGGCGGCTGGAAGGCGTTCCGTCAGGACTTCAAGGACGGCGCCGACGCTCTGCTGGGCACGTTCCGCCAGCTGGAGAGTCTGGTCGGGCGGTTAGGCCGTCTCACGGCCTCGCAGCCTACGGTCGACGGCACAGCCCCTAACGTCGAGCGCTGGATGACCAACTACGCATCAGTCAAGGACTGGTGCCACTGGGTTGACAAGAAGCGCGAGCTGACAACCCTCGGTCTGCAGCCCGTCGTCCAGATGATTGAGGCTGAGGGCCGCCGTCCCGCCGCCGCTATCAGCGCCTACGTCAAGGGCCTCTACCACCAGATGATTACCGCAGCCATCGACGACAGCCAGCAGCTGCGCAAGTTCAACGGACTGCTCTTCCGCCAGCAGATTGACAAGTACAAGGAGAACACCCAGCGGTTCCAGGAGCTGAGCAAGGCCGAGCTCTACGCCCGGCTGGTCAACCGCATCCCCTCGGCAGCCACCGCGTCGGTCGACGGCTCCGAGGTGAGCATCCTGAAGCGCAACATCGCCAACGGCGGTCGAGGCACGTCCATCCGCACCATCATCGACAGCATCCCCACGCTGCTGCCCCGACTCTGCCCCTGCATGCTGATGAGCCCGCTCTCGGTGGCGCAGTTCATCGACCTCGCCAGCGAGAAGTTCGACCTCGTCATCTTCGACGAGGCGTCGCAGATGCCCACCAGCGAGGCCGTCGGCGCCATAGCCCGAGGCAAGGCGCTCATCGTCGTCGGCGACAGCAAGCAGATGCCCCCCACCAGCTTCTTCACATCGTCGCAGGTCGACGAGGACGAGGCCGACATCGACGATATGGAGAGCATACTCGACGACTGCCGCACGCTCTCCATGCGCGAGTACTACCTCAGCTGGCACTACCGCAGCAAGCACGAGAGCCTCATTGCCTTCAGCAATTCGCAGTACTACGACAACCGCCTGCTCACCTTCCCCTCGGTCGACGACCAGGACGTGAAGGTCCGGCTGGTTAAGGTCGACGGCAAGTACGACAAGGGCCGCACGCGCAGCAATCCCGAGGAGGCTCAGGCCATTGCCCACGAGGTGATGCGCCGCCTGGCCGACCCCGAGCTCAGCCGTCTGAGCATCGGCATCGTGTCGTTCAGCAAGGTGCAGCAGAACCTCATCGAAGATATTCTGAGCGAGGAGCTCGACCGCCATCCCGACCTGAAGGACATCGCCCTTGGCGGACAGGAGCCGCTGTTCATCAAGAACCTCGAGAACGTTCAGGGCGACGAGCGCGACGTCATCCTCTTCTCCGTCGGCTACGGCCCCGACAAGTTCGGCAAGGTGAGCATGAACTTCGGACCGCTCAACAATGCCGGCGGCGAGCGCCGACTCAACGTCGCCGTCTCGCGTGCCCGCTACGAGATGGTGGTATACTCCACCTTGTCGTCCAGCCAGATCGACCTCAAGCGCTCCAATGCCAAGGGCGTCGAGGGGCTGAAGGCGTTCCTCGAGTATGCCGAGAACGGCCACCTGCCGATGACCGCCACCCAGGCCGAAGCCGGTAGCGTCAGCAACGTGCTCATCGAGCAGATTTGTCAGGCCATCCGCGAGCTCGGCTACACGGTGACAGCCGGCGTGGGCCGCTCCAACTTCAAGGTCGACATCGCCGTATCGGCAAAGGACAATCCCGAACGCTACATTCTGGGCATACTCTGCGACGGCAAGAGCTACTACGCCACCAAGACCACCCGCGACCGCGAGATTGTCCAGCCCAACGTCCTCCAGATGCTCCACTGGCGCACCCTGCGCATCTACAGCATCGACTGGTACGAGAACCGCGAGCGTGTCATCAGCCAGATTCGCGAGGCCCTCAGCGAGGCCGAGAGCGCCCGTCCCGCTCCCGTCAAGCCCGAGGCCCCGAAGCCCTCTTACGCCTTCTCTGTGGAGAGCGCCAAGCCCTCGGAGACTGTCGAGGAGGCCGTCCGCAATGCCCACCAGCGGCCTTACCAGGAAGCCCAGCTGCCGCCGCCACCCGTCGACAAGCAGAACTACAACCCCGAGCGCGTCTACAACCGCGACACCATCCGCCGCATCCTGAAGGTCGAGCAGCCCGTCAACGACGGCTACCTCTGCAAGCGGCTCGCCCGCTACTTCGGCTTCGGTCATGCCGGTGCCAACATCCAGCGGGCTGTCGAGCTGGCAGCCGCCAATTTCTACCGCGAGCCCCTGCTCAACGGCAGCGGCTTCACCCTCTGGCTCGACCACGAGAGTGCCGACGCCTGCGACTTCTACCGCTCGCCCTCGCAGCGCACCATTGCCGACATCCCCGACCGCGAGATGATCAGCGTCATCCGCGAAATCGTCGCCGAGGAGTTCTCCCTGCCCGTCGAGCGCATAGCCAGTCTCGCCGCCAAGAAGCTCGGCTTCGCCAGCTCGGGCGTCAAGATCAGCGAGGCCGTCAACGCCCTCATCGCCGTCCTCGAGCGCCAGTCAGTCCTCACCGTTCACAACGGCCTCGTCTCCCTGACCGAGACATAAGTTGGCTGCCTCACCATCATGACGACCGCTTCTCATCCCCTTTACGCCGCTCTTTATAAAACTGTAATCTGTCAACTGTAACACGCAGACAGACTGACTCAGGATGCTAAGGCGGCGGGTTAGCAGGCTTAACCCGCCGGGTTGAGGGGCTTAACCCGGCGGGTAACTGGTCGTTTGGTGCCGGGTAACGGGGCGTTTGGTGCCGGTAAAGTCCGTTGGGCGAAAAAAGTGTGGAAAGGATTAAACCTTTTTGGGCCCGTGGCGTCAAAGATACAGAAGATTTAGCTAAATTGAGTAATGAAGAATTTCTTACTATTAGCCCTTTTGGGGCTATTCTCTATGTTAGCCAGTGCCCAACCCTGCGATAATTTGACTATCAGCGGGCACGTTACCGATGCCGATTTGAAGGAACCTTTGGCACAGGCTACTGTACAGTTATTCCGTGCGAAGGACAGTACGTTTGTGGGTGGTACGGTGACCGACTTGCGCGGTAACTTCTCTGTCGAGGCCCCGACGAACGGCATTTACCGGCTGAAGATTTCGTCGGTGGGCTTTCAGCCGATTCAGCGCGAGGTGACGCTGCGTAACAACCGCGACTACGACTTCGGCGACCTTATGATGTCGCCCGAAGCCGTGATGCTGAAGGAGGCCGTGGTGACGGGTCGCGCCGCCCAGGTCATCGTGCGCAAGGACACGCTGATGTTCAATCCCGAAGCCTATCGGACGCCCGAGGGCTCGGCCATCGAGGAACTGATCAAGCGCATGCCGGGAGCCGAGGTCGACGAGGACGGCAACATCACCATGAACGGCAAGCAGGTGAAGAAAATCCTGCTCGACGGCAAGGAGTTCATGCTCGGCGACATCGAGACGGCGCTGAAAAACCTGCCCGTGAACATCATCCAGAACGTGAAGTTCTACGACCAGCAGAGCGACCAGGCCCGCATCACCGGCATTGAGGACGGCAACAAGGAGACCGTGCTCGACTTTACTATTAAGAAAGGTATGAACCGCGGCTACATGACCAACCTCGACCTGGCCGGCGGTACCGAGCACCGCTACGCCTCGCGCGGCATGGCCAGCAGCTTCACCGACAAGACGCGCCTGATGGTGATGGGCAACATGAACAACAAGGACGAGAACGCCAGCTGGTGGAACCGTCGCGGACTGAACGCCAACAAGGTGGCTGGCCTGAACCTGAACTACGACGACGGTGAGAAGCTGAAGACCGACTTCTCGCTGCGCTGGAACCACCGCGATGGCGACAACCAGAACGACAATGCCAGCGAGAACTTCTACAGCGAGACGTCGCGCACGTTCTCGAACAGCACGTCGAAGAACCTCTCGCGCAGCAACAACTGGCGCGCCAACGTGCGCGTGGAGTGGAAGCCCGACACGCTGACCAACCTCCTGCTGCGCGCCAACGGCAGCACGGGTACCAACGACGGTACGGGCACTTCGAAGTCGGCCACGTTCAGCGCCGACCCGTATCTCTATGTCGATGACCCGCTGGGTTATATGGACAATATGGGGCAGATGGGTGAACTGGGGAAGTACGTCGTCAACAGTAACCGGAGTGCCAACCTCAGCTACGGCGAGAACAAGAACGCCTGGGCCATGCTGCAGTTCTATCGCCGCCTGAACCCGAAGGGGCGCAACATCACGCTGCGCGTGGAAGGCTCGTTTGGCGACAACGACAACCGCAACGTGTCGAACAACGAGGTACACCTTCATCGCGTGAAGAACCAGGCCGGACAAGACTCCACCTATTTTACCGCGCGCTATAACACCACGCCGTCGGACAACAGCGGCTACGTGGCCAGCATCAACTACAGCGAGCCGCTCTGGAAGGGTGCCCACCTGCAGGCCAGCTACGAGCTGCGCTACAACCAGAACAAGAGCGACCGCCAGACCTACGACTTCAGCCGGCTCGCACAGAACCCCTTCTCGGGCATTGTGCCCGACTACCGCGAGTGGGACCCGTGGATTGGTGATGCCAACCCGTTTGCCTCGCAACTCACGCCGCTCTCGTCGTTTATTGACAAGAACCTGAGCCGCTACTCGGAGTACAAGAACTACACCCACAACATCCGACTGACCCTGCGCCACTGGCAGGAGGAGTACGACTACAACGTAGGCTTCCTCGTGCAGCCGCAGCGTTCGAACTTCATACAGGACTATCGTGGCGTCTACGTCGACACCGTCCGCAACGTGACCAACCTCACGCCGACGCTCGACTTCCACTATAAGTTCAGCGAGCAGAGCAACCTCTACTTCCACTATCGCGGCGACACCCAGCAGCCCGACATCACCCAACTGCTCGACATTACCGACGACTCGAACCCGCTCTACATCACGCAGGGTAATCCCGGACTGAAGCCGCAGTTCACCAACACGCTGAACGTCTACTACAACACTTATATCGTGAAGCACAAGCGCAGCATCGTGGTCTACGCCAACTACCGCCACATACGTAACTCCATCTCGAACCTCGTGCGTTACAACGCCGAGACCGGTGGCAGCACCTCGCGGCCCGAGAACATCAACGGCAACTGGAATGCCGACGGCGGCTTCAACTTCAGCACCGCCCTCGACTCGGCTGCCCATTGGAACATCGGTTCCGACACGCGCCTGCGCTATAACAACTACGTGAGCTACGTGGCCCAGCACCAGGCCGACGCGGTGAAGAACTATACCCGCTCGACCACCGTGAACGAGCGCCTGAACGCCAGCTACCGCAACGACTGGCTCGAGGTGATGCTCGACGGCAACGTCAACTACCAGCACTCGCGCAACGAGCTGCAGCCCTCGGCCGACCTCGACACGTGGCGCTTCAGCTACGGTGGTCAGGTGATGCTGCGCCTGCCCCTCGGCTTCGAGGTGATGACTAACTTGCACGAGAACAGCCGCCGAGGTTACAACGACCCGTCGTCGAACACCAACGAGCTGATCTGGAACGGCCAGGTGTCGAAGACCTTTCTCAAGAGCAAGACGCTCACCGTGGCCCTCAACTTCTACGACCTGCTGGGTCAGCAGAGCAACTACGACCGCTGGGTGAATGCCACCGGCCGCAGCGATACCCGCTACAACAGCATCAACTCGTATGCCATGCTCCACGTGCGCTACCGCCTCAACATGTTCGGCGGCAAGGTCGACACCGAGGGCCGCTACGACAAGAAGTGGGGCAACAACGACCAGCGCGGCGACCGTCGCGGACGTCGCTAATCGATTGACAACTAATACTATCAATACTACTTGAAGATGAAAGATTTTAACTACTATGCGCCGACCGAAGTGGTGTTTGGCGAACAGTCGGAAGAGCAGGTTGCTCAGTTAGTGAAGAAATACGGTGGCACGAAGGTGCTGGTGCATTACGGCGGAAAGAGTGCCATGAAGTCGGGCCTGCTCGATAAGGTCTGCACGCTGCTCCGCGAGGGTGGGGTAGAGTATATTACGCTCGGCGGCGTGGTGCCCAATCCGCGTCTGTCGCTGGCTCAGCAGGGTATCGAGCTGTGCCGCAAGGAGGGTGTCGACTTCCTCCTCGCCGTTGGTGGCGGCAGCGTCATCGACTCGGCCAAGTGCATCGGCTACGGCGTACCCTACGACGGCAACGTCTGGGACTTCTATCTCGGCAAGGCCACGCCGACGGAGATGCTGCCCGTGGCCTGCGTGCTCACCATCCCCGCCGCCGGCAGCGAGATGAGCGAGTCCAGCGTCATCACCAACGAGGACGGCGACGTGAAGCTCGGCTACTCGAACAACCTCTCGCGCCCGAAGTTTGCCATCATGAACCCCCGCCGCACGTTCACCCTGCCGCCCTACCAGACGGCCGCAGGCGTGACCGACATGATGATGCACACGATGGAGCGCTACTTCACCAAGGACGACGACATGGACTTCACCACCGACGTGGCCGAGGCCATGCTGCGCAGCATCAAGAACGCCGTGTTTGCCGTGCTGAAGAATCCCGAGGACTACCGCTATCGCGCCCAGATCATGTGGGGCGGCTCGCTGATGCACAACGGACTGACGGGCTGCGGCATTACCGACGACTGGGCTACCCACCAGCTGGAGCACGAGCTGAGCGCCATGTTCGACGCTACCCACGGTGCCGGTCTGGCTGCCATCTGGCCCAGTTGGGCGCGCTATGTCATGCACGAGAACCTGAGCCGCTTCGTGCGCTTCGCCGTCAACGTGATGGATGTGCCCAACGACTTCACCGACCCTGAGGGCACAGCCCTGAAGGGCATCGAGGCGATGGAGCGCTTCTACCACGCCATCGGCATGCCCATCAACATCAAGGAACTGATTGGCCGCGACATCACCGACGAGGAAATCAAGGAGATGACGCGCAAGTGCAGCCGCGACTACCAGCACACCAGCGGCCAGCTGAAGGTGCTCCACGCCGACGACATGGAGGCCATCTACCGCATGGCAAGAGGATAAGGACAAGCACAAAAGCTAAGCAGAGATGAGGAAGACCGTAATGCTGTCAATAGCCCTGCTGGCGACTACCGCCTTACAGGCGCAGAACCTGCAGTTGAACGACCGTGAATACTTTGAATGCCAGGGTGTCAACGTCTTGGTGTTCAGTAATAGCTTTAACGGCGGTTTCAACGACGAGAAGAACTCGGGCATCGAGATTATCCACCACGGTGTGCGTACCGTGCAGGGCGGCGCTGTCCGTCTGAACAACACGCCTGAGCAATGGGACCTCGTGCCGACGATGACCAACCGTAAGGTGGACAAGGAGGCGGGCACCATTGAGGTGACCATGCGCTACGACGACTACGACTTCGAGAGCCGCGCTGTGGTGACGGCGAAGGGCAAGGCGGTGGAGATTGCCGTTTATTTGGACAAGCCCGTGCCCGAGAAGCTCGCTGGCGAGGCGGGCTTCAACCTGGAGTTCCTGCCCTCGCAATACTGGCTGAAGACCTACACGATGGATGGCCGGCTGGGCCGGCTGCCGCGCTATGCCACCAGTCAGACCGTCACCCGCCCGAACAGCGAGAAGCCCCGTCAGTTTAAGGGTTTCAAGACCTACGATGACCGCGGTACGGAGCGCTTCGTCGACCCGCTGCCCATCGAGACGGGTCACCGCCTGAGCCTCGCCACCGATGACCCCTCGCGCCTTGTCACCATCACGAGCGACGATGCCGAGCTGCGGCTCTTCGACGGCCGTATGCTGGCACAGAACGGCTGGTTCGTGGTGCGCAGCGTCCTGCCGAAGGGCAAGACAGGCAAGGTCCTGACGTGGACCGTCGAGCCGCACGCCATTCCCGGCTGGATTCGTGAGCCGAACATCGGTTTCTCGCAGGTGGGCTACATCCCCGAGCAGCCGAAGGTAGCCGTCATCGAGCTCGACAAGAACGACACGCCGCTGGCCGATGCCGCACTCATGCGCCTGCAGCCCGACGGCACTACCACCGAGGCCTTCCGCTCGAAGCTCACCACCTGGGGACCCTACTTCAAATACAATTATGTGAAGTTCGACTTCAGCAGCGTCCGCGAGCCGGGCGTCTACTACATCCAATATGGCAAGACGCGCACCAACGACTTCCTCATCGACGAGCACGTCTACGACAAGATTACCGACGCCACGACCGACGTCTGGGTGCCCATCCACATGAACCACATGTATGTGACCGAGGGCTACCGCACGTGGCACGGCGAGCCGTTCAAGGAGGGCTACCTTCAGGCGCCTGAGAGCGACCACTTCGACCTGCACCGCCAGGGGGCACAGACCGAGACGAAGTACAAGCCGCTGGAGCTGATACCCGGCCTGAACGTTGGCGGATTCTTCGATGCCGGTGACTTCGACATCGAGACCGGCTCGAACATCTCGGTCGTCCAGAACTTCATCCGCACGTGGGATCTGTTCCACCCGCAGCGCGACGAGACCTTCGTCTCGCAGCAGCAGCGCTACGTCGAGCTGCACCGCCCCGACGGCGTGCCCGACATCCTGCAGTTTATTGAGCACGGCACGCTGAACCTCGTGGCACAGGCCGAGCAGATAGGCCACATGGCCTCGACGCTCTCCAACTCCGTACTCGACAACTACCACCACCTCGGCGACGCCGCCAGCATCACCGACGGACTGCACTACGACCCGTCGCTGAAGCCCTACGAGGTCAGCGCCGACGGCAAGCGCTCAGGTACGCCCGACGATATGTGGGCCTTCACCAACCGCAATCCGAGCCTCGACCTGCAGGCAGCCGGCGTCTTCACATCGGCAGCCCGCGTGCTTCGCGGCTATAACGACGCCCTGGCCGACCGTGCCCAGAAGCAGGCCGACCGCCTGCGCAAGGAGGCTGAGCAGCTGCAGGCCAACCGCCGGCGTCCCCGTGGCCGCCAGAACAATAACCGCCAGGGGTCAGGCGATTTGCAGGCGGCACTCGACAGCATCCCCATGAAGGACGCTGCCTATCGTGAGAGCCTTGTTCCGAGGGTTCGCGAGTTTGCCGACTACATCAAGAGCTTCGACACGCAAAACCCCTACGGCGTGCCCATCGGACTGGGCAACTGGGCGGGCGTGAATGCCGTGCTTAACTTCGGCATCACCGTCAACTACGCCCACATCTACTACCCCGATATCATCAGTAAAGCCGAGGTCTATCGTGTGGCCAACTGGCTCTACGGCTGTCACCCATACCATAACTACTCGTTCGTCGCCGTGGTTGGAGCCGCGCGCCCCAAGCAGGTGTTCTACGGCAACAACCGCGCCGACTTCTCATTCATTCCCGGCAACGTGGCTCCCGGCCTGCTGTTCCGCAAGCCCGACCACTTCGAGAACTACGACGACTGGCCCTTCCTCTGGGGACAGAACGAGGGCACCATCGCCGGCAATACGCAGTACATCATCTTCAGCTCGTCGCTGAGGAACATCGTAGGAGCAAACAAAGACCAGTAAAACTATGAAGATACTCATCATCGGCGGCACGGGAACCATCTCGAGCGCCATCACCCGACAGTTAGCTGCAAGCGGCCACGACCTCTGGCTGCTCAATCGCGGCACCCGCAAGAACGAGGTGCCCGCCAACGTCCATCAGATCATCGCCGACATCGACGACGAGCAGCGCGTGCTTGTCGCTTTACCTGGCGAGACATTCGACGCCGTCTGCGAGTTCATCGGCTTCGTGCCCGAGCAGGTAGAGCGCGACGTCCGCCTCTTCCGCAACCGCACGCGCCAGTACGTCTATATCTCGTCAGCCTCGGCCTACAACAAGCCAGCGCGTAGCCCATACATCACCGAGGGCACGGCGCTGGCCAACCCCTATTGGCAGTACTCGCGCAACAAGATTGCCTGCGAGGAATTGCTGATGAAAGAGTACCGCGACAATGGTTTCCCCGTGACCATCGTCCGCCCGAGCCACACCTATTGCGAGCGCGGCGTACCCGTCAGCATTCACGGCCCCAAGGGCTCGTGGCCTGTGCTGAAGCGGATGCTCGACGGAAAGCCCGTGCTGGTTCATGGCGACGGTTCGTCGCTGTGGACGCTGACGTGGAACGACGACTTCGCCCGCGGCTTCATCGGTCTGCTCGGCAACCCGAAGGCCATCGGCGAGGCCTTCCAGATTACGAGCGACGAGAGTCTCACCTGGAACCAGGTTTACGAGTGTGTTGCCGGCGCCCTCCACGTGACGCCAACGCTCTACCACGTCGCCTCCGATTTCCTTGCTGCCGTCTGTCCCAAGGACTACGATCTGACGGGCAACCTCATCGGCGACAAGGCCGCCACCGTCATCTTCGACTGCTCGAAGCTGAAGCGCGCCGTTCCCGGTTTCCAGGCTACCACCCGCTTCGACGAGGGTGTGCGCCGCTGCGTCGATTACATCCTTGCCCATCCCGAACTGCAAGTCGACGACCCGGAGTTCGACCAATGGTGCGACCGCGTTATTGCAGCGCAGGAGCGGGCGAAGCAGCAAATTTGTTGATGCGTAAATATGAAAGATAATATGGAGAAAATCATTATTTATCAAATCTTTACACGCCTTTATGGCAACAGGAATGAGACGCGGAAGCCGGGCGGCTCGATCGAGGAGAACGGCTGCGGCAAGTTTAACGACTTTACACCGACGGTGCTCAGACAGCTGAAGGCGATGGGCGTGAGCCATGTGTGGTACACGGGCGTCATCCGCCACGCCACGATGACCGACTACTCTGAGCAGGGCATTCCCCGCCAGCATCCGGCTGTGGTGAAGGGCAGGGCAGGCTCGCCCTACGCCATCGCCGACTACTACGACATCGACCCCGACCTGGCCGTCGACGTCAGTCAGCGCATGGAGGAGTTTGAGCAGCTGGTGGAGCGCACGCACAAGGCGGGCCTGAAGGTCATCATCGACTTCGTGCCCAACCACGTGGCGCGCCAGTACAAGAGCATCAGCAAGCCCGCCGGCGTCAAGGACCTGGGCGAGGACGACAACGCAGAGCTGGGCTTCGACACGCAGAACAATTTCTACTACTGTCCGGGTCAAAGGTTTACGCCATACTTCGACCTCTATCACGGTGAGACTGAGCCATATATTGAGGAGCCCGCCAAGGCTACGGGCAACGACTGTTTCCACAATGCGCCGGGCAAGAATGACTGGTATGAGACGGTGAAACTCTGCTACGGCGTTGACTACTACGCCGGACGTGTGGGCCACTTTGACCCCATTCCCGACACGTGGCTGAAGATGACCGACATCCTGCTGTTCTGGGCTGCGAAGGGCATCGACGGGTTCCGCTGCGACATGGCCGAGATGGTGCCTGCCGAGTTCTGGGCCTACGCTACGGCGAAGGTGAAGACCGAGCACCCCGAACTGGTGTTCATTGGCGAGGTGTACAATCCGGGCGAATACCGCCACTATCTGGCCTCGGGCTTTGACTACCTGTACGACAAGGTGGGCATGTACGACACGATGTTCCAGGTGATTCGCGGGCAGCAGTCGACGCATGCCATTACCGGCGCCTGGCAGCAGACCGACGACATAGGCGCCCACATGCTCTACTTCCTCGAGAACCACGACGAGCTGCGCATCGGCTCCGACTTCTTTGCTGCCGACGGGCGCAAGGCGGTGCCGGCGCTGGTGGTGAACGCGCTGATGCAGCGCAACCCGTTCATGGTCTACGCGGGCCAGGAGTACGGCGAGCGCGGCATGGAGCAGGAGGGATTCAGCGGGCACGACGGGCGTACCACCATCTTCGACTACTGGTCGGTGGGCACGCTCTGCCGGGCTGCTGCGAAGAAGCTGACGGCTGAGGAGAAGCAGCTGGCCGATACTTATAAGAAGGTGCTGACGATTGCCCGCAAGGAGAAGGCCGTCGTTGAGGGCGCGTTCTACGACCTGATGTACGTGAACCCCGACTGCCACCGCCAGTATATGTTCCTCAGGCGCGCGTCGAAGACGAGCCAGCTGCTGGTGGTTGCCAATTTCGACGATAACGACGCGACGGTCAGCGTCAGGATTCCCCAGCACGCCTTCGAATTCCTGAACATGAGCGAAGGCACATACACGGCCACCGACCTGCTGAACGGCGGCACGCAGGAGCTGGCGCTGAGCCAGTCGGAGGCAGCCCGTATCCAGGTGGCTGCGCGCTCGGCGGTAGTGCTCAAGCTAAAACTTCTCTGAAAGGACGTTCCACAGGAACAGCGGATTGCCCACGACGTAGCGGCGCCACATGCGGCGGGGCTCCCTAAGCAGGCGGTAGAGCCACTCCAGCGAGTGGCGCTGCCACCAGAGGGGTGCGCGCCGGGCGGTGCCTGCGTAGAAGTCGAAGACGGCGCCGATGGTGCCCACGTGGCAATGGACGTTGAGCTGCGGCCAATGCCGGAAGGTCCACTTCTCCTGCTTCGGAGCGGTCATGCCAATCCAGAGCAGGTCGGGGTTGGCAGCGTTGATGGCGCTAATGATGGCGGCATTGTCGTCGGCGGTGAACTCGGGCTTGTAGGGTGGGGAGTAGGTGACGACGTCGAGCTGCGGATAGTCATTGGCAGCCCGCTCGCGGATGAGCTGCAGCACGCGCTCGGATGAGCCCATGAACATGACACGAAGCTGGCGGCCATTATTGGCAGCCTTCGTTTGCAAGCGTTGCATCTCGAATTCAAACAAGTCCCAGCCGGCAATGCGCTCCTCGGGTTGCGACTTGCCTTTCAGCCAGCGGCAGGCCTTGACGACCGAGGCACCGTCGGGAATGAGATAGTCGCCGCCGGCAAGCGCCTGTGCAAAGAGGTCGTCCTTCTGGGCCACGTTGTAAGAGTGGGCGTTGATGGTATTGATGAGCACCTTCCCTTCAGGAATGTCGTTGAGTGCCTTGCGAGAACTGACCAGCTGTAATTCGGAAAGTTTTAACATATTGTTTCTGTCATGTTTCAAAACAAGCGCAAAGTTACGTATTTTTTTCCACTTTTCACCTTTCACTTTTCACTTTTCACTTTTTTTTTGTATCTTTGCAGCCCGTAAAGGCTAAATACCGTTTTTGAAATGGCTTCTAAACAGAACAACGACTACGAGATGCTTGAAGAGCGCGATGTGTCTTTCCCGCCTGCCCACACGGCTGAGCATCTGCTGAACCGCACGATGATTCAGCTCTTCGGCTGCGGACGCTCGTACAATGCCCACGTCGAGCGGAAGAAGAGCAAGATGAGCTTCCACCTCGACCATAAGCCCACGCGGCAGGAGGAGAAGGAGATTGAGCGCAGAATGAACGAGCTGATTGAGGCCGACCTGCCCGTCACCTTCGAGTTTGTCAGTCGCGACGAACTGCCTGACGACGTCTCGACGGAGCGGCTGCCCGACGATGCCTCCGACACCATCCGGCTGGTGCGCATCGGCGACTACGACGTCTGCCCCTGCATCGGCAAGCATGTGCGCTCGACGGGCCAGATAGGGCGCTTCGAGATGCTGGGCACCAACTGGGACGAGCACGAGCGCTCATTCCGCGTGCGCTTCAAGATTGTTTGACCTGTTTTATTGTTATTTTAGTATCGCCTTGGCTGCTTGTAATGCACCTCGTAGATCTTGTCGAAATACTTGTCCCAATTGCTTTCGCCTTGTCCAATCTTGAAGCCGTAGAACTTGGTGCCGGTGGCCTGATACTCCTTGAACCGCTTCATCAGGTCTTCAGTGGTTCTGGGAATCAGGAAGTCGGTTATCCAAAGGACATCGGCGTTCATGTATCTGTCCTCGCCGTTGTCCAGCAGACAGAACGTCAGGTTCAGCATCTTCTGCGCATCAGTTCCTCCGCCAAGGAAGGGGAAATAGCCCTTCTCAAAGCGTTCGGCATCCTCCTGCCGCAGGCCCATCCGCTCCATGGAACGCTTCTTGCGCCTTAAACGGAGTTCTATAGGACGGATTCCGACGGAGAAGTCTATCAGGAAGCAGTCTCGGTTAAGCCGCTCGGCTGTTTCCTCCAGTTTCGAAAGTAGCGAAGCTTCTATCCTCTGCGGGACACCGTACATGCTGGCAGAGCTGTCGACGCAGACAATCATCGGGCCGCGACGGGATGCACGCTCAGAGCGTAGCCGCCGTGAGGGTTTGCTGATTTCCGACTTGTAGCGGAACACCTGCAAACGACTGGTGAGATATTTGCGGAGGAATACCCCTTCGAGTTCAGCATCAGAGTATTGTGCCAGTTCGAAGGGCATCAGCGCATTGAGGTCACGCCCGATGGTGACACCCTCGATGTCGCTGCCTGAAGAGTGCTCCAGCCGATGGCTCACGCCGGTCTGAACGGTCAGCCGTGCGCGTCCTTCCTCGTCGGGCAATCTGCCCATCCGCCTGACCACATCGCCGATTTCAGGATAGCGGTTCTGAATCCGGACGATGCTCAGGTGCTTCTCGAATTCCGATTCCGTCCACGAGCCGTCCATCATCTCCCATGCCTGCAGCAGCTGTTCCTCGGTGGCACCGTCGCTGCGCATACGGTTTTCAAGTTGGCTCAGTATCTGCTCGAAGTGGCCGGGTATGCCGCCACCTTTCGACTCCACCTTCTTCGATGCCTGCTGACGTGCTTTCTCGTCGAGCGCCCCTTGCCACTCCCGTTTCAGCCGTTCCCAGTTCTCAGGCCGTTGCCAGCCGTTGTTCTTGAAACGACGCTTCATGAAGTCGAGGTCGAACTCATCCTCCTTGTATTTCTCGCCCAGTTGCTGAAGGAGCGACTGCCACGTGTCCTGTTTCTTCTGCATCGACCACTCCATCATCTTCTCCATCTGCGTCTGCTCGCCGATGGCCATCTGGTTGATGAACTTCTGGTCGTGCAGACATTCAAGCACGAATCGTCCGACGACCTCGTAAAACACCTTCCCTGCCAGCCGGCTGCCCAGCACCCGCGACTGGATGAGCGGGTCTTTCATCAGCCGCTGAAGATACAGAAGGATAGGGTCGTAGTTGATGGCGCGAGGGAAGTCCATCTGCACATTGGTCTCAAACTCGAACACGTCGCCACGGGTGACAAAGCGTTCGAGCATCGTCAGATAGTCTGTCGGAGAACGCTCGATCTTTGATCGCTTGCCACCGTAGGGACGCAAGAATCTCGCTACATCCATAAGCAACTATCAATCCTCCAGCTTCTCCATGTCCTGCCTGGTGTGGGCAATTTCCGTGAACAGGTTCCCCGCGAACTCGTCCACCTCCTTCTTGTCGGCCTCCGACACGAAGATATTGCCGTGAATAGCGTCAGTCCGTTGGCGAATCTGCGTGCTCAGTTGCTCCAGCTCCTCGTAGAAGTTACAACCTGATACGCTGCCTTTCTTGGTCGGTAGCGTCTGCTGTTCCCCGCGTCCGAGCGTCTCGATATAGAACCGCACGCCGTTGATATAGATGCACTCCTCGTCGCGCGTCAGATAGACCGAGCTGGCACCCCGAGGCGTGTCGCTGCCGTCATACGTCCTGATGATGCTGCGCTGCGGATTGTTCGGGTCTTTGTAGATGATACCCGCCTGCCCCGCATTCATTCCCGAACTACGTTCGCCTACCCGTAGCCTTTCGCGGCTCGCTTGTCTCATATTTTGGTAGTCTGCCACCAGGACGTAGGTGTTGCCCGTGTCGTGGTCTATCAGGTGGTAGTAGTAGCTGTCGTATATCTTCTTGTTCGTGTCGAAGAGCTGCATGTTCTGGCGGGCGCGGTTCGTAGCCCGGTGCTGACGGCTCACGCGGATGTCGTTCTCCAGGTTCTTCCGCAGACTGGCGAACTGCATTGTCAGGTCGTTATACAAGGCACGGATGACGATGGCCCTGATACCCTCGCACTCCTCCGGCTCTTGCCACAGACAATGATAGACGGGCAGCAGGTCGTCAGCCGTCACCTCCGTTCTGACGTGGACGAAGGCCGACGTGCGCAGCAGACGGACAATCTTCTTCCACCGGCGGTCGCTCACATAGACGTTGTGCCGCTCGTCGGTTTGGGCGATGGTGACGCTGCCCAGCGACTTGCGGATGACGTTGATGATGCGCAGCACTTCCTCCGAAACTGCCACCGTGTCAATAGCCTTGTTCCACTGGCAGTATTCCTCGTCCGTAATCTGTAGCCCGTCAGCCACCTGAATGTCCCCGTCGGCAGTACTGTCGAGCAGCATGGCATTGAAGCTCTTCACGTCCTTGATGTTGCCGCACTCTATGCGGATGATGAAGCGGTCCCACAGCGCCTCCAAGCCCTCGCCCTGCGTAGGCAGCTCATTGCTGGCCGCTAACAGCAGCTTCAGGGGCAGGTATACCTCCGTGTCGCCATTGCGGAACAGCTTCTCGTTGATGACTGTCAGCAGCGTGTTCTGTATGGCAGGCCCGGCCTTCCATATCTCGTCGAGGAACACCACGTCGGCCGTCGGCAGATAGCCCTCCGTGTTACGCTCGTATTTGTCTGCGTCCTTCAGTTTGCTGATGCTCACGGGGCCGAATATCTCGTCGGGCGTACTGAAGCGCGACATCAGATATTCGAACGACCGAGCATCCTTGAACGCCAGCTTCAGCCTCCTTGCCACCATCGACTTGGCAACTCCTGGCGGGCCGAGCAATATCACGCTCTCACCGGCCAGCGCCGCCATCAGCGAGAGCGAAAGCTCCGTCTCCTTCTCGTAGATGCCCTTGTTGATAGTTCCCAACAGGCTCAGAATCCTATCTTTCATGGTCTCCGATGACTATTTGAAGAATTGCGTGAAAGCCTTGACAGTAAATACATGGTCGGCTGCGCTGCCCGTTTCCCTGCAGCTGTGCATGGCGAGGATGGCATTGCCCATATCGACACCCCTCAGAGGAATCGACGAAGCAAGGATATTGCCTAATGTGCTGCCTCCTGCCACATCGGAGTGGTTGACAAACCGCTGGCAGGGAACTACTGCCTCCCTGCAGATTTCAGCAAAGACGGCAGCCGACACAGCATCGCTGGCATATTTCTGAGCGGCGTTAAACTTGATGACAGGGCCACCGCCCAGAACGGGATGGTTCGTGGGGTCGTACTTCTCGCTATAGTTGGGATGCCAGGCATGGGCATTGTCGGCAGAAATCATAAATGCCCGCTCGACGGCCTGATAGAAGGCTTCCTCACTTCCACTCTGAGCCAGGGCTATCCGTTTCAGCATCATCGAGAGGAACGGGCTCCCCGCTCCCTGCTTGGTTTGCGAACCAGTTTCTTCGTTGTCGAAGATGGCCAGCACCTTTGTAGCATCAACGGTCTCAGTGGCAATCATCGCCTCCAGGCCAGCAAAGCACATCGAGAGGTCGTCCAAGCGTCCTGACGAGATAAACTCATTGTGAACGCCGAAGGTGCATGCTGGTGTGGCGTCGGCCAGATAGAGGTCGAAGTCGAGGATGTCCTCCTGACTGATTCCCAGCTCCGTGCAGATGACGTTCATCAGCAGATTGCCTTTCTCGAGTTCACTCGTTACGATGCCCAGTATCGGCAGCATATCTTTCTGCTTGCTCAGTTTCACGCCATCGTTCACCTGCCTGTTGAAGTGAATGGCCAGATTGCTGATCTGAAGCAGAGGACGTTTGACATGAAGCAGCAGCGTCTTGGGATTCAGCGCATCCTCGCCACGGACTATCACTCGTCCGGCTATCGTCAGCGGACGGTCGAACCATGTTGACAAGATAGGCCCGCCATACACCTCGGTATTCAATTTCACGATGCCGCCCTCGCAAAGCATTTCGGCATTGGGCTTGATACGGAACGTAGGAGAGTCGCAGTGGGCGCAAATCATCTTGAAGCCGGCTTCAGCCATCGGCTTGCGTCCGATGTGGAAGGCATAGACGGAAGAGTCGTTCTTCGTCACATAGAGTTTGTCGCCTGCCTTCACTTCTCCGAGCGTCTCACGCGGGTCAAAGTGACGATAGCCAGCCTGCTCCAGATAGCTGGCAATGTTCCTTGCTGCCAGGAAGTTTACTGGCGAAGCATCCAAGAAATGTAATAATCGTTGTACCATATCATTTTCAGTATTATAAATCCATCTTAATAGAAACTCTCCATATCTTTTATTGCTATTTTGCTTGCTTCATCATTTGGCGCATGTCCTTATCGCTGACAGCGTAGGTGAAGATACGAAAGTCGGCGACATCGGTCTGCGTCAGGTATTTGTCGCCACGGAAGGGGGCACGGCCGAGGTCATCCTGGCTGTAATCCTGCGGATATGGTCTTTCAGTATCTTGTAGGCGGGCTGCGGCATGGCACCGTGGTCGTAGCCCTGCATCTCGTAGAGCGTCACGTCCTTGTGGCCCACGAGCTTCAGCATGCGCCAGAAGTAGGCCTGCTCCTCGTAGCGTCCGAAGAGTTCTAACTCGCGGTCGCCTGAGATAATGACGATGGGTGGTGCGTCGGCGCGGACGTAGGTGAGCGGGGCGTACTGGTCGATGGTGGCCTGGAGGGGCGGTATGCCCTGCTGCTTACGTATATTATAATGTGTGACGCACTGTCCGCTGAACGGCACAAGGGCGGCCAGCGAGTCGGCATCGACGCCATACTTCGCGAGCCAGCGCTTGTCGAGTCCGATGATGTCGAGCAGATAGCCGCCGGCAGAGTGCCCAGCGACGAATATCTTGCGGCGGCTGCCATTGTACTTCGCAATGTTCTTGTACGTCCAGGCCACGGCTGCCGCAGCATCGTCGAGGATGTCGTCGATAGGAGCCTTGGGCAGCAGGCGGTAGTTGGCAGCCACGACCACGAGGCCGCTGTTTCTGAGCTGCGGGTCGATGTGCTTCTCGCCACCCTCGATACCGCCGCCGTGGAACCATACCACCACAGGCGCATCCTCGGCGTTCGTTGGATAATACACGTCGAGCTTGCAGCGTTCCTGGGCATAACCCTCTGCCGCATCGCGATAAGGGATGTCGTTCACTTGATTGTACTGTGCCCGTACAAAAGCCGTGCAAAGCAGAAGGGCGAGAGTGAGGAAAAAGCTTTTATTCGTCATGTCGCTTAGTCTTTATTGTTATTCCTTATTAATATATTACAAAACTTGGGGCAAATATAGCAATAATTCCGCAATTATTCGTATCTTTGCAAATAAAATTTGCGAAAACAGTCTTCACTTCGGTAAAAAGCGAGCTTCCTGCACTCGGTTTGCACGGTCTTTGCCGATAGATTTAGTAAGAAATAGACTATAACAAAACTTATGGACAGAAGAAATTTTATCAAGAAAGCAACGGTGGCAGCCGTGGGAGCGGCGGTCGTTTCGCCTGTGTCGGCTATAATAAACGGCGTGACTGATGTCAAGACACCGAAAGTTTTACTAATATGCTGACGGCCATCCCGCTCCCCAGCGCGACGAGCGTCCGACGTTCATGAACTTTATCAGATAACTAAACCAGACGGATGATGAAATATCCGACTGCTATCCGACTTCTCAACCAACAGCTTTTGGCGCCTCAGTTCAGTTGTCCTGCCGAGGTGGTCGGCTACATGGGTGCCATTCAGGCGCAGGAGTACCGTATGATGCGATGGGCCGTGGAGATGCGTACCAGGAAACCGTCGGCCAAGGCTTTCAAGAAGGCTTTCGACAGCGGGCAGATTATCCGTCTGCACCTGATGCGAGGTACTTGGCAACTGGTGAGTGCCGAGGACTATTGGATGATGATCGGCCTCTGTGCACCCAAGGCTATTGCCGTCACCAAGGGCTGGATGAGCAGCAACAAAATCTCAATCCCTGACGATGAAATCTATCGAGTCCGCGAGATACTGGCCCAGACGGCTGCCGACTTGGGGAGTGCAACGAAAGAGGCCTTCGTTCAGGCTCTGGCAGAGAAAGAGATAAAGATGGACGACCACCGGCTGTCGTACCATATTCGTATGGCCGAGATGTCAGGAACACTCTGCAGCGGAGAACTGTTGCCACTCAAAGCCTCCTACGCACTTACAGCCAATAAAGTGAAGCCGGCGGAGCAGATGGACCGTGACGAAGCCTTGATGCGCTTCACCCGCAGGTACTTCCAGAGCCGTCAGCCTGCCACGCTGGAGGATCTTGTCTGGTGGTCAGGCCTGAACGTCAGCGACTGTCGTAAGGGGATTGCGCTCTTGGGCGATTCCATCCACGTTGAAAAGTGGAAGGGTAGGGAGTTCTACCTGACCGACGGGTGCCGTACACGCGGCTTCCGAAAAGGCAAGTTCCTGCTGATTCCTCCCTACGACGAATATCTCATCAGCTATAAGTCCCGTGATATCGTACTCCCTCATGAGCACCGGCATCACGCCCACAACAACAGCGGCATCTTCCAACCCGTCATCGCCTACGACGGCACCATCTGCGGCAACTGGTCACCCTTCAAGGACGACTGCCAGGCGACGTTTTTTTCTGAGACCGACGCGAAGGACATCACTGGGGCGTGGCAATCGTACATGAATTATCTTAAGAACTAAGATAAGCGTGTAACACAGTAAGTCACTCTTGCTGTGGCAAGCGGGCATAGCTCGAGCGCTGCTGATGCGAAAAAAAATAATCCGATAAGTTTGGTTTTTTCACAATTTTTTTCGTATCTTTGCACCCGAATAAGTTGTCAATTCCTATTTTTTAAGCAATGAAAATGTATAGACTTTGGATGCTTGCCGTCATCCTGACCTGCGGCCTTCAAGTGTTGACACTCACTTCGTGTGTTGATTCAGTGGACAATCCCGTAACGCCCGTTGGCCCCGGCGAACAGACGGCGTTCACGACGAAGCAGTTGCCAGTAAACCGCTATGGCGAGGCCAGCGGCACCGTCAACGTGCGCTTCTACAACGACATGCCCTCTGTGCCCTATATCTCTGTGGCTGATTTCCAGAGTCTGGTGAAGCCGGGGACGACCATCAGCGTGACGAAGACCGGCGACGGCCTGTATCAGCTGCAGAATGCCGGGGGCAGCGCCTCCGTCAACACCACGAGCGACACGATGGCCTTCGACGACTACATGGCCTTCACCAACCTGATGGACCTGCTGCAGCCGGGTATGGACAACGTCTATTATGACGGCGGACCGTTCGTGCGCTACAACCACCAGACGCTGACCGGAGGCTCGTCGGCAGTCACCTTCGACTATGGCAAGTACGCCATCGACCTGCGGGGCGACGATACGGCCGTGTACTTCCCCTTCACGACGCTTGCCGACCTCTATGCCGACCTGTCCTATCATAACGCTGCCTGCAACGGCGAGAAAGTGGTGGTGGCCAAGTGCGATGACGACAGCTGGGGCATCGAAGCCTTAGACCCTGACTTCACGGCCCAGAGCATCATGGAGGCTGGCACCCGCACGGCCGATATGGCGGCCTACAGCTATGGTGAGCTGTGCTTTGTCCTTGACCACTTCTACGGTTTGCCTGGACGAGCCATCATCGAGCGCATGAACTATCAGGAGGGTCTCGACAAGTTCCTCGCCTCTACCGCCGATGGCCAGCAGGTCAAGCAGCTGCTGCTGTCGACCGACATGACGGAATATGCTTACGGTCTCGAAATGCTGAACGCCATCTTCAGCGATGGTGGCCATACCGCTTTATGGGCAGCTGAGTCGCTGATTTCGGCCGACGGCAGCACTTTTGAAGACACATATCCCTCACTCGCCGAGTTATACAATGAGAATTACTATAGCAGCCTAGTGGAGGGAGGCGGCGTCTATTACGCTAACAAGCCCCTGCGTTCGTTGCTCTTTGGCGACCTTGCTGGTTCCGGCGATGAGGGCGATGACGACGATGACGACGATGACGACGAGGAAGACAACACCCCTGTCGTCACCTACCATAAGAAAGGCAATACCGCCATCTGCCACTTCGACTCGTTCAACCGAATCAACTTCGAGGCTTGGAACAAATTCTACGCCGGCACAGGCCCTCTGCCCACCCTGGAAAATACGGAGAACGACGATCTGGTCGTCTTCCTCGATGCCCTGAAGAAGGCCGACGAAGACCCGGAGGTGAAGAATCTCGTCATCGACCTGACCCTGAACACCGGCGGTTCGCTCGATGTGGTCGTGGCTATGACATCGCTCATGTATGGTGAGAGCCTCTGCCGCTGCTTCAATGTGCTGACGGGACAGCAGATGACGTGGTACTACGATGTGGACCGCAACTTTGACGGGAAGTTCGACGACCGCGACAACGATGTGCACTACGACCTGAACTTCTGTATCCTGGCCAGCCGTCTGTCCTTCTCTTGCGGCAACCTGTTCCCCTCACTCTGTCAGGATTCCGGCTTGCTCGTCGTCGGTGAAAAGAGTGGCGGCGGCAGTTGCGCAGTAGGCACTTATCGTACGGCTGAAGGGTTAAAATACAGCATTTCCTCTGCCCGTGCGCGCCTCGTCAACAAGCTGGGACAGAACATCGACGGTGGTGTCGTACCGCAGGTTCCCATTGCCCTCGGACCCGACATGACCTGGCAGGAGTTCACCGTCGCCAACTTTTCCAACTTCTACGATATTGACAACCTGAGCAGCATCATCGGCAACCGGTAGCTGTCTTCTTTCCTGTATTTAAGATATGTACTGACCCCACCACCGGAACCGCCCAAGTGAGGTGAGAACCGCAGAAAGCCCGCTGCTTTGCAAAGCAAAGAACCGTCTGTTGCACTTTACCTCCGCCGCTCGACCTTGGTCGCTTGCCTAAGCAAGAACTCCTTACTCCTCAACTCCTTTACCAGATTACCGGCCGTTCCTCGGGAGCGACGTAGAGCTTGTCGCCGGGCTTCACGTTGAACAGGTCGTACCAGTCGCCCTCTGTTATAAGCACCGTGGCCAACGAACTGCTCTGGGCGCTGGAGGGCCTGGTAGAAGAAGAGTGAAAAGGTAAAACTTGAATAGTAGTACAACCGAACAGATGAACAGTTGAACAGTTGAACAATTAAAAAAACAGGGGTATGTACTTCCTTATATTATTATATAACTTATTGATATATAAATAGTTATATATATAATAAAGAAAAGCACACCCCTCAAAAAAGAACTGTTCAACTGTTCAACTGTTCGGACTGACATTAAAGCATCAATTAATTTTCATCTAAAAAGCAGATAATCAATGAAATACGACATTACAAAAAACAAAGCACCTGAGATGCCTAACCTCGGAAAGGGTACAGAATGCATCAAATTGCTGCTCTCACAGGCCTCAAAAGACATGCACGAACCCCTGGTTCCGATGCTTTTCCCCTCACTTGGCGCACATATCAGCTGCGCAGAATTTCAGTATCCTGACCGCAGTTGGAAGGAAATGTGCGGATTAATGGCCCAACTGGTGGGCGATTCGGGGTGTAACAAGGGCCAATTGACCGATTTAGTGAAAGCTATTTGTCGGGATTTCCAGCAACACGACGAACAGGAATTCAAGAAGTTGGAGGAATGGGCCAAGCTTTACCACTCGAAGTCGAAGGACAAACCTGTCAAGCCGGCCATTGCCATTTTCTTCCCTCCGTCAGATACCACCAACGCGGCCTTTATCGAGAACGCCATGAATCTGATGAAGATAGGCGGCCGTACGCAG
>JAEEGG010005284.1_pt1 | contig 30790 bp, 24 predicted proteins | sample 9134161 | NCBI WGS metagenome assembly JAEEGG01 (sample SAMN16246543, study PRJNA631951) | gut metagenome | biome: gut microbiome; feature: rumen; material: CR-attached | host: Bos | place: Iran: Karaj | collected 2018-10
TGCAAAGCTTCGAGCTGCTTGTTATACCCGGCTTTTACTTCGGATATTGGCCGCTTGTCGTACACCTCGTGTTTGCAGATGAAATCCAACATCTCGATATAGTGATCTAACTTACGGATATCTTCGCGGATATACATAGAGATGTGTTCTTTCCGTTTTCGCGGACTGCTGACAAACGTATATAGTTTGAAACAGTACCATCTGAACAAATGAGGCTTGGGTGCTAATTTCTGCGCTGGCGGATCCCACTCCTTGATATCGATCTTGTTTTGAGGATGAAACTGAATGCCCGGAGTTAATGTGTTCTTGATAATCCTTCTGTAAATGGCATCAGTATCATAATCAGGACCGAGATTCCTGAATCTGAAATAACCCTTTGCATCAGGCGGTTTTAATCCCGGACATTTTAACGGCTCATGATTCTTCCCGAAGAACTTAAACTCGTATCCGAGTTCATGCATCATTTCGGCAAAATCGTTCCATGAACTGGAGAGTCGGATCGCATAATCGATATCTTCACGGATCGTGCCTCGTATTGTGTACTTTCCTTCGCGTTCGGCTTTCCATTCGTCATATGTTTTGCCTTTCGCGGTGGAAGGGTTCCTGATGGTGTTCAGACCACGTTCACGGCATAAGCGGTCACTGATCTCCTGCATCTTGCGGTAATCGGAATTCATTCGATAAAATTTGTAACCGTCTGCGAAAGAAACTGAGTTAAGGACAAAATGATTATGATAATGACCGGTATTAAGGTGTGTCGCAACCACGACCTGGAAACGATCACCCCATAATTCTTTTGCCAGCTCGACACCGATCTCGTGTGCTTCCTCTGCAGTTATCTCACCGGGCCCTTCAAGGAAAGACTGATAGCCGTGATAGGCGAGTCGTCCGCCTTCCTTGTGCCAGCGCTGTTTGACTTCAATGAATTCTTCGAGCGCGGTATCAGGATCGCAGTTAACGCCGGTGACATACATCATTTCATCTGTCTTATCCTCATTGCAGGCGTATCCGAGAACGTCACGGATATGTTTCATGGCCGCATTAGCTTCGGGAGCTTCTTCTGGTCTTTGTGTCGTCTTCTCGGGATTCTCGATATAGTTGAGAACGGTGTCCATGCGGCACTTAACAGCCCAAACTGATGTTACTGCCATTTAGCTACCATCCTTTCTTATCGTCTTTCCGAAATGTGATTTTGCGGCGGATCCGTCGCGGTATCCCGTGATGCTCCTTCCGACCAACAAGCTTCTCAAAACTTCTGATCGGGACAGACCGGATTCTTCAGAGATCTTCTTTAAAAGTTCGTCTTCTTCTTTGCTCAGCATCACTTTGAACTCGACGGTGCGCTTCCTGTTGGACTTAATTTTCATTCGACTGATCACCTCCTTCGGGTGAAATGATTGAACGCATATTGCGTTCCTCGGGGTCTCAGGGGTCGCTCCCTGACAAGCTTTGTATTTTCGTGTTCCCGAAAATACGTTGCTTGCTAAGACAAAGATCCACTTCGTGGGGCGGTAGAGTCTGGGTCAAGCCGCAAAAACTGACCGCAAGTTTGGTATAGTTTTCCTTCATTGCAGTTTTAGTGTTTTCCGTAAATAGGCCGACTTATACCAACGCACAAGCACGACCGCTTTTGCGAAAAAACTGTTTATGTTGTAGTGGATCCTTGTAGCTTCCAGGAACTATCCCGGGCCGCTGGGTTGGATCAGATCGGGCAGGATGGGAGCTTTCAATAAAGACAGCAGGATCATAACTACTGTTTCTCTTTTTATATGACCTTTTGTCTTTATCATTTCTCTCACCTCGCTTTCTCCGGCAAGTTATAAGAACTTATGTTCGATTATGTACGGTTAGATTATATGAGGGTGGAAAACGGTTTGCAAGCCTTATTTTTCAAGGTGTCCCATAAATGGAACAGATGGATAAAAGTACGATTAATGGAACTTTCTGCCTGAGATAATATAAGTTTATAAAATTCTCGTATAGTAAAATTTGCATGATGTAATTTATATATTCGAGAGGAAACTCTTAGTAGGGATAATCATCAGTTTAATTCTGCAATAGGAGAGAAGAACCAGCCCAGCCGAGGCTGGGCTGGTTCTGAAGTTTCTGACATTGTATATTCTGTAGAGTTACCGTCTGCCAAAAGGAGGCAGAAATGAACGAGTATGGTTTTGGACAGCTATCCTTCTCAGAGAGGGTGGCTATTGAAACGGGAATATGCAAAGGAGAAACATTCAGACAGATTGCAAAAAGAATTGGAAGACATCCATCGACAGTCTCTCATGAAAGGTTCGATTGTAATATGCAAGAGAACAATATAATCGTTAATTATTTTAATGAAAATCTCAAGTGATTTTTAGGAAATCAGCTCAATTCAGAACTTTGTAGACTTGTCCGATTAGTTCTGCTATGCCTAATCAGATTCATTTGCGCAGCAATTATGTAGCAATTTTGTAGCGTTTATGATTCATTTGGTCAGACAAAACATGCTGAAAGCCCTTTGAATAAAGCGATTGGCGAAATGCTACATTCTGATTTTCACCTATTTGACAACGCGATTATGTCTGCATAGACTGATGATGTGGAGGCGCCTATGAACGGTAAAAACATCATAAAGTATAGGGAAGACAACGGGATATCCCAGATAGAATTAGCCAATGAACTTGGTGTTGCCAGATCCACATTATCTCGATGGGAGCAGAATAAAACAGTTCCTCGTGGTGAAGATTACGATCATTTACGCAAAATCATAGGCGATGAATATATTACCGACGAAGATCTTACCGAAGACAAGACGGCTATCGAGGCAATCGAAGTAGTGTCGGACAGAGTAGACAACATTTTATTTCAAGTAACACAAATTGAATCTAATCAAAGAAGCTTCGAGAATGAGGATAACAAGTCAAAGCTAAAGCACAGAAGAATAAGGACGGTTGCAATAATTGTTACATGCATAATCATACTTGCCATTGTTATAGGAACATGGTTTTACCTGATGAATTATGGTTTTGGTGGCGATATAGTTGAGGGTTCTGTAGGAATTGAGGATGTAGATGATTGAGATAACAATTGAAAGGAGAAAATAAAATGAGAAAAACAATTGGCGGTACAGATAAACATGCTATTTATACCTAATAATGAGTTGGTTAATAGGGCATAATTAATTTCGGAGAGAAGCGCAAGCTTTTCTCCGAAATATCAGCAATATTCACATAGCATGGGGGCAATTATGAGTGATAGGCTGATTGTAGTTACAAAGAAAATATTGGAGATGGTCATAGTTCTTTCGATAATGCTTTCGGTTGTTTCTTGCGATGCGGTATCTGTAGGGAACAACGGTAAGAGGAAAAGCGTTGTCGCAAAGAATGATCCTTGGTTTGAGGGGGAATTAGTAGATATTGATGTTAGTCAAGGTTTAGATCCAGACAGACGTTTAACTAACATGTTTCCTAAACTTGCCGGAGCGGATGAAAAATTCATCGTTGTTTTAGCTGATGGCTCGTACAAGGTGGATGATTGGGGAACGATTAAGAGCAATTCAGATTATGTTATTAGAAATCTATTAATAATTGACAGAGCTACAAAGCAAACAGTTAAAATAATAGATTTGTATAGCCTGATTAAAGGTGATGATTATATAAATGCCGTGTCATACCAAAATGGAACGGCCGCTGTAAGAGCTGAATCATGGGATTCGAAAGCGAAGCAGTCAGTTGATAGAGAGTATACAATCGACATAGAGACAGAGACCGTAACCGGTTTCATTGATTATGGTGGTATAGATGATTTTTGGTTTAGAGGTTCTTACAAGGTCGGTAATTATAAAATAGATTCGCTTTATAGATATATGGTTGATGCGAACGAAAATCGATACTGGCTTTTAAGAATCACTTCTCCGGATGGAAATCAAACAGAGATTACTTTTGAAGATCAAGACGAACGGTATGATGAGCTTCCATCAATTTTTGCGTTAGATGATAGCACTGCGCTTGTTCCAATTTACAGAAAACCAGAATATGTTTTTTATAAACTGGATCTTACGAATTGCAAGGCAACAAAGGCTGATTCAAAAGAATTTCAATGGCTTGAGCCGGATAAGCTGCGCCGTGCATCGAACGGTTCTGACGGCAAAGTATATTTTACAACACGAAGAGGTATCAGTTCGCTCGATTTTGAGAACAAGAATGCAAAGCAAGTATTTGATTTTAATAACTGTAATGTAAACAGAAGATATATGGAGGATTTGGAAATTGCTGAATGTTCAGGGGATTCATTTTTGTTCTGTGGCAGTTATGAATCTCCGGATATGCGCTCCTCTATATTTATAGAAAACTATGCTATCGTCGAATTAAAAAAGGCAAAGGAGAATCCTCATGCCGGCAAGAAAATAATAGAATTATGTTCTTATGACGGATACTTGAACGGGACATTATATGATGCAATCATCAAATATAACGAGATTAGCAGCGACTATCATATAGAATTCTCGGATCGCTACATCATGAATGCTTATTCTGATTTTGGCGATATAAACAGCAGTGATGAATATGATTCTGCTCTGCTTGGCGCGAACGGCAAATTGAGTGATGCGCTTGCCATGGACATCATGAACGGTGAAGGTCCTGATATCCTTATGAATACGAGCAGACTGGGTCAGCTTAACAATGATAACTTCCTGATTGATCTCTCGGTATATACTCAGGAACTGGATTCGAGCAAATACTACACCAACATAATAAACGGCGCGAAAACAGACGGAAAGCTGTATCAGATTCCGATAAGTTATACGATTGAAGGAATTCAGACATCTCCCGAATATGCAGGCAAGACAAAGATAGGTTTTACTCCGGGAGAGTATGAGAAATTCATATCAGAAGAACTTAACGGAAAAGATTTAATCGAGTCAGGCCAGGCGCTATATTTCACTAAGCTGTTTACCGGCATGAGTGATGAATTCATATCTGGCGGAAGAGTCAATTTTAGCAGCTCAAAATTTGCAGATATTGCAGGATATGTTAAGGAAACTGTGCCTCGGAACAGCGCAGCGTGGAATACTATAACTGATGAAACTCAGCAAGACTCATATGAGACTGCAACGAAAGGTATTAGAACTGCAATCTATTGTAACTGTCCCGGCATCAGCGGTTATCTTATTAAGAGATATCAAATCAAGGATGGAACTACGATATTGGGTCTGCCTTCTTCAGATGGCAGAGGTCCTATGTTTGGAACGGATACCTCAGTAGCGATATCAAAGAATGCAGTAAACATCGATGCTTGTGTTGAATTCGTTAAAATGCTTCTCTCAGATGAGGTTCAAGAAGACTTGGCCATGAATGACAAGTTTGTTTTGAATCGTGAAGCATTCAAAAAGAGTTGCAGTGCCGTGATTGAGTATTATAATTCTCCGGCCGGCGCAGATAATCTGTTTGATTATGAGATAGGCACTAATGTTCCAAGACGCTCTAAATTCCAAGATGAAGAAATAGACAATATGGAAAACATCATTCTGAGCTGCTCAAAATCGAATTCATCCGACGCGGCAATATCCACAATCCTTATGGAAGAGATGCCGGCATACTTTTTAGGGCAGAAAGATCTTGATGCCGTCATCAAGATAGCTCAGGACAGAGCGCAGAAAGTGTTGGATGAACGCGGCTAGCAATCTCGTTAAAAAGGCGTTATTGCCTTTTGAAATAAGTACGCAAGGTCTCGGCAATAGTGTCCCCGCACTTGGGGTCTTGTTTTTGATGTTGGCGTCGGGATAAGTTAGCTTTTTCTTCCGATAGAACGTCTATTACTATCTTGATGGCACTCAAATCCAGATTGATATGTTTAAGGACAGGATTGAAATCTCTTCACCGGGAAGTTTTTATCAAGGGAAGAGCATCAACAAGACATGGAAGATGGAAAAATCCTTATTCATTGGCGATTACAAGTGAAGATTCCGGAGCTTTCAGTAGTTGCTAAACAAGTGTCTTAAGTAACAAAAGAGAGGAGGTACAGACCAATGGTTAGTTAAACCGGCTGTACTTGATATAAAAAAGCAACTCACATGTAGCGAATGCGAGTTGCCGGTCAAATACAGAATGATACATTGTCTCTAATCTGTATCTACAAACCTATTTGAAGATATCACATGCAGATTGATGAGGCAAGCATAGCAAGGTTTTTAGAAAATCAAGGAGGTTTCTATGTTTAAGAAATTTATCATTACTGCTTCAATTGCGTGTGTTTTGATTGGATCTTTATCAACACTGGTTTCAGCTTATTGTGAAGCAAACAATTGGGGCATAAATCAAGTATATAATGGATCATACTGGGGCGAAAAGGCATGGGTTGACGCAAAAGCGACGACTTCTGGAAATCGTATAGATGTTTGGGTTCAGAAAGGTAATAGTAGTACTAAATATGGAAAAATGTCATATTCTATGCCAATTAGTTCCCAATTTCATACATATTACTCTGCTTTTGTAGATGGTACTGGCGGTAAAGAAAAACATAATATGTATTCCTAAAACTGAGCAGATTAATATGTCATAATTGATTTGTGTTTCGGAGAGAAGCGTAAGCTTTTCTCCGAAATAATCGTTTTTGATACATAACATAGAGGCTAATATGGGTGATAGACATTCTGTATTTACAAAAAGAGTATTAGGTATAGTTATAGTTCTTTCGATACTGTTGCCGATGATTTCATGCAATAAAAATAATGTTGGTAACGGGAAAAGGAAGAGTGTTGTTTCAAAGAATGATTCTTGGTTTGAGGGGGAATTAGTAGATGTTGATGTTAAGCAAGGGCTGAATCCAGACAGGCGTTTATATACGATGTCTCCTAAACTTGCTGGTGCGGATGAGAAATACATCGTTATTTTAGCCGCTGGAGAGTATCAGGTAAATGATTGGGGAACGATTAAGCACAATTCGGATTTTGCTATTAGAAATCTTTTGCTAATTGACAGAGCTACAAAGAAAACAATTAAAATAATAAATTTGTATAATCTTCTTAAACCAGGTGACTGGGTAAATGCCGCATCATACAAAGATGGAACGGCCACTGTAAGAGCTGAATCATGGGATTCGAAAGCACAAAGATCAATTGATAGAGAGTATACAATCGACATAGAGACAGAGACCGTAACCGGTTTCATTGATTATGGTGGTATAGATGATTTTTGGTTTAGAGGTTCTTACAAGGTCGGTAATTATAAAATAGATTCGCTTTATAGATATATGGTTGATGCGAACGAAAATCGATACTGGCTTTTAAGAATCACTTCTCCGGATGGAAATCAAACAGAGATTACTTTTGAAGATCAAGACGAACGGTATGATGAGCTTCCATCAATTTTTGCGTTAGATGATAGAACTGCGCTTGTTCCAATTGACAGTGGACGGGAATATGTTTTTTATAAACTGGATCTTACGAGTTGCAAGGCAACAAAGGTTGATTCAAAAGCTTATCAGTGGCTTGATCTGGATAAGCTGAGACGTTCATCAAACGGTTCTGATGGCAAAGTGTATTTTACGACAAGAAGGGGTATCAGCTCGCTTGATTTTGAAAAAAAGAATACAAAGCAGATATTTGATTTCAACAACTGCAACGTAAACAGAAGATATCTGGAGAATCTGGAAATCGCTGATTGTTCCGAGGATTCATTTTTGTTCTGTGGCAGTTATGAATCTCCTGACATGCGCTCCTCTGATTTTGTAAAGAACTATGCTATCGTCGAATTGAAAAAGGAAAAGGAGAATCCTCATGCCGGCAAGAAAATAATAGAATTATGCTCATATGACGGATACTTGAACGGAACATTATACGATGCGATTATCAAATATAACGAGAGCAACAGCGACTATCATATAGAATTTTCAGATCGCTACATTATGAATGCTTATTCTGATTTTGGCGACATAAACAGCAGTGATGATTATGAATCTGCTCTGCTTGGCGCAAACGGTAAATTGAGTGACGTTCTTGCTATGGATATCATGAACGGTGAAGGTCCTGATATTCTTATGAATACAAGTAGACTGGGTCAGCTTAACAATGATAACTTCTTGATTGATCTATCGATTTATACTCAGGAACTGGATTCTAGTAAATACTATACCAACATAATAAATGGCGCAAAAACAAACGAGAAGCTGTATCAAATTCCAATCAGTTATACGATTGAAGGTATTCAGACTTCTCCTGAGAATGCCGGTAAGTCTAAAATTGGTTTTACGCCGGAAGAGTATAAGGGATTTATATCAGAGTCACTTAATGGCAAAGATTTAATCGAATCAGGTCAGGCGCTATATTTCACTAAGCTGTTTACCGGTATGAGTGACGAATTCATAGTAGGCGGAAGAGTTAATTTTAGCGGTCCAGATTTTGCAGATATTGCTGAATATGTTAAGGAAAACGTGCCGCAGAATAGTGTAGCATGGAATACCATAACAGATGGGGTTCAGGAAGACCCGTATGAGACTGCAACGAAAGGCACCCAAACCGCAATCTACTGTAACTGTCCGGGCATCAGTGGTTATCTTGTTAAGAGATATCAAATTAAGGATGGAACTACGATATTGGGTCTGCCTTCTTCAGACGGACGAGGCCCGATGTTTGGAACGGACATATCAGTAGCGGTATCAAAGAATGCAGTAAATATTGAAGCTTGCGTTGAATTTGTAAAGATGCTTCTTACAGACGAGGTTCAAGAAGACTTGGCCATGAATGACAAGTTTGTTTTGAACCGCGCAGCATTTAGAAAGAGCTGCAGCGCTGCGATTGAATACTATAATTCATCTGAAGGCAAAGACAATCTGTTTGATTATGAGATAGGCACTAATGTTCCAAGACGCTCTAAATTCCAAGATGAAGAAATAGACAATATGGAAAACATCATTCTGAGCTGCTCAAAATCGAATTCATCTGACGCGGCAATATCCACAATCCTTATGGAAGAGATGCCGGCATACTTTTTAGGACAGAAGGATCTTGATTCTGTAATCAAGATAGCTCAGGACAGGGCACAGAAGGTATTAGATGAACGAGGCTAGCAATATCGTTTAAAAGGCGTTATTGCCTTTTGAAATAAGTACGCAAGGTCCCGGCAAAAAGTGTCCCCACACTTGGGACCTTGTTTTTGATGTTAACATCGGGATAAATCAGCCAATAGAAACACTTTATTAAGTCTGAGAATAAAGTGTCCGCATTACGTTAAACTTACCGCAAAACTTACTGCAATAATATAAACTCACCGCAAAACCCGTCTCAATTTATGCTAACTTGCCGCAAAATCATATTCTATGATACGACGTTTTATTGGTCTGTCCGGTTATTATAAGTACACCCTTCTTTTTCCCTTGCGATAATCATTTTATCCTCCTGTTATAATCGACCATAACTCGATTAAAAGATGAGTTATGGTCGGTTATAACGTTAGACGTGTACAAAAACAAGCGATTAGAACTGATGTTTTTGTATCTCCTTAAAGGCTTTTGAAAGGGGTGGATTTAAGCAAAACAATTAGCCCTCTTGGTTCGCACCACCGAGATGATACCCTCAGAATAAAAGGTGTAAATCAGGTGTAAACCAAGGAGCTATGTTGTTAAAATGCTTGATATTATTGGGTTTCGAGAGAATGTTCAGATGTTGCCGTGACATACAAACAGTACTCTTATCATAGTTACGATTTGCCTTGAAATACCCTGAAAAGCCTTATTTTTCAAGGGCTTTGCGATTGCCCTGAAATCTTATTAACTTGGCTTTTTGTTGCATAATTTGGCATATTTTGGTATGCCTCAGGGTCAAATGAGGGTCAAAAATCATATTTCTGACCCTTAGTGTTTTCAAGGTTTTTTGGGGTTTTTACACTATCTCCAGTCTCGTAACTTCCGCTCTGACATCTTCAAAACTGACATGAGTATAGATGTTTAGAGTGACGCTGATATCGGCGTGTCCCATCAGATACTGCAAAGTCTTGGGGTTCATCCCTGATTTTGCCATATTGGAGCAGTAGGTGTGGCGGCATACATGAGGGGTGACTAACGGCATCTGTACCTTGTAAATGCTGTTGTATTTTCCCCTGATGTGCTTGAAATAATGCTCCCATTGCAGTGAATACATTACTTTGCCATCCTTATCGAAATACAGGAATCCCATCTTGCCGTCTATGACAGGCTCTTTGCGTGGAGGTTTTCTGTTCTCGATGATCTTCCTAAAGCATTCCTCGACATCCGGTGTCATTGGAATAACTCTGGTACCGCTCTCGGTCTTTGTCTTCTGGATATAGTATCCGCCGGAACCGTGCTTCATCAGCTGATGGTCAAGTTGTTACCAGAGAAAGAATCTGGATTGAGTTTTCACCTCAATCGCTGATTCGCCCCCTTGTTCTAAGCTTTATTATCGCGTTTGTTATTATTCTTCTGCTCAGGATGTTGATCAATAATAGGAAAAACACGGCCTCTCAAAACGCTAACCCGCCTTTATGAATATGTTTTACAGTCTGAAGCATATCAGACGCTTAAGGAGCGGTCTTATACCAAGATCAGTGTTGGTGTCGATGAAACGTAATATCCTGAAATATAACGCACTAAGCCTCGGAGTTATAAACCGAGGCTTAGTTACTAAAACAACATCCTTATACAGATATTTGAAAATACTTATTCCTTCAATTTATACTTTCTGCTAGTTGTGTTACCGATAGGAATAACTTCGTTCATCTTGCTGATTATTGCTCTGACTCTTTGCTCACTCAAATTGATTTCGAGTGCAATATCGCTTAATTTCATTTCTCCATATCTTGTCAGAAGTTCCAATATTTCTGTTTCATGCGCTATTGTTTTACTTCGCTTGTTTACTTCGCTTGTTTTCTTCGCTTGCTTTCTTCGCTTGTTTTCTTCGCTTGATTTATCGAAAACAAGCGATAAAGTTACCTGGTTAAGAGCAAAATTTTCTTCAAGTTCAGGAGTTATCCAGCCATTTGCTTTCCAGGTGTTAAGTATCAATGGAAATCCGGAACCGGCATTGTCACCGAAACCGATCATTCTGAGCATAGTCTGCATCTTAGGGTTACGCGCCTTGGAATTACCGCCCTTATAAATTTCTTCCTTGGGAAGTTTCAGGACACCCGGGTTAGTGAATGTAAAGCCGTTATCTTTCTTAATGACCTTAAGAACTCCAGCATCCATCTGATAGTCGGAGTGTATGATTGCATTGACAAAAGCTTCCCTTATTGCCTTACGAAGGGGATCATCGTCGATGCGCTGCATTCCTTCCATCGCGAAAGGCTTCTTCAGATCAGCAGTAAGCTTTCTTGTGACCTTTGTAAAGAAGTTGAACAGATTGTTTTCCCATGTTCCGTCATAAGTTACCCTGTCACTCCACCGCGCATCACCAATAAGATTGCTCTCATCTCTATAATCCATGAAAACATTATCAAATTCATCACGTATAGGCAGACCTTTACCGAACATAAGAAGACCGGCCATGGTAAGCCCTTCGACTTTGTTCTTCCTGTCAGTTCTGTAACCGCCGAGCATTTTAAGGAACTCCTTGTCATCAAGGGAAGACCAGACATGTTCAGGATTACGATCCACAAACATTTGTCTATATGCGCGAAGTGTCTCAGGATCTATATCATCCATTGTGTAGTATTCAAGGATAAGACTGTCATTTCCATCAGGGTTTTGATCGCGAATCATGCTTCTGACTTCGTCTTCGGTTGCGTGATAATCACCCTCATTGTTGCGTTTAAAAGTACCCTTGTATGGATTTTCTCCGACATAAACAGGCTTCAGATTATAATCTGCACGCGGAACATTAACCACAATCACAGTCAGGTTATTTTCTTCGAGCGTATATACATCATTATTCGACAGAATATTTACATTAACTTTGCTGCCGTTGATCGTATTCCAAAAATCATTAATCTGAGATTGAGGATTCTTTATACCTTCAATAATAAAACGTTCTTCCGGTTTCTTGGCTTTTTTGACTTCTTTTATGCCAAGGACTATTAAACCACCGTTGGTATTAGCAAAGGACGAGTAGGATTCATAAACGGACTTTGGAACGGTAGATTCGGATTCCTTGCACTCAAAATCAAACTTCTCTCCCTTGAGAAGCTCGACTTTAAGTTCCTGCATTGAATTTAAAACCATAATTTTCTGCCTTTAGTGAAGCTATATCGATAGATGGATTATATCATTGAGTTAAATAGACTTGAAACACATTTGTTATTCTGATTTGAGATCATGAGATAAATCCGAGTTATATATTCACAAGAATAATAGGTTGAATTATAGCTATAATCTAACTATAATATCTAAGTAGGGAGGTGATTAATATGATGATCAGTACCGATACTTTAATATCAATAACGGAAGCAAATCAGAATTTTTCAAAGGTTGCCAGGCTTGTAGATGAGAAGGGTGCAGCTGTAATCATGAAGAATAATGCACCCAAGTATATAGTGATAGAGTTCAGTAAAATACCTGAAAGCGCAGAAGTAGCCGATAAAGCAGCCGTGTCTTTAGCAAAGAAGTTGATCAGTGACAAAAAGTAAACCTATATGAAAATTGTCGTCACATCGTCACAGTCGTCACAGAATAATGAGATCTGTCATTACGAGTAAAGAATAATAGCTTTAACAACTCTGCTTTAGTGCGCGTTTCTATTCTTCCGCGCTACCGCTTGGATTGCCACCCACAACTTGAGAGGACGTTACCTCTCAAGTCGCGGCTGGCGGGATCAGTGTTTAAGTGTATGGAACGCAGGCTATGGCCCGCCTGCGCGGTTTTTCTTTTTGCTAAGCTTATTAGAGACTCACAGACGTTAGAAATGGACAGATAATGGAGAGAGAAGGCCGGGCACAGCAGTATAGTACGCATGCTCGAAAACTCGCACATATGTTCAAGTCGATTAAATTGTCCCATTAATAGAACGAACACCGTATTAAAATGTACTTGGGTTGCAAGTTGGATTGCAAAACTAACACTGCATATATTGCGATTAGACTTATTTAGAAAGGAGGGGTGATAGTGCATATACAGAAAAGAAAAGACTCTTATCGCATTATGGTAAGTGCTGGCTTTGATGAAGGAGTCCGGAAATTTCGTACAGCTACATTCAAACCTCCTAAAGGATTAACTCCAAGACAGGAACAAAAGGCAGTCACTGAATTTGCTGAATCTTTTGAACGCAAGGTAAGAGGCGGAATTACTATAAATTATACGAATATGACGTTCAGGCGATTTTGCAATGAGTTGTATTACAAAAACCATATAAATTCACTTAAACCCAAAACTGCGAGCGGTTATAAAATCGTAATTGAAAAGAGATTGATGCCGTATTTTGGTGATATGCTGATCAAGAACATAACACCATTAGATATTCGTGGATGGTTATCAAGTCTTGATCGTAGGGACGGTCGGGATGAAGAACTATCTCGAAATACATCCGGTAGTTGGTTCCGTACTTTGTCAGCTATTCTTGGCAAAGCATACGAATGGGAAATCATAGATGAAAACCCTTGTAAGCGAATCAAGAGTCCAGCCAAATCTCATTCAGATGTTAACGCTCTGCAACTCGAAGATGTGCAGAAGATTATTACCAAGCTCCCTAAATACCATGATCAGCGAGCAAGAATGTTTATTTTGCTGGTATTGAATACGGGTATCCGGGAGGGAGAAGCGGCAGGCCTTGAATGGCAAGATATTGATTATGATAAGCACCTGATATCAATAACAAGGACATCTCAATATATTCCCGGAACTGGTATGATCGAAAGCACTCCCAAGAGCGTTTCGTCTGTTAGATCTATACCGATATCAGATAAGCTCATAGCTGAACTAAAAAAATATAAAAGATGGCAAGACAAAGAGATAGCTAAACTGGGAGAATTCTATCAAGGCAAAACAGGCGAAGAGGCAAGGTTGTTCACGACTTGGGAAGGTGCACCTGTATTTGACAGTACTTTCAGAAACTGGCTGAATAAGTTCTTGGCGTGGTGTGATGTGCCACATGTTTCTGTTCATGGATTAAGGCACACTTTTGCAAGCATACTGATAGCAAATGGTACAGATCCAAGAACAGCTGCAGCACTTTTAGGTCAGAGTTCACCTTCATTGGTTATGAATGTGTATGCAAATCCACAGAATGAAGCTAAGAAAAGAGCGATTGATAATCTTGATAGTATTTACGATCCCAAAAAGAAGAAAAAGAAGAAATCAGCAGAGTAATCAGCAGGTGAAAAATGGTAACAAAATGGTAACACCTGGCGAAAAAAGGTATAAAAATTTGCGTGAACATATGTTTGGCAAAAACCTGCAAACCCTTGATTTTATTGAATTTCGCGAGAGGTAATGTGAACTTGCAGAAAGCAAAAACCGACATTTGTAATCAGCAGGTCGTGGGTTCGAGTCCCACAAATGGCTCCATAAAGAAAAGCCCCGTAAACAATGCGTTTGCGGGGCTTTTAATTTGTGTTGTGACGGGTTGAAGATACCCTGAAGCTGCAGGGTTTATTTAAACTTAACCGTAAAACCGCCCCAGTCAAGAGGATCAAAAGCATCGGGAACTCTTTCTCCTGCAGAGTCAGTCTTAAAACATAACGGTTCAAATGTATAACTCTTGGAATATGGGTCGAGGCCTTCCAAATCCATTGAGATGTACATGCAGTCATAACCGTTATTGTCCTTGAAATTACCGCTAACCCAGACCGTTGTACTGTTTCCGCTGCTGTCGGTAATCCGGTATTTGCAAATATCGCCAACCGACTTCGATGAATCATTCAAGTGATAGACGATACTTATGTTGAACACCGATGGCGCTACAGTTACGCTTATATCTGCGGTTCCGCCTTCGACAGAAAGATTTTCCTTTTTCAGCTGACGCGCATCACATGGTTTTTCAAAAGTAAAACTCAACGTCTGCTCGGTTATCGTCTCAACCTCATAGTCAGCCGGAACAACATAATTTACAGGCATTACTTTGTATCGATTCAGTTTCAGACGCATTACTACAGTTACCTTCCCGGAACTGGTATCAGCATTAGAGAGATCAATACAACAGATGTAGTGTCCGGTATACCTCCCGGTGTTCTCCTCCCAGCATCCATCTTCCGACATTGGGCAATCCGTACCGTTTACATCAGCGTGGTCACTACTTACGACCTTCATGTTACCGGCATCGATTACCTTCTGCGGGGCAGTTGCCGTAAAGTATAAAGTTGCTCCATCATACCAGTATTCTTCAATTGTCCAAAGCTGACCGTAGTCTTCAACTTCACTTTGACTTATTGTTATCTCATTCTCCGATTGACTGACTGTTATCTGATTCTCCGAAGGGGTATCCAATCTCTTGCTTACTTCTTCCTCAGGCATAAACCCGGACAGAAATCCTGCGAGTCCGCCGCTTGCTGCCCATACTACACCGCCACCAATCAGTAAAACCACGATTACTGCTGCCACCAATGCAGTCTGACCCTTGAAAAACTTTCTGCGTGTATTGCCATTTGTGCTCATTCTGCTTTCCTCCTGAATTCTGTCAAAAGCGTCCTGAGCCTTTTCCTGAACTATGTCAGGCACGTTCATTTCTTTCAGCGCATGATTCAAATCCTTCATATGATTACTCCTCACTAATGTCAAAATATCTGCCCAACTGCGCCCTGCCTCTTGAAAGCCTCGTTTGAATGGTGCTTACCGGGACATTGAGTATTGCTGCAATTTCTTTAGTGCTATACCCGTCACTGTAAAACATCACGATAGGCAGCCTGTATTTCTCATCCAGCTTCTCTAAGGCTTCTTTTATTTCCAAATTGCTTTCAACCTCATGAAAGGCAAGTTCCTCATGCTCGCTGATATCTACAGCTTCTATTCTCTGATTCCTGATATCGTGGCATTTGTTGATAAGAATCCTTGTCATCCATGTCTTAAAGAATTTGTTGTCGCGGAGGGAACTCAGCCGCTCCCAACAAGTAAGGATAGTTTCCTGTATCGCATCTGCAGCATCCGCATCATTCATCAGTATTGCTATCGCTGTTCGATACATATCCTTCATATAAAGGTTAATTAGTTCAGTAAAGGCATCAGGATCCCGCTCTTTTGCCTTTTGCAATAATATGAAGTTTTCTGTAGTACTCATTAAACTTCTACTCCTATGTGCACATTGATGTAAGACATAGTTCAGAGCGTCCTCCGTTTATGCCTTACACTTTATTAGACGGAAAATTTTCCCCAAAAATCCCATTTTAAAGTATTAATTTAGTTATATGAATTTGCAAGCGCCATCCTGCTCTTGGGATCAACAGCATTCATAATCTGGGGAGCAGTTACCGGAAATCTCGATCAGGCGAGCATTAATATACCGTTTGCATAACTAATGGATAATTGTTTTTAAGAACTCGAAAAATGCCCCACAATTAGCATGATATTCGGAGTCGACGTGCGTATAGACACTCCTGAGCTTTTAAACATTGACAACAGTTAGGTAATATGTTACCTGTATATGTACTGTAAATCAGATGGGGGGATCTTATTTAGTGAATACAAAAATATCCGTGGGATTAAAATGCCTTGTAACAGGCATTATATATGCGCTTGTTACTTGTATCATACAAGTGCCCGTATCCGAATTGCTGGGCCGGGTAATGGATTTAAAATCCGATTCTTCGATATCGGATGAGATGCTGCCGCAGTTATTGTTTTCTCTTTTTCTGTCAGGCACTGCGCTGGCATTGTTCTTTTACCTGAACGGGCATGTTTTCGCAGCTTCTTCGAAATGGAAGCAAGGCTTGAAGTTTGCTTTGTTTGTGTACATATCAAATTATATAGCACAGGTCTTTTTCTTAGATGCTGACAAGGGTTTGAATAAACTCATAAACGGCGGTTTTCCCGTTATTCAGGTCGAACTGTTTGATCTGATCATACTTGTCATTACCGTTCTTATAATGGTCAGATATATGCCCTGCCGCCATGTTTTTGAAGAGACCGACCAAAAGCCGAAAGTATGGAAATGTCTTGTGTGCGGCTTAGTGTTCGCGGCTGTTTTGGTTTTATTGAATGAAGTGGTCCTGCCATTAATAGGTTACCCGAATATGGCGTCCGGACTTAAAGTCTCAAGTGAGAATTTGCCGTTTTTCTATAGTGTAATGGCAGCAGGCTTTTTCCTGACAGGAACGCTTGTCTCATATTATGCATATAAAGCAAATGACGGACATGCAAAAGGAAAATTCATTATAGAGTACGGGATACTGGTCTGGCTTATATTTGATCTTACAATGATACCGCTCGGTTACGGAGTGACGGCAACGGTTTCATTCATGTTCGTAAGTATGATTGCGTTTACTTCGCTTAGATATATACACGCGTTAATAAAATAGAACATCATCCATATCCATTTTATAAGGCAGCTATTGCCGGGAATTGAGTTTTGAGGACAGTTTCAGAGCTGCGCTTACAAAACGGAAACTTTTCTCGCCTGTTTTGCTTGATTGATAACGCATATGTGTTCGAAAATAAGATGTCTTCAAAAACATAAAGTATTGTTTTGAAGACAGGATAAATATGCATGAGGATAATTTATGGAAGAACAGATTGTTGAGAAGAACAAAAGATACTGGAACGATCATGCGGATCTCTGGTTTGGTACAACGGCTTTGCCTAAATACGGAGTCAAATTCGTAACGGAAGATGAACTTCATTTCTTTTCTGATGTAGAAGGGAAGAAGGTCCTGGAACTTTGCTGCGGGAGCGGTCATTCACTTAAATATCTTGCAGATAAAGGTGCAGGAGAGCTGTGGGGATTGGATCTTTCTCAGAAGCAGTTGGATAATGCGAAGAATCTCTTAAGCGACAGCGGCATTTGCCCTAAGCTTATATGCGCACTTATGGAAGCGGACAGTGATATTCCTGAAGATTATTTTGACTATGTTTTCTCGATATACGGAATAGGCTGGACGACAGATCTTGCAGGCACATTTAAGAAGGTAGCTTCATATCTTAAGAAAGACGGCATATTCATATTCAGCTGGGGACATCCGCTTCATTACTGCGTTGCCAAATCTTATGAGACAGGCGAAGATGAAGTCATTGACGGGAAGCTGGTCTTCTCGCGGAGTTACTTCGATGAATCGTATCTTAAGATGCCTGTTCACGATACCGATGTGACCTTTGCAAACAGGAAGATTTCAACATATGTTAATGCTCTTTATGATGCCGGTTTTATCATCGAGAGAATGGTAGAGCAGACTGACGAGAAGTCTTTAGCAGATACCGAAGATGACAGCCCGAAGGCACAGAAGGCAAAGATGATACCGCTGTCGATGTGTTTTAAATGCAGAAAACTTTAAGAGAACAATGGTAAAATCTAATGCAGTGAGATAAACCTTTGGGGGAGTTGATTGCATATGGGATTATTCGATATGACCAAACCGAACGGAACCGGATTTGCCAGGATTCCGAACAAGCAGAATTATACAAACCAGGATCTTTTGAATAAGCTTTCAGCTGTCAAGGTGACTTTCGGTACGCCCGTCATGGGTTCTATCGGAGATTATGAGGCGGTCTTATATGAGCATGTGTCATTGAAGTATGACCTTTTCGTGCGCGTCGACGGCAAGAACATCATCGCTGGCAAGATCGGATCGGAAGGCGTAAGCAGCGTGCATGCGGCTGCGGATTTCACTGTCGGTACTTACATGGGTTATAAGGATGAGAACCAGTCTGATGCTGACCATGCTGTCGATGAGCTTGCTGAGGTTTTGGTAAGCCTCGAAAATGGTGAAGACATCACAGAGAGCAGGGTGAGCGCCTCCATGAAGACCTCCACTGGCCGTGCGCTCGAATTCTATATGAAGCAGAAGGCTGTCTCGTTAAAGCCCAAGTTCGATATGTTCGATGAGAACCAGAACGTTGTGTATCACGTTGAAGGTGATGTTACGAGACTTAATTATTCCATCCGTAAGGACGGCGTGGAAGCAGTCAGGCTCAAGAAGAAGGCTATTGTCGTTCCTCCCGAATATGTTATCTGTGTCGGAGGCAAGGATATCGGAAAGATCAAGAAGAAGATCAAGCTCACAAGCCCTGAACTTAAGGGAACTCTTAACGGACAGGATTTCCATATTGAGGGTAATCTTATGGGCTCTGATTTTGACATTAAGGTAGGATCTCTTACCATCGGCCGTATCGATACTTCAAGCCAGGTCGTAAACGATGAGTACAGGGTCATGGTTTTCGATGAGAGCTATAAAGATATAATGGCCGCCGTAACAATTATCTGCGATGACGTGGTCGATGCGGAAAGGAAATGGCAGTCGTAAACAATTAAGAGCTTTATTACACTTTCCGTGAGCATTCACGGAAAATTTCAGGGGATAAAAGCTGATCTGTCATCTCTTTTGTGAGAAATCATATAGTTGATCTGTAGTATAAGTGAGATCTCGAAAAGGACGGAGGAAATGTGAGAAACGACGAAGTTGTCAGGCTGTTTGACCTGTACGCTAACGATCTGTTCAGATTTGCTCTCTCGTATCTCGGGTCGAAGCAGGATTCTGAAGATGTTGTTCAGGACGTATTCCTGAAGCTTCTAAGCAAATCTTTGCTTCTTATCAAAGATCACGAGAAAGCATATTTGATGAAGATGACGGCTAATGCCTGCAAAAATCTTCTTAACTCATCTGCCAGGAAAACAGGTGTCGATCTTGACTTATCTTCTGAGGAATTCGCATGCACCTATGATTTTAATGATGATGATAATGAACTGTTCGGCGCACTGATGAAACTCGATGTGACATACAGACTGCCGGTCCATCTTTTCTATTTTAATGACTATTCCTATAAGGAAATAGCCAAGGTATTGAACCTTTCCGAATCGGCGGTTGCCATGAGGATCAAAAGAGGCAGGGAACAGTTAAGAGAACTTCTGGAGAATTGACATGAGAGATATAAAACCTACGATCAGTAAAATAAAACTTGATGATGCAAAAGCGGATGAGATCAGATCAAGACTGGTCAGCCAAAAGCGCGTTACCCATGTGTGGGTGATACCTGTTGCGGCCGTGCTTACATTGCTGATCATCTTAATGGCGGTTCCGTATACAAGGAATGCTGTTGTTAATGCCGCTGAGAAGATCTATAGTGAATTCTGCATAAAGGGTAACCGTGATGATTCAGTCCTGATACTCGGCACGGATCCTGAGACCGGGAAGAGTTGCATTTCGCTTTCTATGACGGGTTCGAACGACAGCGGTAAATTCAGCCTGATGAGTCTCAAAGACGGCCGTTTGATCCTTGACTTCGGTGACGTGTCGATAGATATTACCGATGAGTGCAGCAGGACAAAATATTACCGTAAAGCGTTCCGTCTTGAGAACGGTGATGAAGGTGTGATATTTGCCGGCGGCGTACCCGAACCGGGCAAGTACGGAGTGATCGTGTATCTGAAACAGCACGATCCTGAACATCTTATCGGTTTGATCGATCTTCCGGAGGATGCCTTCGAAAACGGAGATTTTGAATGGGCGAATAAAGCTCTTCATGACGAAGGCATGGAGTGTTTGGATCCGGACTGCAGAAAGTGCAGCCGTAAGGATGAGACATAAAGAAATAAATACCGATAGTAAACCCCGCAAACAGATCGTTTACGGGGTTTTATTTTTGTTTTGTTTTATGCCTTGCGTCTTCTATGAAGATCAGCCCTGAGGCATCTGATCAGCTGTTGAAGGCTCGATTACTACTGTGTTGGTGATAAGACCCATCTTAAGATGTGCCTTGAAAAAACCGAATCTGTTCTCGGGTGTGATGTCGAATTCAGCATCCTTGCACTTTCTGTTCATGCCGTGTGTCATATGGAGTTTATAGTGACCATATGTAACAGGGATCCTGATCTGTTCAGCGTTTGCGAGATGTCCGAGAGGGACTTCGTTCAAATAGATGCTCATACCAACTGCGACTCCCAAAGGGGATCCCATACGGTAGATCTGGATGACACCGTCCTCAGGAAGGACGAGAGCGTTACTGCACTTTCTGCAAGGTCCGTTAGCGGGAATGTCCTGAACTTCACCGCATGAAGGACATTTGATTCTGAACTGTGACATAATGTTCTCCTTTGTTTAAAATTTATGGCCCCTAAGTAAGTACCGCATACATTTTAACATTAAATATCAAAAGTTAATGAAATCTTAAGATATTTATTTATGTTATCTTAATCTGGGGAAAGGTAGAATATCAGTGACTCTAGGAGGGGAACATATGGCAAACATACTCATCTGTGACGACGAACAGGATATCGTTAATGCGCTCAAGATATATCTTAACGATCCTGATTACGTGCTTTTTGAGGCTCATAACGGAAAAGAAGCAGTTGAAACCGTAAGGGAAAACGAGATCCATCTGGTTCTTCTGGATATAATGATGCCTTTGATGAACGGTATTGAAGCGATGTCGCAAATAAGGGGATTTTCCAATGTCCCGATAATACTTCTTACTGCTAAGAGTGAAGATGCAGATAAGGTATTGGGACTTAATGTGGGAGCAGATGATTATATAACCAAGCCTTTCAGTCCCTTGGAAGTTTGCGCCAGGGTTAAGTCGCAGCTTCGAAGATATTTAAGCCTCGGCGCCGGGGCGAAAAGCACTTCAGTCATACTTACCATTGGCGGACTGGAACTTGATTACAATGCCAGGACGGTTACTTTGGACGGAGAGCCGGTCTCGCTCACCAAGAAGGAGTTTGAGATATTAAAGCTCCTCATGGAGAATCCCAACAGGGTATTCTCGCCAAAGGAAATTTACAGGGAAGTCTGGCACGAAGACCCGATGGGTGCCGACAATACAGTCGCAGTGCATATCAGGCATCTGCGCGAAAAGACGGAGATAAATCCGGCTGAACCAAGATATATAAAGGTTGTATTCGGGCAGGGATATAAGATTCAAAAGGGGAATTGAGATGAAGGATTTTTTCAGATCGTTTTTTGGAAAAGGATTGCTGTATGCAGCAGTGCTTATTTCGACGATAGTGCTTGTGCTGTCGGTAACAGGCGCTGCATTCATGATTTATTCAGATTACTATACCAAGAGTGAAGAAGATATCACACAGGAAATGACAGAATCTGTTGTGCACAAATTCTCGTTGCAGGCGTTCTCTTGGAGTTTCGATGAATATACAGGAGAGTTCCCGGACAGCAAAAAGACGGATATCGGCAACTTTATTTTCAGGATCACAGATGAGGATGGTAAGGAGCTTGTAAAGTCGTCTTCGAATGTCGGGCAATATCCTTATAAGATATATTTTACTGTGCTGCCGCCACATCAGGCAGAAAATGATAGATATTCTATATCCGATTTTTCAGATAACATCAATATATATAAACAGATATATAAGGACAATCACTATGCAAAACTGTATATCGTCGAAGGTGCTGTAAATCCGGAACTGCCATTTACGGATGATATCAGTTTAACTCTCGGATTTCATCATTTCCTTTATCCGTTAAAGACAGGTATCTATGTAATCGGTATTGCGGCGTTTGCTTTAATGCTCGCATCATTTATTGAGCTTATGTGTGTTGCCGGAAGAAGGCCGAAGAAGGACGAGATCGTGCCGTGGTATTTCCACAAGGTTCCCCTCGATGTTATTACAGCGGTCATAGTCATCTTGTTTTCCATTTCCGTGATGGCTTTTGAAGATATGAGTGAACCGGTACTGGGAATTCTTTCCTGCGTATGGTTGGCATTTATTCCGTTGTATTTAATGAGTATTGCGGTCAGGGTTAAGACACATACGATCTTTAAGAACAACGTTATCTACATGATAATTAAGTTTCTTTGGAAAGGCATTAAAGCCGTCGGCAAGTTCATATGGACGATCTTAACGAACATGAAGCTCTTATGGAAAGTCATATTGGCGTTTGCTGCTGTGATGATCTTATGGCTGGGAACTATTGCAGAACCCAGCAGAGCATTTGAAGGTTTCCTCTTTTGCGTGGTACTGTTTGTTGTTTTCCCTTTGCTGATCCTGATTACGCTCCAGCTCGACAAGATCAGGAAAGGCGCACAGGAACTTTCTGCAGGACATTTTGATCATGTTATAAATACAAAGTGGATGCTTCCCGAGTTAAAGAAGCATGCCGTAAATCTCAACAGCATGGCAGCTGCCCAGAAGATCGCACTTGAGGAAAGACTTAAGAGCGAGAGAATGAAGACTGAGCTCATCACGAATGTCTCTCACGATATCAAGACACCTCTTACATCTATCATCAATTATGCTGATCTGATCTCGAAAGAAGAATCCACTAATGAGAAGACAAAGGAGTATTCGGAGGTTCTCATCAGACAGTCTGTAAGACTCAAGAGACTTCTTGAAGACCTGGTAGAAGCTTCCAAAGCTTCTACCGGAAACCTTGAGGTCGATCTCCAGCCTTGTGACGCGCAGGTCTTCGTTACACAGAGCGCGGGTGAGTATGAGGAGAAGTTCAAACAATATGATCTTACACTGATCACAAATGTTCCGGAACAGCCGATAAGGATCATGGCTGACGGCAGAAGAATGCAGCGCGTTTTCGATAACCTCCTGAATAATGCATGCAAGTACTCGCTGCCCGGAACCAGAGTATATGTAGACTTGAAGGAGAATGATAAAGAGGCAGTATTCACATTTAAGAATACGTCGAAAGAACAGCTCAATATGACGGAAGAAGAACTGATGGAAAGATTTACCAGAGGCGATTCTTCAAGGAATACCGAAGGCAGCGGTTTAGGCCTTTCGATTGCAGGCAATCTCGCTGAACTTCAGAACGGAAAACTCAGATTGACGACTGACGGAGACCTCTTCAAAGCAACTCTTTCATTCCCGAAGATCTGATCAGAATAAGCAACTTCAACAACAGGGCCGCCCGGAAAAGGGCGGCCTTGCGATAGCACAATCTTTATGCTTAAGAAACGCGGACCACAGAAGTTATCATGTAATTGAATAATACCTGAAACATTTTTTGTGTTTTTCATGTGAGAATCCCCACGCCAGGATTGTCTTATATATAGTTGGTTACGGGACTCAGGCTGCAGATATGGGGGAATAGGCCGATATGAAAAACACTGCATTAAAGATAATTTCAGGTATTGTTCTTTTATCTATGATGTTTTCGACAGCATCATGCGGAAGGAATCCGAAGAGCAAACGTACTGCAAAAAAGGTGTCTGAAGAAACACCGTGGTTCAACGCGAATGTCATTGAAGTTGATACAGGCGCGGACAATGAAAAAAATCCTACATTACCCAATGCAAAATTAGCCGGTATGGATGAACGCTATTATGTGATATTCACATCCGGCTTATACGATACCGATGATGATGTCGAGTTTAATATGAAACTCTATCATAGCAACGAGTATTGCTTTGCTGTGGTTGTAGACCGGGCAAATAGTAAGACAGTAAACACTATCGATCTGAAGAGCGACTTGTCTGAAAGTGAATATGCTGTCAGCGATGTGTGGTACTCTGACGGGAAGATAACGGTAAGGACAGATCTGAAAGAAAGAGATTATGATCCGCTGTCAGGAAAATTGCTGGATACAAGAGCTGTACAGAGAAAAGCAGATTCTGTAGTGTCAGCCATGTTCAAAGTCGGTGATTATGAGGTGGAAACTGTTAATTATCAGACCATAGACATGAGGTTTTTTGCTGATCTCCATATCAAAGATCCTGACGGCAATATCACAACCGTCGAGATGAAGAAAGTGGATAGGAATCTCCGCGTTGCGGGTGTGCTTGCAATCGGTGATACCAGGGCATTGGTGCTGTGCTACAAAGATGATAAAGACAAGTACTACGAACTTGATCTTGCGACAAATGAATTGATATTGGCGGACAGTAAAGAATACGAATGGCTTAAGGGCGTGTCTTTATATTCGAGTATGGCCGGCTCTGACGGCGTTGTCTATTTCTGGACCAAAGAAGGCGTTTCCCGGATCAACGCTGAGAAAAAAGAGATAGAAGAAGTCTTTAACTTCAGCTGGTGCGGATTAAACGAGGGCATTATAGCAAGATTCGATCTCCTGGAATGTTCGGAGGACCGTTTTGTCATATGCGGACTTTATGATCTCTCATCGATATATACCGGTAAGAGAACTGATGTATTCAATATAATCGAGCTCACGAGAGCTGATAAGAATCCTCATGCAGGAAAAACCATTCTGGAACTGTATTCTCCTAATGATCTTGATGTGATCACCGCTGAAGCGATCCTGAAATTCAATGAGACAAACAAAAAGTACTTTATTAAATTTACCGACCGGTACGATAAAAGTGATTATTATGAGTTTGAGGATGACGTTAATAATGATGATGTCGAAGAACTCTCGGTGATAAAAGGAAATGCCGGAATGGGCAATAAGCTGGCCGTGGATATCATGAATGGAGAAGGGCCGGACATACTGATGAACGTAAGCCAATTCGGCCAGCTTAACAATTCGAATTATCTTGTTGATCTGTCTCCTTTTGTTAAGGATCGTGATATGTATTTCTCCAACATAATCGACGGATCCCGTATCGATGGAGCTTTATATCAGGTGCCTGTAAGTTTTTCCCTGGAAGGAATAATAGTCCGCAAGAAAGATATAGGAAGCTCAGGTAAAGGATTTACACTCGATGAATACAGAGAGTTTATCTCCAAAGGAGCAAATGGAAAGGATCCGATCTTGTTCGGTCAGGCAACATACTTTGCAATGCTCTTCAACAGCATGAGTGATAAGTTTATTGCAAACGGCAAGGTGGATCTTTCCGTACCTGAATTTGCGCAACTGGCAGATTATGTCAAGGACAACGTGCGTGAAAAGGGGACAACATATAATGTAGAATTTGACGGCTTGGATCCTATGGCCGAGTATGTTGAACATTGCCGGGGATTTGGTGAATATTTTCATCATATGCGAACGGCAACATCAGGGCAGAATGGTGAAACTTTGGCAGGGATCCCTTCCTGCGACGGAAGAGGTCCAAGATTCTCTACAGAATGTTCGGTTGCGGTCTCTGCCCAGGCTTTGGATATAAATGCCTGCGGCGAATTCGTAAAGATCCTTCTTTCCGAAGATATCCAGACTGAGATCGCAAAGAATGATCTTTTTGTGATCAACCGAAATGCATTTAAAAAGGCAGCCGCTGCAGGGGTTGAATATTACAACGGGGGAGGTCAATGGTATGGGGGCGGTAAAGGTATGAGTCCCAGCGGTTTGCATATAAAGATGAAAGAAAAGGATATCGGGACTGCAGAGTCAGTTTTATTAGGCTGTTCCAGATTAAGATCTGAGGATTCGCCGGTAAGTATTATCCTGATCGAAGAAATGCCGGCTTATTTTCTCGGTCAGAAAGATCTGGATGCTGTCGTAAAGATCGCTCAAAACAGGATTCAAAAAGTCCTGGATGAGCGTGACTGAAGTCACCCGTTAAAAGACGGAAATAAGATCAGGAACTACAGCTAGGGGAGGAGTCCGGTTTATGGAAAAAATGACTGCCAGGATTATTTCATGCATTCTTCTTTTATCGATACTGTTTTCGATAGCATCGTGCGGAAAGCTATCCGGAAAAAACAAAAAGATGATTACCAAAGACAGCCCGTGGTTCGACTGCGAGGTTTTCCGTGTCGGTTTTGAGGGTGATCCGGATAAGAAGCTGGCTCATAAAATGGAGAGTGTAATCGGTTGTGATGAGCAGTATATAATCGTAGAAGTATTTGTGGATTATGAGATCCCCGAAGGACTGGTTGAAGGGAAGGATTATAGCTACCACGAATATAACAACCAGGTTATCTCGGTTATTGACAGAGCATCACATAAGACCGTAAACACGATAGATCCCGCCGAACTTTTTGAAATGTATGAGGACCTGGAGACCGTGATCTTTTCTGACGGGATCATCACCGTGAAGACAGATATGAATGAAAGAGATTATGATCCGAAGACCGGTGAGGTCCTTGCTTCCAGAAAAGCAGTTCAGGACAGCAGCATGGATTATTCCGTTGATTCTTCCATCTACAAGACCGGTGATTATAAGATCGTATCCGATCTGTATTCTCCCAATGAAGGCTTCAGTTACTGCAAACTGACCATAACCACGTCTCAAGGACAAAGCTTTAAGACTGAACTTAAAGAACCAGGCAGGGACATTGCGGTGTCGGACATTATTCAATTATCTGAAACAGAGATCCTGGTATCAGCCGATACAGGGCTTGCGAAAATATACTATGAGGTCGATCTTGTGTCAGGCGCGGTAAAGACTGCTGATAACAAAGAATATGAATTCCTGGATAATGTTGATTCCTGGAGCAGTTTTCATGCACCTGACGGGATGATCTATTACCCGACAGACTACGGGATCATGGGGGTGAATGTTAAGACAAAAAACGTTGAAGAAGCTTTGAATTACAGCTGGAGCAATGTGAATACCGGCCTTGTGAACTGGAGTTATCTGATCGATTGTTCGAAGGATTCCTTTCTGGTTATGGCGACAGATAATCCGGACGGACTGTATGCGGATGAGACGGTCAACGAGATGTGTTTTATAGAATTTAATAGAGCGGCCTCTAATCCCCATGCCGGCAAGACGATTCTGGAATTATACTCGTTCAAGGATATCGATGTGATACTGGGAGATGCCATTGTAAAGTTTAATGAAAAGAACGAACGGTGCTACTTAGAGCCTGTGAGCAGATATAACTATTACGATTTTATTGATTTTGAAAGTGCTTCTGAAGATTCCTATGACTCCCGCATGATGGAAGATCTTAACGCAAACGGAGGCCTGAGCAATAAGCTTGCAATTGATATCATGAGCGGAACGGGACCTGACATCCTGATCGGAGCAACCAGGTTCGAGCAGCTGAATAATCAGGACTATCTTGCCGATCTGTCACCTTATGTAGGCAGCCTTGACCCGGACAAGTATTTTATGAACATAATCGACGGCGCGAAGAAGGACGGCGTTATGTATCAGCTGCCCTTAAGCTTTGCGGTTAAAGGCATCGTAACGGATTCTGCGAATGCCGGAAAAACAGGCACAGGATTCACGCTTGAAGAGTATGAGAAATACCTGTACGGGCAACTTAACGGAACCGATGCCATATATTGTGGCCGGAGCTTTTATTTTGTTACTTTGTTTAACTCGATGAGCGATGTTTTCATAAAGAACGGGAAGGCAGATCTTACCGTTCCCGAATTCAGGGAACTTGCTGATTTTGTGAAGGACAACGTGTCTGAGAAAGGCGTTTTGATCGATGATCTGATGGAAGATTTCAGCCAGAAGAACGGTGTCTATACATCCTGCACCGGAATCGGAAATCTCTTTTCCGTTCAAGTGATGATAAAGAATAAACCTGTTTGCCTGGGAGTGCCTTCATCTGACGGAAGAGGCCCGGTGTTTGAATCGGATTTTTCTGTCGCGATATCGAAAAGCGCATCTGACATTGATGCCTGCGGTGAATTTGTGAAGATATTATTGTCAGATGATATTCAGGAGGCTGTCGCTAAGAACGACAAGTTTGTAGTAAACCGTGATGCATTCAGGAAAGTCGGAAAGATCGCTTTCGATTACTACAATAAAGGAGGGCGGAGATGCTCTAATCCGTACGTATATGGCGGCGCCTGGATATATACGAGCTTGGGAAAGTTGTCTGAGAAAGACCTTGATAATTTCGAGTGTATTATCGAAAGCTGTTCGGGAAGGTATTCGGATGATTCGCCGGTAAGCGTTATCCTGATCGAAGAGATGCCGGCTTACTTCCTGGGGCAGAAGGATCTTGATTCGGTTATTAAGATCGCACAGGACAGGATCCAGAAAGTGCTCGACGAGAGAGGCAGGTAAACGTAATACTATCCTTTGTTTTGAAATATCCTTTTAATATTTTTATGTAAAAAATAGTTTATAATACACCTTGTAATTCCCTATATGGAATGAGGAGTTGTTTATGAAAGTTATTAAAACGATCCTTAAAGTGCTGCTTGCGATCGTAATCGTTCTCATCGTTCTGGTTGGCGCGTTATTAGGCTGGCTTACAGCTGTTGAATACAAACCGGCTGATACAGAACAGGTTGCTGTCAAGACTTTAAGAGGCCAGGCAAAGACACTTAAGACAGGCGATTCGATCAGCCTCGTCGCATGGAATCTCGGTTATGCCGCTTTGGGCGATAATGCGGATTTCTTCATGGATGGCGGCAAGATGGTCTATTCCGCTGATGAAGCCAGAGTAAGAGAGAATCTCAATGCAATTGTCAATGAAGTAAAAGCAAATGATCCGGATATTCTTCTCTGCCAGGAGATCGACCTTAACAGTGACAGAAGTTATCACATCAATGAGTCGTTCTTTTTCGAGACCATGGACTTCAACAACAGCGCTTTTGCAAACAATTTCAAGGATGTATATGCACCTTTCCCGATCCCGCCTATGGGCAAGATCGATTCAGGCATAGCGACATTCAGCAAGTATGCGTCTTCTTCGGCTACAAGAGTCCAGCTTCCTTGCCCGTTCGCATGGCCGGTCAGGACTTTCAATCTCAAGAGATGTCTTCTTATCACAAGGATCCCTGTTGAAGGCGGCAAGGAACTCGTTATCGTAAATCTTCATCTTGAAGCTTATGACGATGGTGAAGGCAAGGCTGCACAGGCTAAGATGCTCATGGATGTATTCAGCGAAGAGACTGCCAAGGGCAACTATGTTATTGCCGGCGGTGACTTCAACCAGAGCTTCTCCAACGTAAAGAATAATTATCAGGTATATCCTGAACAGTGGCAGCCTTCATTTATGGATGTTGCGCCTTATGAGAAAGACTGTCAGTTCCTGATGGATTCTGACGTTGCTTCATGCAGATCACTTTATAAGCCTCTTACAGGCAATGAGAATTCTCTGCAGTATTACATCATCGATGGTTTTATCCTCTCGAAAAATATCCGCGTCGATTCATATGAAGTTAAGGATCTCGGATTTAAGAACAGCGACCACAATCCGCAGCTCCTTAAAGTAACGCTTGAGAAATAAATAATTACTGTACCTACAAAAAGCCTCCCTAAAGTTAGGGAGGCTTTTTGCGTGCTTCACTTTTATGGATAAGAGGTTTTGATGTCTGATCACCCTTGAGACAGGTCAAAATACTCTAGATATCTAAATTGTGATTATTCTGTTAGTTGAGCTGTGACTGGATCTCAGAATTGAGAGTCTCTACTGAAATATTGTGCTGTGTAACAGAAGATGTAGCTGCTCTTGCTTTGTTAAGGTAAGAACCTATACCGATAACAAGAACTCCTGCAAGGATTACGATGATGGCTATTACCAATACCATCTCGACAAGAGTAAAGCCCTTGCGTGTCTTTCCAATCTTTCTCATAAGCAACCTCCCCGAATACATAAGTGCTTCTTATGAAACAAATATATCATAGTTCGTTCACAATGTGTTCATAATTTCCACAATTTCTTCGATTTTGTATATCTTAACAATCGATCTTGCGGGTTTTTGTGCAGATTGATGTAAAACTGCTGTTTTTCAAAGGTTTTCGGGGTATCTGCCGCTTCGGAATTATCAAATAAAACGAAGATTTTTGATAAAAAAGCATAATTTGTAATATAAGAATGTGAAGGGAATTATTAACAAATCTGTTTACAATTTGTTAATAAAGGCCATTCGGTTCATTTTTAAAGTACTGATTGTCAAATACAATAAAACAAGGTATACTTTCAAAGTTCGAAATCGGATGCTTAGCTCAGCTGGCTAGAGTACCTGCTTGACGTGCAGGGGGTCACAGGTTCGAGTCCTGTAGCATC
>JAEEGG010005286.1_pt1 | contig 30784 bp, 2 predicted proteins | sample 9134161 | NCBI WGS metagenome assembly JAEEGG01 (sample SAMN16246543, study PRJNA631951) | gut metagenome | biome: gut microbiome; feature: rumen; material: CR-attached | host: Bos | place: Iran: Karaj | collected 2018-10
CGTTGTAGGTGGCTTGGCCAGCGCTCTGCGACTTGATCACGATGTGGGTCGCGCCTGGCAAAGCCTCCACAAGGGCCGACTTCAGGTCTTCCATGCTAATCTCCACGTTGGTCGAGAACCAGTTCCAGCCTTGGGCCAGTTCCACGGTCTGCTGCACTTCAGGCACACTCGTCTCAACACCCAAAAGGATGTGATTCTTCTTCGTAAGTGTGGCATAGTTATCAGAATACCCGTATGAAATAGGAGGTGACATCGGGTTATAGTTGGTGTTATCAGAATAGACATAGATGGCTTGGGGTGATTCAGCATTGAAAACCGAGCAAGCCATGTATGGCGAGCTGTCATATCTGCCCGAATTATCGTCGGCCACAAAGACGACATTGGAAGTGCCGTCATATTCAAAAGGAGTGCTGAAGATGATGAATGTCCAAGCATTGGCGGCCATAGTGACGCTGCCACTGAACACCCTATCGGACTCGGCCACCGTAATCCAGTCGGTATTGCTACTGAACGACGTCTTCTCCGTGGCCTTCAGATAGAAGTCGTAGGTTCGAGTCCTCTCCGCCCCTTCATTATAAAATGCAATGAAGTTGATGGTTCCCGCCGTACCGATTTCGGTAGCCGTATATATCTGCTGTGACAAGGCCTGTTTGTACCAGCTGTAGCTGGGAAGATAAGTACTGGTTGTTTCGCCAGTTCCAATCTCAATGGCTTGGAGGAAAATGGCAACAAGGTCATGATCACTGGTAACAGTAAAGGTGTAGGGATTGGCACCCGAGACCAAATCACCGTTCTCAGTCCAGCCAGCGAACAAATAGCCTTCTACAGCTGTGGCTGTCACGGTGCAGGATTCTCCATAGCTGAACTCGCCGCCACCGCTCACCGTGCCATGATTAATGTTGCCAGATGTGACAGTCACGATGAAGGTCTGCGAAGCCACTGCACAGTTGCAGTCGAACTCATAAAGGACACCAGCACTTGGGTTGGCGTACGTTGCCATTTCATAAATGATCAGGTCGCCTTCATAGCTTACCGTGAAAGAGCATTCGTTATCATACCTGCCTTTGGTCCAAGCAAGGGTGACATGGACACCGTTGCCGACTTCCAAAGCATAAGAATTTGAGTAACCGGAAGAAACGGTAAGGGTTTGTGAGGCGGTGCCGTCACTGAAAGACACGGTCAGGCTGGCATCGTTCCAGCCGTCGCCATACGAGTCGGCAAGGTTGAAATAGAGCATGCAAACATCCCCAATAGCGGTGACAGACACGAGGCCCGTCCAAGTCTCAGTTTCACAAGTCATTGCAACTTCAATTTGGAATTGGGTGCCGTGCGCCACCCCTTCAGCAATGATAAAGCTGAAAGCATCTTGCAGATTAACGATCTCATTAGCAGCCAAAACACCCAACTCGACGGTATCATTGGCAATGGTCATTCGTTCGTCATCGCAAGAAAGGGTGACGGTGGTGATGCCATTGGTCGGTTCTGTACCCACATTCTTCAAGCTCAAGCTCATACTGGTCTCTTCGTTGACAGGGGCAGCGTCAGGCGTATGACCCACTATGGTCAAATAGGCACCTTCAGGATGGTATTCCTCGAAGTTAGCGACCAAACTCCTGTTAGCGTTGACCTCAAATGTGTAAGAGGCTTCGGTGGAGACTTGAATGTTGTTCTCCGTCCAATTGGCAAAGGTATAACCTTCGTTGGCCGTTGCAGTGACGGTGCATTGTTGGCCTTGGTTGAAAGTACCTGTGCCACTCACGGTGCCACCCACAGTCGGATTAGCTGTAGCCGTAACCGTGTAGCTGATTTGTGTGAAGTTGGCCACGAATGACGCATTCCCCGTCACTTGAAAACTATAGGTGGCATTGGTCGAGACCACACTACCGTTCCTAGTCCAATTGTTGAAGGTATAGCCACTGTTGGGGGTGGCTGTAAGGGTACAAGTAGCAAATCTGTTATACGTGCCTGCGCCACTCACCGATCCACCTGCCGTCGGATTCGCCGTCGCTGTGATGGTATAGGTATTACCACCAGGACCTGGGCCGGGGCCGCCACTGGTGTATTCACTGAGTGTGACGTTGGTACCGCCGCTGACCGTGGGATCAAGGTAACATCTGCCCTCAAAGATGCTGGTGCCGCCATTGACTGTGACACCACTCTTGAGCGTCGGAGTCGACGAAGCCGACACCACCATGGGAGAACCTGCGCTTGCTGGGGTCTTGAAAGCAATGACAGTGTTTCCAAAGGTCAACGAATACCATTTGTTTGTGCTGTAAGATGAGGCTTGATAGCAGGCCTGATCGAGTTGGCTACCCCGTTCCAATCCTCCGATGGCGATGAGCGTACCACCCGAGAAATAGAACTTCTTGTTTTCCTCAGAGTTGGCATCAATAGCCACCTCTGGCGAAGAGGCACCGACAGCATAGATGAGTCCACCTTGGATGAAAACGTCGCCGTTGGCATCAATGCCGTCATTGTTGCTGCCTCGCGAATAGACGTAGCCGTCCGTAATCGTCAAGTCCTGTGCTGCGTTGATGCCGTCGTCATGGGCATCCACAGTGACTTCGCCGCCAGTGATGTTGAGGTAGTTCTTGCTCTCGATGCCTTCAGCGTTGTTACCCGTGGTGGTTACGCTGATGCTACCGCCGCTGATGTCGATGCCGCCACTGTAGGTTGTGCTGTAGCCCGAAGTGGTCTTCGTGCCGGCTTTTACACCCTTTGGAGAACAATAGTAGTTGCTGCTGATATTGTCAATGTTACCCGTATAATTGAGGTTCTCGGTAGTGCCATTGTTATAATACAGGCCACCAGTCGTTGACACCGTGATGTCGCCACCGCTGATGGTCAACACATTATCGCAACTCATGCCTTTGCCACCCGATCCTGTAGCGGTGAGGGTGATCGTACCTCCGCTGACGTTGATATTGCCATCGGCGTTCAGTCCGCAAGCCGCTTTGGCCTCCAAGTCGGTAGTGTCCCACATGCCATTGCCCGTGGTGGTGATGTCGACAACGGCATTGTCGGAGATGTAGATGTCACCCACACTCTTGATGCCTTTGGCAGCTACAGCTGGACAATTGATGGTGATGGTGCCGCCGCTGACATACACGTTGCCTGAATCCTCATCCTCATGGTTGGGGGTCATACCCGTCGAGGTGTCGCCTTCAAGGTCGCACTGGATACCATCGTCGCTCGTGCCGCTGATGCTAACCGATCCGCTCTCCATGAGGAAATACTGGTTGCAAGATATGCCATCTCCTTCAGCTGAGGTAATATTGATGATGGCATTTTTGATGGAAATATACTCACCCGCCTTGATGCCATGTTTCGCATTGCCCACGACATTGAGAGTGCCATATTGCTTGAACTCAGCGTGTCCTTTCACATAGAGACAGCCTTTCTGTGAGCCGCTTGCCGCGTCGGTGAGGGTGTTGGTGGTGCCCGTAATGACTTTCACGTTGATGCGTTTGCCGTTTTGGATGTGTACTGCCGCACCGCTATAAACGGGTGTCGTGTTGGTCAGTGTAAGGCCGTTCAGCTCAATGGTGGCCTTATAGGAACCCGACATGTAGAACTCGCCGTCGGTCGATGTGCCGGTGAGCGTGTAGGTGATTTCCTCTGTCACGTCGCTACTTTGTGCTATCGAGACGTGTGCCCCGCTTTGCGTGACGGTCAGATATTGTGCCACATTGTCGTCCACAGTCACCACTGCCGTATTACCATTGTAGCTGACGGTAACACTGTTGTCTGCCCAAGCCAATAGACATGCCATGACAAACAAAAATGAAAACAACAATCTCTTCATAATTAAAATATTTAAAGATTGCAAAAATATTAGGTTTATTTCGAAACGGCTCCCACCAAAAGGCGAAACAATATGGCAAAAAGTCGAATACTTAGCATTCATCCACCAAATCAGCCAACAACTGGGTTTCGATGACCCGATGACACGCCACTGCGAGCAAAGCGAAGCAGTCATTGAAGACCCGAACCTAGTCGTCGCTTTGCGTCATTGACTCGCTTCGCATCGTCGAATCGGGGATTTCCAGGGAACGAAGCAAATCGAAGATTCGACGAAGTCAATCCAGATAAAAACCTTACCCTGGATTGCTTCGCCGTTCTTCCTCGCAATGACGGCGGCAAATAACGCCTACGAACCGTAAACGTTACCAGCCGCCGTAAGTAAAAAACAGCATAACTCCCTTCGCGAAAGGAGCCGCATCAGGCCGTTACTTCGAACTAGAAGGGAAAGTGAATGTCCTGATGCTTTGCACGTTCGACTTGTAGATGTAACCCTTGCTAGGCATGAGCGTGTTGAGACCTCCTCTCCAACTATTGCTGTAATACGTAGAGATGCCATTGGCCTGAGACTTCACCATGTCACCACTGGCAGCAAATCTGAAGAAGGCTTCAAGGAGCGTTTTGTTCGCACTAAGCGGGAATGCAATCCAATTGACACCGTAGTAGATAGAAACGGGATGCTCCGCAGGATCAACCAGTGCGCCTCTTAGGGTAATCACGCAGTCGGATTCAGTCTTGATTCTGTACATCTGTGCCAAGTCCAGCGAAGTCAGTTGTCCCCTCCACGAACGTCCATTGTAGGTGGAGCTGCCGTTGTTCTGCGACTTGATGCTGATGTTACTGTTCCCCAATGCCTTCACAAGTGCTGTCTTAAGGTCGTCCAAGGTGATGTCGACGTAGGTCGACCACCAGTTCCAGCCAGCGGCAAGTTCTATGGTTTGTCTAACAATACCCGCCTCTTCACCATAGACCAAAGTATAGGTGGTCGCTTGATCAACCGGCACTGTGTCGACGATATGAAGCTTGTTTTCATGGATGGGAGCACCATCATCAGGCATGGTCACATGCGTAATCCACACGTTGCTGAGCGGAATCACCTGCCCGTCATCCCTTGTGCAACTGAGTATCTCACGCAGTCCTTGGGCTGGATCGTCAACGCAGGCATAGTTCCATCCTGCTGTTATCGGATTCACATTCAGAAGGACGATGTTGTTCGTATCACACAAGATGCCTTCCGTTTCAGCCTCAATGATTTTGCTCACTGAAGCCGTCCCGCCATGCGAGAAGTAGATCTTATCTGGCGTATGGTTGAAGTCGACCGTTTCATTGACAAAGAAGTCATTGATGCCGTCTTCCAAAGAACCGTATGCCCTAATCGCCTTGATCAGTTCATGGGAGTTGAGCTCTGTGACCAGACTCAAGTTCGGGTTGCCATAACTATTGTTGTGGATCACATATGGCGTGGAATGCACGACACGCGCCAACAAGGTGCTGGTGAAATACCATTCGGCGATGCCAGCGGTATGGCTCTCGATAGTGCCAAACGGGATATCTATCAAGCCCAAAGGACGTGGCACGCCGTTCATCGAAGCCCCAACCATATCGAAGCTAATCAACAGGCCATTCTGGTTTTCGATGATTTGCGGTTGTGCGCTTTGGAGATACACATTGTTGGCATTGCCTGCACCGACGTTGCTGATCATCATGGCCAGCTCAGCCGGTTCAGTGGCCTCGATGGTATCCGTCAGCGGGTCGTCGCTGATGATGTGGCGTGAGATGAAGTAATCCACATGCAGGTTCGGGCTTGGGTTCACCTTGAGCTGCACGGGGAACAGGTCGTACGTCATTTCCGTACCGGAGAAAGGATCGAGGAAGCTGAACGAGCCGCCGAAGAAATAGATCTTGGTGGTGTCGGGAGCCGCCTCAATGGTCGGGATCATCACGAACTGGGCAATGCCTTCCATCTGGGCATCCAAACTACCCGTGCCGTCAACGCCCGTGAGGTCGCTCAACGAGGTGACATTGATTTGGAACAAATCCGTGCGGTCAACGCCATCTTCATCTTTGATGACGATGTCCACATCGATGTTCTGCATTGGATCACTCGTATGGCCGTTGAAGATCTTCAAGGTGCCCTCGAAGGCCTCGCGGGTCATCGTCATCGTCTGCTTGAAGCTGACGCTGATTTTGGCGCAGACGTCGGTTTGGTGCTCTGTCACAGCATCCTGTATGGCATGACTTGCGTAGTAGGTCATCTCGTTCATTCCACCATAACCATAGGCAGCTACGGCATCCATCGCATCAAGAGCAGGTTGGACGATTGCGCTATCCAATCTGATAAAGTTATCGCTGTATCCTTCGGGAAGGTCAGCGAGTGTATAAATGCCCTCGTTCCAATACTGGACACTACGGTTCCAGCGCTCCACAAAACGTTGTACGATGGAATCGTTCACACAGGTTAATCCGCTCAAATCTATGAGTTGTTGGGTGGCCTGTGTGGGGAACAAATAACTTGTCGTGTCAACAAGTGGAATGAAAATGTCCAAAAACTCCACCAGGTTGGTTTCTTGCTCCCACTCATCTTCTTGGAACAGGTTTGTGACATAGCTATAGAAAGACTCGTAATAGTCAGAATAGTAAGACAACTGGTCAATTGCATTACCCAACTCCGATGCGTCTTTATAAGATTTGGTGAGAATTAAGCAGTCATTGATATGATCCAAAAGACTATTAACTGTAAGTGCGATACCTGCAATAGTTACTATGGCAGCAACCGACCTTAAAGACAATATGTTGGATGCCGCAAATTCGGCGAAATCCACCAAATTTTCTCTGTTGTCGTTAAGCAACAATATTGGATCGGAGGACACTGCATCGACAAAATCCGACACCATTTCCGCATTCTCCCTTGCATATATCAAGTCATCAGTTAGAGTACCAACACTAGGTACCCCAAAGTAGTAGCCAAGTGCGTTGCCAAGAACCGATGGAATCAATTTCCAACACGGGGTACAATCCTGGGAAGTGGTGGCTATTTCATTGGAACCACTGGTAGGATCAATATGCCATGGCCAATGATCTATTAACCACTCCAACCATCTCGGTTCACTTGGTGCTGGTACAGGTGCACAACCATAACAAGGTACTGTTGGTGATGTTGGTGATGTTGGTGGCGGGAAATTAACGATAGGATTATTAGGCCCAGTATAATTACAATACACTCTAAAGCCAATAGTGAACGTAAATTCTACCCATTTTCTTTCTCGGTTACAATAATACCCACTGATAGTCCGACCACTACCCAAATGACAATGATAGTTCTTAAGTCTATCTCTTTGTGTCCTTGTAACAATACAAGGAATGACAATAGAGGTCTTCGCATGAATGGTATCTATGAAGTCAATCATAGGAATGAAATCATATTCCGGGAATTCTGTCGGCATAGTCAACTGCGTATCGAGAGCATCAACAAGGCCATGGTTCGTCACGGTCAAATTGAACTGCAGTGTGTCGCCGTATGCCAAGGTATCAATCTTGCTCGGGCATTCCACCGTGATCACTGGCACCGGCACATTGGTCTTGATTTCGGCCACCAGCTCAAATTCATACTCGTCTTCTACCTCAGTGGGCACAACTACCCATGAATAGGAGATGGCTTGGTATTGCAGGTAAATGTTTTGGTGGTTGGTCTTACCGCCCTCGATGTAGATGATGCCTGCCTCGTAACCTTTGTGTTGGGTGGCGTGGACAGTCAAGTAGTAATAGCCTTCAGGCACGTCCTCCAAAGTGAAAAGACCGTTTTCATCGGTCACGCCTTGGCCCACTATCTCCAATGAATAGTAACCCTTCAAATAGACCTCGGCACCTGCCAAATGAGGTCCATATCCACCATTGGTGTTATAAGTGTAGTCGTCGGTCACATCCACCATCAAGACACCCGTTGAGTCGGAAGTGGCTTCGATGACGTATGGAATCGACACGCCGTTGCCATTGGCGCAGTTCACGGCGATGGAACCGGTGTATTGCACCAAGTTCACGTTCTCGTCGGGAGCCAGCATGACGGAGAAAGCGCAAGAGTCGCCCACGGGCAGGGATTCCAAGGTGTTGCTTCCGAGCATCGACATCCATTCCACGTCGGGCAAATCAATCGTGATGGGGCCCGTCTCGCCGTTGCCGTTGTTGGTGAGTTCGAACGAGAGCACCTTTTGGTTATAGCGCTTCATTGAGGTGACGATGGAAGGCGGATAAACACCCAAAGCACCTATGCGCTGATGGCAATAATAATAGCCAGTCATGTTCATGGAGATGCCATTGGCGGAGGTAACCTCGAAATTCGCTTCTTCATAGCTGGTGCCTGAACTGACTTCCGTACCCGTGACAGTATAATTCAATTGGCCGACCTCAAGCGGGCCCAAATTGGTGGTTCCCGTGAAACTGGCCGTGCAACCGTCGGGAAGCGAAATCGTATTGACACTGATATTGGTAATCGGGAGGCGGCTGCGGTTGCGGATTTCTATGGTACCCGTCAGGGTTTCGTCCTGATAAAGATCCCAAATGATGAAATCACTGCTCACGAAGCTCATGCCCGGTATGTCGAAGGTGTCGTGTGTCGTGCTGGAGTATTCATTGCTGGCACATGAACCCACCTGATAATAACCCGACTCAGAATAGCGTGGCACATAGTTCACGCTATAGTTGCCGTTGGCGTCCGACAAGGCAGGCAATGTGATTCGCGTACCCATTACGATGAGATAAACACTGACACCCAAATCAGACACAGCATTGCCCAACACATCTTCCACATGGCCGTTGATGACGATGGTGTCGTTGGCAGAATACACCTCCCCTGCCACTTCAGTCGTAAAGACATAACGGTTAGCCATCGCGCCCGTGAAATAGACGGTGTCGACAAAGTCTCCCGAAGCGATGCGGATGGCCGCATTGTAATACAGCTGTGAGGATACTGGCGCAAAGTTGACGTGCAACAATCCGCCGCTGATATAATCCCAGTTGGACGTGGTGATTTCGAAGTATTCGGCATCCTGTCCCCAGGCACCGTCCAAGAAGGCCACGCTGATATCCTCAGTAAGGGCGGTGCCTGAAACAGAGATGGTCTTGGTGCGCGATTGCCCCAACTCCACCTCGCCAAAGTCCATCCACCCATTGGGAACTACGGTCATCGCCGGATTCAACTGGCAGGTTAAGGTTCTAGTGTCGCTTTCGCTCTCCACGCAGTCGTTCTTGGCCACCACACACCAGTGGTACGTCGATCCATGCGTCAAGCCGTTCACATGATAGGTATGCGAAGTGGTGTTGGACAGCATGGGCGTGTTGGGCCTGCCGCCTTCTCCTTGCCAGAAATAGAAGTCATAATAGTCGGCGTTGGGGATCGCATCCCAATAGAAGTCCATGTCGGTGTACCTGACGATGTAGTTATTGGCCGGACTCATGTAGGTGAAATTGCCCAGCGGCCGGATAGGATTGATGGTCAAGTGCAGCAGATATGTGCTGTCGCAGCCATAGATAGACTGGTATTCCCTATGATAATCTCCGCTTTGGGTGTACAATGTGTCTTCCCAGAAATAATTGTCACAAGCCGTCTCATACGATTCGAAATGATAGGAAGGATATACCGTCAGATTCAGGGCCACGATGCTGTCAATACCCAAGTAGCTGGTCAGTGTATCGTAATAGATACCGTTGGAAGTGTAGGTATGGCCGTGCCAGGCAAACTCGTTGCAAGCAAAAGCTGCCGTGTCGGTGATTTGCAAGTCGAACTCAGCCACAAGGTCGCGGGGATTCCAAACCGTGAAGGTGTAATTTGCGTTGGCTGAGACGCTTGAGCCGTTTTCCGTCCAGCGGACAAACTCAAAGTTGGCATTGGGCTGCGCCGACACCGTGGCTTGGGTGCCTTCCTGAAAGTCGCCGCCACCCGAAACCGTTCCAGCGGCACCGATGTTGGCCGACACGCTGATGTGATGCATGACCATCTCGAAGTTCGCCACAAAGCTGCGGTTCACGTATGCAGTGAAGCTGATACTGGGTTCGGTTGAGAAAACCGTGTCATTTTCCGTCCAGTTCACAAAGACGAAACCCGTATTGGGCGTGGCCGTCAATGTGACAGGATCGGCATAATTGTAGTTACCCGAACCCGTGATGACACCGCTCTCTTCAGGCTGCACCGTGGCTACGATGGTAATTGTGCTGATGAAATGCGCCACATAATTATGGTTGTCGTACGCATTGAAACTGAAGTTAGGCTGGGTGGAGACCTCTTCACCGTTTTCCGTCCAGTTGTAGAACTCAAACTGACCAAGAGGTGTGGCGGTTAAGACTATAGGATCGCCATAATTGTAAGTGCCTGCACCCGTGACCGTGCCGCTTCCTTCCGGATCGGCTTCCACCGTAATGTTCAACGTCTGAATGATGAAATTAGCCACCAGGTTACGGTCGGTTTGAGCAACAAATGTCAAAGTGGCCTCAGTGGAGACCACCGTGTCGTTTTCCGTCCAGTTGGCAAGCTCAAAACCTTCGGCAGGAATGGCTGTCAAGACCACCGTGGTGCCGTAGGCGTATGTTCCTGCACCTTCAACGGTTCCGTTACTAGCGGGCAATGCGATAGCCGTGATGTTGAGTTGCAGCACCGAGAAATGAGCCTCCAAGTTACGGCCGGTTTGGGCAGTAAAGCTAATGCTCTGGTTGGTCGAAACCACTTCTCCGTCTTCCGTCCAGTTGTCGAACACATATCCTTCAGCGGGAATGGCTGTCAACAGCACATAGTCACCATAAAGATAGGTGCCCGCACCTTCAATGCTGCCGGTTCCCTCGGGAACCACATTGGCCACGATGGAAATCTCCTGAAGCGTGAAATGGGCAACAAGGTTACGGTCGGTAGTCACTGTGAAAGTATAGGAAGCGTCTTGCGAGACTTCAATTCCGTTTTCCGTCCAGTTGACAAAGTCGTAGCCCGTTGCTGGCGTGGCAATCAACGTGCATGACGTTCCTTGCTCGTGAGCGCCTGCGCCTTCCACCGTGCCACCTTCAGTCGGGTCAATCGTGACAGCGATTTCATAGTAGTTCACGGGCAACTGCACCGTTAGGATGGCTACAGAAGTATATTGCACACCGCATGAACCGCTGATGACGCAACGATAGCGGTAGCCATTCATTTCAAGCGCTACGTTATTGACACTCAGCGTAGTGGTAGTCGGATTGGCATAATGGTCACCTGCGCTGATGTTGCTCCACGAGGCGCCGCCATCTTGGCTGATTTGCCACTGGTAACCGCTGGTAGGACCCGAGGTGGCAACAGAGAATGTAGTGCTTTCCTCCATCGTCACGGTCTGGCTTGAAGGCTGAGAAGTGATGGTGAAGCTCAGGTCACCGACCGACACGTTGCCGTTGACATAGTTTGCCGGGTAAACCACACCTTGAGGATTGGCATATTCGCAATACGATATGTTCCAGTTCATGCCGCTGGTGCCCGACAAGGCCGTGAAGTTGATGGTAATCAGGTTGCCGTCGCCAACGTTGGCTCCCGCAATGGAAGCCCATGCGATGAAGACCATCCCGTTAGCAGCATTGACTTGCAGCTGACCGTTACTCAGTTCGGGATTGACGCCCTCATAACCAGCGAAGGTCAAGACGTCAGTGTTGTACGACAACGCCAAGCTAATAGCACCCACATTGTTGCAACCCGTCACCGAAATCGGGATGCCGAACTCCGTCTGCGAACAGGTGTTCAAACTACCCACTGTGGTGACGATGGTCGGGATGAAGCCTTCGACATGCAAAGTGCCGTAGTTGGAAGTCACAGAGGGCTCACAAGTACCATTCACCACACAGCGAAAACGAAGGCCTTCCATCGTGGACCGCACGTTGTTGACATGAAGCGTGCTTGAATTGACATTGCTGTAATGTCCACCATTGCTCAGGTTTTCCCACGAAATGCCTTGGTCTTGGCTCATCTGCCATTGATAGCTCAATCCTTGACCGGAAGCATTGATGGAGAAGTTGGCGTTGTTACCTTCCGTCACCGTCGCATCTGACGGGTTGGAGTTGATACTCGGCGGGAAATAGATGTTCAGGTTGCTTCCATTGAACACAGTCGGCAAAGCCACGCCCACTTGGTTGCTGTATTCACAGAGGCTCGTCTCCCACGACAGTGAGGAATTGCCCGACTCCGACTTGAAGACAAACGAAATCAGTTGCCCGTTGCCAATCTCTAGGGTATGGTTCGACGAAGCCCAGGTGAAATACACCACTCCGTTGGTGGCGTTCACTCGCATGGTGCCGTTGGCCAACTGCGCGTTGGCGTCCTCGTACCCGACATAGGTCAACAAGGATGAGTTATAATTCAATGCGAGAGATACAGCTCCCACATTGTTACAGTTGGTCACCGTGACGGGGACAGAAAAAGCCTCACCCGCACACATGGAAACGGAACCCGTTGAGGTGACGATGGTCGGAATGAAAGTCTCCACCGTCAAAGTGGCTGACGCTGAAGTCACGGGCGACGGGCAGGTGCCGCTCACTACGCAACGGTATTGGTTGCCATCCATCTCCATGGTGACATTGTACACATTCAGCCTCCAGCTGTTCACATTGCTGTGGTTGCCGTCGTTGCTCAGGTTTTGCCAATTGTTGTCGGTGAGAGTCTTGATTTGCCATTGGTAGCTGAGACCTTGCCCCGAAGCTCCTACCTCAAAAGTGGTGCTTTGGCCTTCAACCAAGTCGCGATTGGAAGGATTGGAGGTGATGGATGGCGCCGTATAGACATTCACAGAGCCATTGCTGTAGTTCGATTGAATGACCGTTCCCGAGGCATCGCTGTATTCGCATTGGGTGGTGTTCCAATTCAATCCGGTAGAGCCTGTAATGCCCACGAAACGCAGTTCCAAGAGGGTGCCGTCACTTATGTTGACGGCACTCATGTTGGCCCACGTCATATATATCGTTCCACCGCTCGCGTTGACGAGCATGGTGGAGACGGTGGAATTAAGATTCTGGTAGCCTTGGTAGCTGACTTTTGTCGCGTCGAAGTTCATGGCCAAGCTGATGGCAGCCACACCGTTACAATTGGTCACCGTAACGGGCACCACCACCTCGTCGCCTGGACATATTGAGCCGCTACACACAGAGGTTACAATGGTGGCGTTGGCTCGCATCCAGGGGATGAGGCTGCACAGCAGTATGAGGATTCTTATCTTTCGTGTCATGATGTCTTATTTTTCAATGATGATTAATGTTGACTTCACCCAACTGCTCTCACCTTCGAAGGTAACACGGCAGTTGTACACCCCAGTGGCGAGCTGCGACGTGGTCAATTGCAGCTCGTGCCTGCCTTCCTCCTGACGGAAGTCGGCAGCATCCATCACCTTCACACCCAATATGTTGTAAACAGCCACTGTCATACGGCCAGCCTCGGCCAGCTGATAGCTCAAACGACAAACATCCATAGCAGGATTGGGATAGACGCTCAGTCTCATGTCGTCAGTCGTCTGGTCGTCCACACCCAGGGTCAAGGTGACGAGTTCAGGCATGGCGATAACCACATTCTCAAGCACGTTGGCACTGCCGTCGGCCAGCTCGGAATAAGCTTCCAAGCTGAAGGACAAAGGCTCATCGATATTGCTCAAATCCTTGGTACGCACCTTTATGATAATAAGGTCATCGTCCTCGGCCAAGGCCATCGGTTCAAGGCTGTACCACACGGTCTTCAGCTCGCCCTCGTTGGCAGCGAAGAGCAGGCTCTCGCCCGTGGTGGCCAAGGTCACATCCTCAATTTCGATATATTCCTCTGGATAGCCAAAACGCAAGGTAAGGGCGCCTGCCTCAACGGCAGTCTTGAGACTCACAGGAAGCTCCATCTCATGATCGGAAGCGGCCAACAGCCTGCCCTCCGTGATCAACTCGATAGTATTGTCACGGGTTTGCGGGGTGTAGGAACCGTTCACGTCGCCGTAGCACAGGAAGCTCAAGTCGTAGTTGCAGGTGGTTCCCTCAATGCTCATGCCGTTGGGACTGTAATAGTAATAGTCTCCCGAGGGGAACTGCTCGTCGACAGCGCGACGCAGGATAAGCATGGCGTCGGTGCCGTTGATGTTGCCGCTCAGGTTCACGTCGGCGGCGGCGGCATAGCTGCCAGTGAGGGTGTCCAGATGGACGAAGTGGCGCATGACCAACAGGGCGTCGGTAGCATTGACACCAGCGAGGATATCCACGCCAAACTCCGGATCCAAGGTGTTGTAAACGCTGACTTGATAGTTGCTGAAGTCGTATTGGCCGTTGCCGTTTGTGGTGGCAGTGGCCATGATGCTGTCGTTCTGGCTGATGATGTTCATCTCGCGGTTGCTCATCAGCTTGTTATCGCCATAGATGAAGGTGCCTTGCAGGTGGTCAAAATCCTCCATGGGGAACATGCAGGTAGGATTGACCGTGATACGGCCTTTGTTCGGATCGTCTAATTTATCATATATAAAATCCTCATCCACTTGATTTGGGCCAGCTTGACCCCAGAAGTTGTAGGTCATGTCGATGTTTGAACTGCCGTCTTGATACACTGCATAACCTCCGTTATTGTAAATGCTACAAGCATATTCTGGCGAACCACCCAAAGTAAATGGTGTATTATCCGTTATATAAATACCATGCGAAACGTTGTCTTTAATGACTGTGTTCTTGATAGTTTGGCAATACTCGTTGGCAAGACGTAAACCGAAACCATTTGAATTTTGAAGCACACAGTTTTCGATTTCAGGCAATGTTGTACCAGTGGCCATAAGGTTGTACTCATTTCCTTTCTCAAAGATGCAGTGTTTCAACAAGGAAGATGGATTAGAAAAATCGTCACTCCTTCCATTAAAAACAAGGCCATTCCAGCCACCAACCTCATCGTTCATCGATGTGAAAACGATGGGCTGTTCGTCAGTACCTACTGCATACAATTCACCGCAATAGTTATCCACTGCAATGCTTATTCGCTTTCCCTCTGCGACTTTAATAATCGTTCCTGGCATGAGTGTCAAACGACAGTGATTCGGTGAGTTATTAATATACCGTCCCACATTCATGTCACCCAAAACAAAGTAAGTATAAGCATTCCATGTACGGTCGTCAGAGATATGACCGCCATCAACAGTTATACCATCATACTGATTGCCCGTAAAAGTTAAATTTTCCAACTCACCTACATAATGGGCATTATTATAATATAGTGTGTACCCGGCATTATCCTCAAAAACACAATTCCTCAAAGTATCACGACTGTCTCCCATATATACACAATGCTGGACAGACTGGCGGAAAATGCAATCCTCTATCAAACCAGGCTGGTATGTGCTGCCCAAGTGCAAATTACGTTCGTTTGCTTTCTCAATGATGCAATGTTTCAATGAAGATGACGCTCCCGTGAAATCGTCGCTCTCGCCATTAAACACAAGACCATTCCAACCTCCAATCTCACCATTCAACGAAGTGAAGGTGATAGGTTGGTTCGATGTGCCCTCGGCGTACAATTCTCCATAATAATGGTATTCGCTAATATCCATCCTCTTTCCTTCGGCAAATTTTAGGATGGTGCCAGGATCCAGCGTTAAGCGACAATGATTCGGAGAATTATTGTAAAAACGTCCTACATGAAGATCATCAAAAATGGCATAGCTATTTATGACCCAGACACGATCCGTATCAATTCGCCCACCGGGCATTCCAATATTGCACCAATTATTCTCAAAGGATACATTATCTACAGCCGTAAAATCCCTATTGCAAGTCCAATAGTGGATACCGACGTAAGAATCCTTCATCGTGCAATCCGAATATGTCACCGTGCATTCATTGTTATGATATACGCAATACTCACTATGGTTCTCGAAAACTACAGAGACCAAGGTGGGAGAAGCAGAACTTACCCAAAGGCCTGTGGGCGCGTTCTTTATGGTACTGCCTTCAATGCTTATGCTGGCACCGTTCAGATCCACATTATAATTTTGTGCATCTTGGAAAGTACACCACATTACACTCGGCTGGTTGGTGTTTATACAAAGAAGATTTGTCGCAGCTTTCTCAACGATACAGTGGCGCATCGAAGAGGAAGAACTGTAGTCACTGCCATCGCGAAAATAGAGGCCAACCCAACCGCCCACCTCGCCATTCAACGAAGTGAAGGTGATGGGCTGCGCTGTGGTACCTACAGCGTAAAGCATACCGCCTTGGTTGCTGTTACGGCCAATATACAAACGATAATTCTCAGCCACTTTGATGGTAGTTCCAGGCATAATTGTGAGTTTTGGAGTACCACCGTAAATCTCCAATTCTCCTAAAACTGCATAACCATTAGTGTAGTTGTTCCAAGTCTGGTCAGAGCTTATCTGCCCGCCTGCAACCGCGATATCGGAAGTGTTGTTGGAGAACGAAATGACGCTGCTGTCGAAAGTGAAGGAGCGGTTAGGGGAACAGGAATAGAGACCATAAAGGTTGTTCGAACATGTCACGCCTGTAAAGGTAGCATTGAAATTGGTGGTTTGGAAATAAATTCCCGCAAGGGTGTTGCCCGTCATCGTGCAGGAATTACAAGTCGGGGCCGAGTTGTTGAGATGAAGGCCTTGGTAGTTATTGCTTATCGTACAAGAGGTTAATCCGGGCGAGGAATTGATAAGAGCCAGACCCGAATAGCTTGCTCCGTTTTCGGTAATGGTGCAATGGGTCAAAGTCGGGCTTGAATTTTGGAAATATGCGCCATCTTTTACGGATTGCCTAATGGTGCAATGGCTCATAGTGGGTTGGTTGGTATAATACAAGCGCAAGTTGGCGGCATTGCTGCCATTGCCGGCTTTCTCAATGGTAGTATAGTTCATCACGGAGCTCACGCCATTGTCGCTGGCGTCTTGGAAATACACACCGTTCCAACTTCCAGCACCAGTTTCGTAAGCGGTTAGCAGGACGGGATTGGCCTGAGTGCCGTTGAAGTTGACGCTGGCCTGCCCGATATTCAATCCCGTGTTGGGCATGAACATGATGGTGACACCTGGGTCAATGTTGTGGGTACCCGAAGTGAAACTGATGGTTTCCGTCACCAAATAAGGACTGTTACCAAGGGTGAGATCGCCCATATCATTCAGGTTGCCAGCCAGTTGACTGTAGCCTGCTACGGTAAGGGTCACATCATCGATAGAAAAGTCGTTCTCGCCTGTGGCAGTCACTCGGAACATGTATTGGACATAGCTCTTCGACTGGTTGATGACGGCGGGGAGATTGTTACTGGCAGAAGTCCAGTTGCCGTAGTTCAGGTCTTCTCCTGCGGTGCGGTAAAGGATTTCGTAGGTCTTGGATGTAGGATTTGTCAACGTATAGTTGATTTCTTGCAACGTCTTGGGGGTTCCAATATAATATGTGCCGATGAAGGAAGACTTCTTGACAGGTGTGGAAGAAGTCGTCACGGCCATATAGCTCACCAAACTATTGACAGTTCCAGAAGTGGCTTCTCCACCACTGAGGAAAATCTTGTCGCCAAAGGCAAAAGAAGCGCATTGGGTATAACGTTCGGGCATCATGACGTCCGACAAAGTCCAGCTATAGGTGGTGGCATCGGCATCAGCGTAGTAGAACTTGTTGCTCGGCAGCGAGCCATTATGTCCTCCTATGAGGGTCAGGATGCCGTTGGCGCAAATGGTGGTGTGTCCATACACGGCTTCCGTCAGCGGAGCCTTGGTTTGCCAAGTACCAAGAGTGCCGTTCTGGTTGACGGCCACGCTATACACCTTGTTTTGCGCAGTGAAGGAAGCGTCGTAGCCTCCCGTAACGATGATTTTCGAGTCATATACAGCCACAGCATGCCCGTTTCTGGCTTCAGGCAAGCTGTTCATCTCCACGATGCCAGAGATTTCTCCTACAGCATTCACCTTCAGACGATACACTTTGTTGGTGGCATCGTTATTACTGTCGGTATTGGCACCACCGATAATATAAATGCTGCCCAACGCTTCCACAGCACGCATACCCCAGCAAGGTTGTGGCAGACTGACGGAAAGCTCCTGCCAAGTGCCGATGGAGCCGTCGTCATTGAAAGGTGCTGAGTAAATCTTGTCGCTCACGGTGTCGTTGTTTCGGCCACCAACAACTATCAATCGGGTTTGAGTGGCAGCGACTCCCATGTCCCTTAGGGCAACGGGCAGGCTATTGAGGCTCGACCAGCCCGAAATGCCGTTGTCTTGTTGGGTGGCGCGATAGACGGTGTTCACAGGGTTGGAGCCATTGTAGCCGCCCACACAATAAACGTAGTTGCGCCACGTCACCACTTGGTGGCTTTCCAGCGTTTGGGGCAGGTTGGTGGTTGCAGTCCAATCTGCCACCGACGACATCTTGTTTTGCAGCGAAATGCAGTCGTTGGCAATGTTAACATTCAATCCAGTGCCTTTCAAAAAGTCACTGGTGGTTGTCTGGGTGAAATAGGTTTGCCCCGACAAGGCCAATGGCGCAAACAAGGCCATCAGCGCGATGAAGAATAAAGATTTTCTGTACATAATGATGGGTTTTATTGATTGATAAATTGATTGCTTTCAATGTCTTATCTTCTTTCCTTATCGAAAGAACCCAATAAATTTTGGTGATTTTTGATTGTTTGTCGGGGACAAATTTAAGGAATTAATCTTTCAGTGAAAAGAAAAAGAAAGAAAATGTTTCAAGGACCACATCCCATTTTGGGAATATGGTTAATTGCACATTATAAACCCTACCCTGTCGTCGCCTCGTGCCATTGCGAGCCGTCATTGCGAGGAACGAAGTAAATCGAAGATTCGACGAAGTCAATCCAGATAAAAACCTTACCCTGGATTGCTTCGCCGTTCCTCCTCGCAATGACGGCGGCAAATAACGCCTACGAACCGTAAACGTTACCAGCCGCCGTAAGTAAAAAACAGCATAACTCCCTTCGCGAAAGGAGCCGCATCAGGCCGTTACTTCGAACTAGAAGGGAAAGTGAATGTCCTGATGCTTTGCACGTTCGACTTGTAGATGTAACCCTTGCTAGGCATGAGCGTGTTGAGACCTCCTCTCCAACTATTGCTGTAATACGTAGAGATGCCATTGGCCTGAGACTTCACCATGTCACCACTGGCAGCAAATCTGAAGAAGGCTTCAAGGAGCGTTTTGTTCGCACTAAGCGGGAATGCAATCCAATTGACACCGTAGTAGATAGAAACGGGATGCTCCGCAGGATCAACCAGTGCGCCTCTTAGGGTAATCACGCAGTCGGATTCAGTCTTGATTCTGTACATCTGTGCCAAGTCCAGCGAAGTCAGTTGTCCCCTCCACGAACGTCCATTGTAGGTGGAGCTGCCGTTGTTCTGCGACTTGATGCTGATGTTACTGTTCCCCAATGCCTTCACAAGTGCTGTCTTAAGGTCGTCCAAGGTGATGTCGACGTAGGTCGACCACCAGTTCCAGCCAGCGGCAAGTTCTATGGTTTGTCTAACAATACCCGCCTCTTCACCATAGACCAAAGTATAGGTGGTCGCTTGATCAACCGGCACTGTGTCGACGATATGAAGCTTGTTTTCATGGATGGGAGCACCATCATCAGGCATGGTCACATGCGTAATCCACACGTTGCTGAGCGGAATCACCTGCCCGTCATCCCTTGTGCAACTGAGTATCTCACGCAGTCCTTGGGCTGGATCGTCAACGCAGGCATAGTTCCATCCTGCTGTTATCGGATTCACATTCAGAAGGACGATGTTGTTCGTATCACACAAGATGCCTTCCGTTTCAGCCTCAATGATTTTGCTCACTGAAGCCGTCCCGCCATGCGAGAAGTAGATCTTATCTGGCGTATGGTTGAAGTCGACCGTTTCATTGACAAAGAAGTCATTGATGCCGTCTTCCAAAGAACCGTATGCCCTAATCGCCTTGATCAGTTCATGGGAGTTGAGCTCTGTGACCAGACTCAAGTTCGGGTTGCCATAACTATTGTTGTGGATCACATATGGCGTGGAATGCACGACACGCGCCAACAAGGTGCTGGTGAAATACCATTCGGCGATGCCAGCGGTATGGCTCTCGATAGTGCCAAACGGGATATCTATCAAGCCCAAAGGACGTGGCACGCCGTTCATCGAAGCCCCAACCATATCGAAGCTAATCAACAGGCCATTCTGGTTTTCGATGATTTGCGGTTGTGCGCTTTGGAGATACACATTGTTGGCATTGCCTGCACCGACGTTGCTGATCATCATGGCCAGCTCAGCCGGTTCAGTGGCCTCGATGGTATCCGTCAGCGGGTCGTCGCTGATGATGTGGCGTGAGATGAAGTAATCCACATGCAGGTTCGGGCTTGGGTTCACCTTGAGCTGCACGGGGAACAGGTCGTACGTCATTTCCGTACCGGAGAAAGGATCGAGGAAGCTGAACGAGCCGCCGAAGAAATAGATCTTGGTGGTGTCGGGAGCCGCCTCAATGGTCGGGATCATCACGAACTGGGCAATGCCTTCCATCTGGGCATCCAAACTACCCGTGCCGTCAACGCCCGTGAGGTCGCTCAACGAGGTGACATTGATTTGGAACAAATCCGTGCGGTCAACGCCATCTTCATCTTTGATGACGATGTCCACATCGATGTTCTGCATTGGATCACTCGTATGGCCGTTGAAGATCTTCAAGGTGCCCTCGAAGGCCTCGCGGGTCATCGTCATCGTCTGCTTGAAGCTGACGCTGATTTTGGCGCAGACGTCGGTTTGGTGCTCTGTCACAGCATCCTGTATGGCATGACTTGCGTAGTAGGTCATCTCGTTCATTCCACCATAACCATAGGCAGCTACGGCATCCATCGCATCAAGAGCAGGTTGGACGATTGCGCTATCCAATCTGATAAAGTTATCGCTGTATCCTTCGGGAAGGTCAGCGAGTGTATAAATGCCCTCGTTCCAATACTGGACACTACGGTTCCAGCGCTCCACAAAACGTTGTACGATGGAATCGTTCACACAGGTTAATCCGCTCAAATCTATGAGTTGTTGGGTGGCCTGTGTGGGGAACAAATAACTTGTCGTGTCAACAAGTGGAATGAAAATGTCCAAAAACTCCACCAGGTTGGTTTCTTGCTCCCACTCATCTTCTTGGAACAGGTTTGTGACATAGCTATAGAAAGACTCGTAATAGTCAGAATAGTAAGACAACTGGTCAATTGCATTACCCAACTCCGATGCGTCTTTATAAGATTTGGTGAGAATTAAGCAGTCATTGATATGATCCAAAAGACTATTAACTGTAAGTGCGATACCTGCAATAGTTACTATGGCAGCAACCGACCTTAAAGACAATATGTTGGATGCCGCAAATTCGGCGAAATCCACCAAATTTTCTCTGTTGTCGTTAAGCAACAATATTGGATCGGAGGACACTGCATCGACAAAATCCGACACCATTTCCGCATTCTCCCTTGCATATATCAAGTCATCAGTTAGAGTACCAACACTAGGTACCCCAAAGTAGTAGCCAAGTGCGTTGCCAAGAACCGATGGAATCAATTTCCAACACGGGGTACAATCCTGGGAAGTGGTGGCTATTTCATTGGAACCACTGGTAGGATCAATATGCCATGGCCAATGATCTATTAACCACTCCAACCATCTCGGTTCACTTGGTGCTGGTACAGGTGCACAACCATAACAAGGTACTGTTGGTGATGTTGGTGATGTTGGTGGCGGGAAATTAACGATAGGATTATTAGGCCCAGTATAATTACAATACACTCTAAAGCCAATAGTGAACGTAAATTCTACCCATTTTCTTTCTCGGTTACAATAATACCCACTGATAGTCCGACCACTACCCAAATGACAATGATAGTTCTTAAGTCTATCTCTTTGTGTCCTTGTAACAATACAAGGAATGACAATAGAGGTCTTCGCATGAATGGTATCTATGAAGTCAATCATAGGAATGAAATCATATTCCGGGAATTCTGTCGGCATAGTCAACTGCGTATCGAGAGCATCAACAAGGCCATGGTTCGTCACGGTCAAATTGAACTGCAGTGTGTCGCCGTATGCCAAGGTATCAATCTTGCTCGGGCATTCCACCGTGATCACTGGCACCGGCACATTGGTCTTGATTTCGGCCACCAGCTCAAATTCATACTCGTCTTCTACCTCAGTGGGCACAACTACCCATGAATAGGAGATGGCTTGGTATTGCAGGTAAATGTTTTGGTGGTTGGTCTTACCGCCCTCGATGTAGATGATGCCTGCCTCGTAACCTTTGTGTTGGGTGGCGTGGACAGTCAAGTAGTAATAGCCTTCAGGCACGTCCTCCAAAGTGAAAAGACCGTTTTCATCGGTCACGCCTTGGCCCACTATCTCCAATGAATAGTAACCCTTCAAATAGACCTCGGCACCTGCCAAATGAGGTCCATATCCACCATTGGTGTTATAAGTGTAGTCGTCGGTCACATCCACCATCAAGACACCCGTTGAGTCGGAAGTGGCTTCGATGACGTATGGAATCGACACGCCGTTGCCATTGGCGCAGTTCACGGCGATGGAACCGGTGTATTGCACCAAGTTCACGTTCTCGTCGGGAGCCAGCATGACGGAGAAAGCGCAAGAGTCGCCCACGGGCAGGGATTCCAAGGTGTTGCTTCCGAGCATCGACATCCATTCCACGTCGGGCAAATCAATCGTGATGGGGCCCGTCTCGCCGTTGCCGTTGTTGGTGAGTTCGAACGAGAGCACCTTTTGGTTATAGCGCTTCATTGAGGTGACGATGGAAGGCGGATAAACACCCAAAGCACCTATGCGCTGATGGCAATAATAATAGCCAGTCATGTTCATGGAGATGCCATTGGCGGAGGTAACCTCGAAATTCGCTTCTTCATAGCTGGTGCCTGAACTGACTTCCGTACCCGTGACAGTATAATTCAATTGGCCGACCTCAAGCGGGCCCAAATTGGTGGTTCCCGTGAAACTGGCCGTGCAACCGTCGGGAAGCGAAATCGTATTGACACTGATATTGGTAATCGGGAGGCGGCTGCGGTTGCGGATTTCTATGGTACCCGTCAGGGTTTCGTCCTGATAAAGATCCCAAATGATGAAATCACTGCTCACGAAGCTCATGCCCGGTATGTCGAAGGTGTCGTGTGTCGTGCTGGAGTATTCATTGCTGGCACATGAACCCACCTGATAATAACCCGACTCAGAATAGCGTGGCACATAGTTCACGCTATAGTTGCCGTTGGCGTCCGACAAGGCAGGCAATGTGATTCGCGTACCCATTACGATGAGATAAACACTGACACCCAAATCAGACACAGCATTGCCCAACACATCTTCCACATGGCCGTTGATGACGATGGTGTCGTTGGCAGAATACACCTCCCCTGCCACTTCAGTCGTAAAGACATAACGGTTAGCCATCGCGCCCGTGAAATAGACGGTGTCGACAAAGTCTCCCGAAGCGATGCGGATGGCCGCATTGTAATACAGCTGTGAGGATACTGGCGCAAAGTTGACGTGCAACAATCCGCCGCTGATATAATCCCAGTTGGACGTGGTGATTTCGAAGTATTCGGCATCCTGTCCCCAGGCACCGTCCAAGAAGGCCACGCTGATATCCTCAGTAAGGGCGGTGCCTGAAACAGAGATGGTCTTGGTGCGCGATTGCCCCAACTCCACCTCGCCAAAGTCCATCCACCCATTGGGAACTACGGTCATCGCCGGATTCAACTGGCAGGTTAAGGTTCTAGTGTCGCTTTCGCTCTCCACGCAGTCGTTCTTGGCCACCACACACCAGTGGTACGTCGATCCATGCGTCAAGCCGTTCACATGATAGGTATGCGAAGTGGTGTTGGACAGCATGGGCGTGTTGGGCCTGCCGCCTTCTCCTTGCCAGAAATAGAAGTCATAATAGTCGGCGTTGGGGATCGCATCCCAATAGAAGTCCATGTCGGTGTACCTGACGATGTAGTTATTGGCCGGACTCATGTAGGTGAAATTGCCCAGCGGCCGGATAGGATTGATGGTCAAGTGCAGCAGATATGTGCTGTCGCAGCCATAGATAGACTGGTATTCCCTATGATAATCTCCGCTTTGGGTGTACAATGTGTCTTCCCAGAAATAATTGTCACAAGCCGTCTCATACGATTCGAAATGATAGGAAGGATATACCGTCAGATTCAGGGCCACGATGCTGTCAATACCCAAGTAGCTGGTCAGTGTATCGTAATAGATACCGTTGGAAGTGTAGGTATGGCCGTGCCAGGCAAACTCGTTGCAAGCAAAAGCTGCCGTGTCGGTGATTTGCAAGTCGAACTCAGCCACAAGGTCGCGGGGATTCCAAACCGTGAAGGTGTAATTTGCGTTGGCTGAGACGCTTGAGCCGTTTTCCGTCCAGCGGACAAACTCAAAGTTGGCATTGGGCTGCGCCGACACCGTGGCTTGGGTGCCTTCCTGAAAGTCGCCGCCACCCGAAACCGTTCCAGCGGCACCGATGTTGGCCGACACGCTGATGTGATGCATGACCATCTCGAAGTTCGCCACAAAGCTGCGGTTCACGTATGCAGTGAAGCTGATACTGGGTTCGGTTGAGAAAACCGTGTCATTTTCCGTCCAGTTCACAAAGACGAAACCCGTATTGGGCGTGGCCGTCAATGTGACAGGATCGGCATAATTGTAGTTACCCGAACCCGTGATGACACCGCTCTCTTCAGGCTGCACCGTGGCTACGATGGTAATTGTGCTGATGAAATGCGCCACATAATTATGGTTGTCGTACGCATTGAAACTGAAGTTAGGCTGGGTGGAGACCTCTTCACCGTTTTCCGTCCAGTTGTAGAACTCAAACTGACCAAGAGGTGTGGCGGTTAAGACTATAGGATCGCCATAATTGTAAGTGCCTGCACCCGTGACCGTGCCGCTTCCTTCCGGATCGGCTTCCACCGTAATGTTCAACGTCTGAATGATGAAATTAGCCACCAGGTTACGGTCGGTTTGAGCAACAAATGTCAAAGTGGCCTCAGTGGAGACCACCGTGTCGTTTTCCGTCCAGTTGGCAAGCTCAAAACCTTCGGCAGGAATGGCTGTCAAGACCACCGTGGTGCCGTAGGCGTATGTTCCTGCACCTTCAACGGTTCCGTTACTAGCGGGCAATGCGATAGCCGTGATGTTGAGTTGCAGCACCGAGAAATGAGCCTCCAAGTTACGGCCGGTTTGGGCAGTAAAGCTAATGCTCTGGTTGGTCGAAACCACTTCTCCGTCTTCCGTCCAGTTGTCGAACACATATCCTTCAGCGGGAATGGCTGTCAACAGCACATAGTCACCATAAAGATAGGTGCCCGCACCTTCAATGCTGCCGGTTCCCTCGGGAACCACATTGGCCACGATGGAAATCTCCTGAAGCGTGAAATGGGCAACAAGGTTACGGTCGGTAGTCACTGTGAAAGTATAGGAAGCGTCTTGCGAGACTTCAATTCCGTTTTCCGTCCAGTTGACAAAGTCGTAGCCCGTTGCTGGCGTGGCAATCAACGTGCATGACGTTCCTTGCTCGTGAGCGCCTGCGCCTTCCACCGTGCCACCTTCAGTCGGGTCAATCGTGACAGCGATTTCATAGTAGTTCACGGGCAACTGCACCGTTAGGATGGCTACAGAAGTATATTGCACACCGCATGAACCGCTGATGACGCAACGATAGCGGTAGCCATTCATTTCAAGCGCTACGTTATTGACACTCAGCGTAGTGGTAGTCGGATTGGCATAATGGTCACCTGCGCTGATGTTGCTCCACGAGGCGCCGCCATCTTGGCTGATTTGCCACTGGTAACCGCTGGTAGGACCCGAGGTGGCAACAGAGAATGTAGTGCTTTCCTCCATCGTCACGGTCTGGCTTGAAGGCTGAGAAGTGATGGTGAAGCTCAGGTCACCGACCGACACGTTGCCGTTGACATAGTTTGCCGGGTAAACCACACCTTGAGGATTGGCATATTCGCAATACGATATGTTCCAGTTCATGCCGCTGGTGCCCGACAAGGCCGTGAAGTTGATGGTAATCAGGTTGCCGTCGCCAACGTTGGCTCCCGCAATGGAAGCCCATGCGATGAAGACCATCCCGTTAGCAGCATTGACTTGCAGCTGACCGTTACTCAGTTCGGGATTGACGCCCTCATAACCAGCGAAGGTCAAGACGTCAGTGTTGTACGACAACGCCAAGCTAATAGCACCCACATTGTTGCAACCCGTCACCGAAATCGGGATGCCGAACTCCGTCTGCGAACAGGTGTTCAAACTACCCACTGTGGTGACGATGGTCGGGATGAAGCCTTCGACATGCAAAGTGCCGTAGTTGGAAGTCACAGAGGGCTCACAAGTACCATTCACCACACAGCGAAAACGAAGGCCTTCCATCGTGGACCGCACGTTGTTGACATGAAGCGTGCTTGAATTGACATTGCTGTAATGTCCACCATTGCTCAGGTTTTCCCACGAAATGCCTTGGTCTTGGCTCATCTGCCATTGATAGCTCAATCCTTGACCGGAAGCATTGATGGAGAAGTTGGCGTTGTTACCTTCCGTCACCGTCGCATCTGACGGGTTGGAGTTGATACTCGGCGGGAAATAGATGTTCAGGTTGCTTCCATTGAACACAGTCGGCAAAGCCACGCCCACTTGGTTGCTGTATTCACAGAGGCTCGTCTCCCACGACAGTGAGGAATTGCCCGACTCCGACTTGAAGACAAACGAAATCAGTTGCCCGTTGCCAATCTCTAGGGTATGGTTCGACGAAGCCCAGGTGAAATACACCACTCCGTTGGTGGCGTTCACTCGCATGGTGCCGTTGGCCAACTGCGCGTTGGCGTCCTCGTACCCGACATAGGTCAACAAGGATGAGTTATAATTCAATGCGAGAGATACAGCTCCCACATTGTTACAGTTGGTCACCGTGACGGGGACAGAAAAAGCCTCACCCGCACACATGGAAACGGAACCCGTTGAGGTGACGATGGTCGGAATGAAAGTCTCCACCGTCAAAGTGGCTGACGCTGAAGTCACGGGCGACGGGCAGGTGCCGCTCACTACGCAACGGTATTGGTTGCCATCCATCTCCATGGTGACATTGTACACATTCAGCCTCCAGCTGTTCACATTGCTGTGGTTGCCGTCGTTGCTCAGGTTTTGCCAATTGTTGTCGGTGAGAGTCTTGATTTGCCATTGGTAGCTGAGACCTTGCCCCGAAGCTCCTACCTCAAAAGTGGTGCTTTGGCCTTCAACCAAGTCGCGATTGGAAGGATTGGAGGTGATGGATGGCGCCGTATAGACATTCACAGAGCCATTGCTGTAGTTCGATTGAATGACCGTTCCCGAGGCATCGCTGTATTCGCATTGGGTGGTGTTCCAATTCAATCCGGTAGAGCCTGTAATGCCCACGAAACGCAGTTCCAAGAGGGTGCCGTCACTTATGTTGACGGCACTCATGTTGGCCCACGTCATATATATCGTTCCACCGCTCGCGTTGACGAGCATGGTGGAGACGGTGGAATTAAGATTCTGGTAGCCTTGGTAGCTGACTTTTGTCGCGTCGAAGTTCATGGCCAAGCTGATGGCAGCCACACCGTTACAATTGGTCACCGTAACGGGCACCACCACCTCGTCGCCTGGACATATTGAGCCGCTACACACAGAGGTTACAATGGTGGCGTTGGCTCGCATCCAGGGGATGAGGCTGCACAGCAGTATGAGGATTCTTATCTTTCGTGTCATGATGTCTTATTTTTCAATGATGATTAATGTTGACTTCACCCAACTGCTCTCACCTTCGAAGGTAACACGGCAGTTGTACACCCCAGTGGCGAGCTGCGACGTGGTCAATTGCAGCTCGTGCCTGCCTTCCTCCTGACGGAAGTCGGCAGCATCCATCACCTTCACACCCAATATGTTGTAAACAGCCACTGTCATACGGCCAGCCTCGGCCAGCTGATAGCTCAAACGACAAACATCCATAGCAGGATTGGGATAGACGCTCAGTCTCATGTCGTCAGTCGTCTGGTCGTCCACACCCAGGGTCAAGGTGACGAGTTCAGGCATGGCGATAACCACATTCTCAAGCACGTTGGCACTGCCGTCGGCCAGCTCGGAATAAGCTTCCAAGCTGAAGGACAAAGGCTCATCGATATTGCTCAAATCCTTGGTACGCACCTTTATGATAATAAGGTCATCGTCCTCGGCCAAGGCCATCGGTTCAAGGCTGTACCACACGGTCTTCAGCTCGCCCTCGTTGGCAGCGAAGAGCAGGCTCTCGCCCGTGGTGGCCAAGGTCACATCCTCAATTTCGATATATTCCTCTGGATAGCCAAAACGCAAGGTAAGGGCGCCTGCCTCAACGGCAGTCTTGAGACTCACAGGAAGCTCCATCTCATGATCGGAAGCGGCCAACAGCCTGCCCTCCGTGATCAACTCGATAGTATTGTCACGGGTTTGCGGGGTGTAGGAACCGTTCACGTCGCCGTAGCACAGGAAGCTCAAGTCGTAGTTGCAGGTGGTTCCCTCAATGCTCATGCCGTTGGGACTGTAATAGTAATAGTCTCCCGAGGGGAACTGCTCGTCGACAGCGCGACGCAGGATAAGCATGGCGTCGGTGCCGTTGATGTTGCCGCTCAGGTTCACGTCGGCGGCGGCGGCATAGCTGCCAGTGAGGGTGTCCAGATGGACGAAGTGGCGCATGACCAACAGGGCGTCGGTAGCATTGACACCAGCGAGGATATCCACGCCAAACTCCGGATCCAAGGTGTTGTAAACGCTGACTTGATAGTTGCTGAAGTCGTATTGGCCGTTGCCGTTTGTGGTGGCAGTGGCCATGATGCTGTCGTTCTGGCTGATGATGTTCATCTCGCGGTTGCTCATCAGCTTGTTATCGCCATAGATGAAGGTGCCTTGCAGGTGGTCAAAATCCTCCATGGGGAACATGCAGGTAGGATTGACCGTGATACGGCCTTTGTTCGGATCGTCTAATTTATCATATATAAAATCCTCATCCACTTGATTTGGGCCAGCTTGACCCCAGAAGTTGTAGGTCATGTCGATGTTTGAACTGCCGTCTTGATACACTGCATAACCTCCGTTATTGTAAATGCTACAAGCATATTCTGGCGAACCACCCAAAGTAAATGGTGTATTATCCGTTATATAAATACCATGCGAAACGTTGTCTTTAATGACTGTGTTCTTGATAGTTTGGCAATACTCGTTGGCAAGACGTAAACCGAAACCATTTGAATTTTGAAGCACACAGTTTTCGATTTCAGGCAATGTTGTACCAGTGGCCATAAGGTTGTACTCATTTCCTTTCTCAAAGATGCAGTGTTTCAACAAGGAAGATGGATTAGAAAAATCGTCACTCCTTCCATTAAAAACAAGGCCATTCCAGCCACCAACCTCATCGTTCATCGATGTGAAAACGATGGGCTGTTCGTCAGTACCTACTGCATACAATTCACCGCAATAGTTATCCACTGCAATGCTTATTCGCTTTCCCTCTGCGACTTTAATAATCGTTCCTGGCATGAGTGTCAAACGACAGTGATTCGGTGAGTTATTAATATACCGTCCCACATTCATGTCACCCAAAACAAAGTAAGTATAAGCATTCCATGTACGGTCGTCAGAGATATGACCGCCATCAACAGTTATACCATCATACTGATTGCCCGTAAAAGTTAAATTTTCCAACTCACCTACATAATGGGCATTATTATAATATAGTGTGTACCCGGCATTATCCTCAAAAACACAATTCCTCAAAGTATCACGACTGTCTCCCATATATACACAATGCTGGACAGACTGGCGGAAAATGCAATCCTCTATCAAACCAGGCTGGTATGTGCTGCCCAAGTGCAAATTACGTTCGTTTGCTTTCTCAATGATGCAATGTTTCAATGAAGATGACGCTCCCGTGAAATCGTCGCTCTCGCCATTAAACACAAGACCATTCCAACCTCCAATCTCACCATTCAACGAAGTGAAGGTGATAGGTTGGTTCGATGTGCCCTCGGCGTACAATTCTCCATAATAATGGTATTCGCTAATATCCATCCTCTTTCCTTCGGCAAATTTTAGGATGGTGCCAGGATCCAGCGTTAAGCGACAATGATTCGGAGAATTATTGTAAAAACGTCCTACATGAAGATCATCAAAAACATGATAAGTATAGGCATTCCAAGTACGATCTTCGCTGACACGACCTCCATTAAGAGCGATTTGTCCTTGTGTATTTCCTTCAACACTCACATTCTCAAAGCTGTCCAAATAATGTGCATTGGTGTAATACATACCATATCCCCCATTGTTCAATACCTGCACATTATGCATTCCTATCAGGGATTGGTCAGACAAAACTCCATTACCTCCATTGTTCAGTATCTGACAATTATTTAAAACAGTTCCACTGCTTGCAATATGTAACCCTTTATCGTTAGAATACCTAAAAATGCAGTTTTCAATCAATCCTGGTTGGTAGGTGGCACCCATATACATATTGAATTCATCACCCTTTTCAAAGATACAATTCTTCAACGAAGATGATGCGTTTTCAAAATCATCACTTTCTCCGTTAAAGACAAGACCGTTCCAGCCACCAATCTCACCATTCAACGAAGTGAAGGTGATAGGTTGGTTCGATGTGCCCTCGGCGTACAATTCTCCATAATAATGGTATTCGCTAATATCCATTCTCTTTCCTTCGGCAAATTTTAGAATGGTTCCAGGAGCCAGCGTTAAGCGACAATGATTTGGAGAATTATTGTAAAAGCGTCCTACATGAAGATCACCTGTAAAATAATACGTATAAGCATACCAATACCTATCCTCACTGATTCGACCGCCATCAACAGTTATACCATCATACTGATTGCCCGTAAAAGTTAAATTTTCCAACTCACCTACATAATGGGCATTATTATAATATAGTGTGTACCCGGCATTATCCTCAAACACACAATTCC
>JAEEGG010005289.1_pt1 | contig 30780 bp, 27 predicted proteins | sample 9134161 | NCBI WGS metagenome assembly JAEEGG01 (sample SAMN16246543, study PRJNA631951) | gut metagenome | biome: gut microbiome; feature: rumen; material: CR-attached | host: Bos | place: Iran: Karaj | collected 2018-10
ACCCACGAGCTCACCAACGGCTATAAAATCCGTCGTGCAGCCATCGATCTGAATGTGCCGCTCATCACCAACAGTCGCCTGGCAAGTGCCTTTATCCATGCCTTCTGTACGGTTCAATTAGACAAGATCGGTATCAAATCATGGGCAGAATATAAGTAGAAACAGGCGTTTAAGTAAAAAAATGGTGCAATAATTTGGTGATTTCAAATTATTGCATTATTTTTGCACCCAAATACTATCCTAATATATGGACGCTGGACAAACTTTAGAATCAAAGATAAACCGAAGTGAGTATAAAGTACTTATTGTCGATGATGTTGTCAGTAACGTCTTGTTGTTGAAGATCCTCTTGAGCAACGAGAAGTTTCAGGTGTGCACGGCGAACAATGGTACCGCTTGTATCGAGATGGCCAGAAAGGAGCATCCCGACCTGATTCTGCTGGATGTGATGATGCCAGACATCAGTGGTTTTGATACTGCCGTCATTCTGAAGAAAGACGAAACGACGAAGGATATCCCCATCATCTTCCTCACCGCTCTGAACACCCCTGCCGATCTGGTGAAGGGTTTCCAGGTGGGCGCAAACGACTTCCTGACAAAGCCGTTCAACAAGGAAGAGCTGCTGATGCGTGTGATGCAACAGATCTCGCTGGTGGCTGCCAAGCGAATCATCGAGAAACAGAATGCCGATTTGCGCGCCACGCTGAACAACCGCGATAAGATGTACTCCGTGATTGCCCACGACCTGCGCTCGCCCATGGCCAGCATCCGCATGGTGCTGAATCTGGTGGTGGCCTCCGTGCCCAAGGAGACCGTTGGCCCCGAACTTTACGAGTTGCTGGATAAGGCCAACAAAGAGTCGGAAGAGGTGCACGACCTGCTGGATAACCTGCTGAAGTGGACCAAGAGTCAGACTGGTAAGTTGACGGTTGTGACTCAGGATCTCGACCTGAACGACATCATCCCTGGTGTGGTGGATATCTTCAAGATGATCGCCGAGACCAAGAATATCAAGCTCAATCTGGAGCACTCCAATGAGCCTCTCGTCGTTCGCGCTGATAATGATATGCTGAAGACGGTGGTGCGCAACTTCATGTCGAATGCCGTGAAATTCTCGCCAGAGGGCTCTTCTATCGATATCTCTATGACCACCGAGGGCGACTTCGCCAAGATCAGCGTGCGCGACCATGGTGTGGGTATCGCTGCCGACCGTCTGGACTCTATCTTCCATAAGGGTGAGACCACCTATGGCACTGGTGGTGAGGAAGGCTCAGGTCTCGGACTCCAGCTCTGTCAGGACTTCGCCCGCAAGAACGGCGGAGAATGTACCGTTGAGTCGGTAGAAGGTCAGGGCAGTACGTTCAGCGTCCTTGTACCTCTAAAGAAAGAATAATGGCAACCCCCGTATATATCATTGAGGAAACCCTGCTTCGCCGCAATCTCCAGCTCATCGCTGATGTTGCGGCGAAAGCAGATATAGAGGTGATCCTCGCCTTCAAGGCCTTTGCCCTCTGGAAGACGTTTCCCATCTTCCGCGAGTATATCCGTTCCACCACAGCCAGCTCGCTCTCCGAGGCCCGTCTTGCCTTCGAGGAGTTTGGCGCGCCAGCCCATACCTATTCGCCAGCCTATACCGATGATGAATTCCCGCAGATTGTGGCGTGCTCGTCGCATCTCACGTTCAACTCGCTGTCGCAGTATGAGCGGTTCCACGAGCGTGCCGCTGGCGTGTCGTTGGGGCTGCGCGTGAATCCCGAATATTCCGAGGTAGAGACGCTGCTTTATAATCCCTGCGCCCCTGGTACGCGGTTCGGCATCTCTGCCGACAAGTTGCCCGAACAGTTGCCCGAGGATATCAAGGGCTTCCATTGCCATTGCCATTGCGAGAGTGGGGCAGACGTGTTCGAGCGCACGCTGGCACATATCGAAGCCAAGTTCTCACGTTGGTTTCCGCAGCTGGAGTGGATCAACTTCGGGGGTGGTCATCTCATGACACGTAAGGATTATGATACCGGTCTGCTCATCTCGCTGATGCAGAAATTCCATCAGCGCTATCCCTGGCTGAAGGTGATACTCGAGCCAGGAAGTGCCTTCGCCTGGCAGACGGGACCGCTGGTTTCTCATGTAGTAGATGTGGTTGAAGATCAAGGTATTAAGACTGCTATCTTAAATGTAAGCTTTACTTGCCATATGCCCGATTGTCTGGAGATGCCTTACTATCCCGAGGTGCGTGGCGCCAAGCATTTCTCCGAGCATTCACCGCAGATTGCTCACCTCTATCGCCTGGGCGGCAACAGCTGCCTGAGTGGCGACTTCATGGGCTACTGGCAGTTCGAACATGAACTGGAGCCTGGCGAGGAGGTGGTCTTCGAAGATATGATCCATTACACGACTGTAAAGACCAACACCTTCAATGGTATTACCCATCCCTCCATCGCCATGCTCCATCAGGACGGCACGCTCGAAACGCTGCGCACCTTCACCTACGAAGACTACCGCTCACGCATGGACTAGAAAATTCTTTGTAAAGGAATTGTGCCTAAATTTAACACTTCGGAATAGGGTGTTCTAGGAAAGAAAAGGGAAAGAAAGGATTCTTTCTGGAAGGGAATATGCTGTTTGGCTATGGAAAACTTACTGCATAGTTATGGAAAAATTGTTCCCATTAAAGGGAAAAAGTGTTAGATTTAAATGTAAAAAGTGCTGGAATTAATAGTAAAAAGTAACTTTTTGAGGTGTAAAAAGCTACTTTTCGGGTTGATTATTCATGTCCGAGAAAGTGTCGATTTTGTAAGCCTCAGATAGTCAAAGGTTTACAAAATAGCTCATAATTCGCGTATTTTTGACCCAAGTTTAGCTTGGTGGATTCCGCGCGATTCTCAGATGCCGGTTTGTAAAATATCCGTACCATCAGGGGATAGATAAACTTCATTTTCAGAACCACGATCAGAATATGTACCAAGTATATCTTTGTCTATCCAACATTCATGGCTGATAGCCCATTCTTTTAGTCTTGCGATTTGGACTCCCTTGCAAGACGTTGTTCCCGCAAGCGCTTGAATTGACTCAAGCACGCTTCGTGCGAAATCGGATGCTGCTGCCAATAAGCCACCGACTTCATCTTCTCTGCTGTCACCTTGCGGTGGTATTCGTTGAGTACTGTCATTTATCATCCTTATTTTAATTGTGCTTTGCAAAGATAGGTGTTTTTCAGTTATCTTCCAACTTTTTTTGCACTTTTTCCTCAATAGTGCATCAAAATACAAATAATAATTGTATCTTTGCCATCGGTTCGGGGAGAAATCCGGACTAATAGAAAGCATTAGCTATTATTTCGCGTTAAGCAAAATTGCGTAGGAAACAATTTGGAATAATAACGCTCGAAAGTAATAGAGATTGCGGGGTGCTGGATAACGGCATCCCCATTCCTCATCGATAAAAGCAATGCATTCACGCCAACAGGCGTGGTGTATTCTTATAAGATGAGGATGGGGTTCCAATTCCTACGCAAGCCCCAGCTTAACGCATAAGGAGCATCACGCTTTCTTTGTGCGCCAGCGATTGATAGTTAAGTGCATATTGAAACTAAAAAACTATCAATTGCATATGGATGAGTTATCATTTACAAAGAAGTACGAGAAAGAACTGCAAGGTCAAGTTGAATTTTTGCAGAAGTATCTTCCACGTGTTGACAGTTCGTTGGACATTTCTGATGTGCAGAAATATTATAGTGATGGGGTCGTGCGTGGAAATCTTCTTGAATTTAAAACACAGATAGAGAATTTGAATGTAGTGCTTTCACAAACAATAAAGTTGCTGTCATCAATGAGATTGAAAGGACGGCCTTTACCAGCAAACATCATCCTTATTTCGTTGAATGATACAACTGCCTACATCTATCATTCAGCAGACTATCTTGATGAAATAGAAAAAATATATGTTGGAGCTGCGTCTAAAAACAATAAAAAATTTGTTGCAGATGACCCATTCTTACGACTCAGCTATAGTAACTCCATAGAAGAAGAAAAGCTGATAGGAATACTACGAACTGAGAATTATACGAAGATTCATATCGACGAGAACTGCATTGTGGGATGGGCTTCCTTTTTCTATAAGCAGCATCCAAAATCCACAAAAGCGGAATTTATCGGAGATGAAACTGGAGAAACAAAAATAATTGGTGAAATAAGGAAACCGGACAAATTTCGTGATTATATCTATCCATACAAGGGTAAGAGTAATGAGAAATTCCGTTATCTGATGGATCGTCTAAATGATGATCTGCACAAGAAAGATTTAGGTGCTTTCTATACCCACACCGTATATGCTGCAAAATCTCTTGAACTCGTTCGTAAGGCTATTGCAAGAGTTCCCGATGGAAATGATTATGTGATAATAGATCGTTGTGCTGGAACAGGAAACTTGGAGTCAGGAATGACTACAGAAGAACTTGCGCACACCATTGTATCCACATATGAATATTATGAATATAAAGTATTACTGGAAACATTTGGTGATAAAGTTCGACATATAATTCCTCCAACAGAAAAGATTGACACTTTTAATGGGGGTATGGTTCGAGGTGCTAATGCTTTAAGCATGGATTATGTCAATAATGAAACTATCATGCAATATGTTCGCAACTCCCAATGCACAATCATCATGTTTGAGAATCCTCCTTTTGCAGACACAACATCGATTGAGCACCAAAAGAAAAATGCTGGTAAGAAAAGTACTGAATGGAAAAAGTATGATGTCTTTAAGGAAATGAAGAAAGAGGTGAAAGGAACAGCTCTAAATGATCTGGGAAATGTATTTATCTGGTCCGCATTTAAATACTATCTGCGTCAGCCTACAGATAGCTATATAGTTTATTCGCCTGTCAAATATTGGAAAGCACAACACCTTATTAGTAAAAGATTTTTGGGAGGGCTTGCCTTCAACCGCAAACATTTCCATACAAATATTGCAGCTACAATCATGGTGGCATTGTGGAGCAACGAAGATGATAAAGAACTTGATAGTTTCAATATCTCTGCGTATGATATTACTCAGGATAATGAATTGCATTATTGCGGTGAATTACCAATTAAGCGTATTCATACGTCATTTAGCAAGCAGTACTATGATAAGAGGACTTTCCCAAATGACAAATCAAATGGAATTCTTTGTGAAGCAACTGGTTTAGAGAGATTGTCGAAAAAAACTATAAGGTGTAATCCAACTTATAATGAGAATATTGTTGGCTATATGATTGCATATACATCGGGTTTTGACAATCCAGACTTGCACTCATATCTTATGGTAGGCGGTAAATATGATGGTAATGGTTTTTTCATGCGTAATGATAACTTCCTTGAAAAACTGCCAATGTTTGCAGCAAGTCGTTACATAACATACAATAGGGCATGGACTGAACGTAGCCGTATTATGAAATCTGGTGATGGTGCAGAAATATATAGAAAAGCCGTTGCTTCAGGAGAACTTGATGCATATCTTCTAAAATGTCTGCTCTTTACAGTCCTTGAGCCTCAGAATCATATGCGTGAATTTGTTGGCTCTGATGGAAGGCATTACAAGAACCAATTATGTCTTGATACAACAAACGGTGAGACTCATGCATCACAGAAGATAATAAACATGAAAAAATCTGAAGAGGAGAAAACATTGTTAGTATTGTGGCAAAAAATAATTAAGGAAGCAAAGCAGACAGCAAACTACAATCCTCAATATAATTATGGTTTATACCAGATTAAAGAAGAATTAAATACATACCATATTGACATTGATACAGGCGCTTCAGTCCCAGACTATCCTAAGTTGAATGGAAATATAGAAACATTAGCCGAGCATGTCAAGGACTACTATAACAATGAAATAGTCCCAACTTTATTTGAATATGAATTTTTAAAATAGAACAACACACAAAGGTCTATTGTGTATATTTAGAAACTATAATATGGCAAAAGATAGATTCAGCAGGACTAAAGCCTGTGCAACCAAGACACTATACGCTGTGATGAAGGAGATGAGTCGCCGAGGTGGCAGTATGCCTGCCAAGGAACTGTATCCTTTTGTGAATGAAAACGTGGAGCTGACGGATTGGGAGAAGGAACCAGCAGGAAAGATGAAATATATCCGCTGGACGAACAGTTTCCAATTTTACTCCATAGATTATCAGAAGGCTGGTTTTATTGTGAAGAAGAACGGTAATTGGTATCTGACACCAGAAGGGGAGAGTATTCTGAAGAAGAAGCCCGAGGAGGTGATGAACATTGCCAATGATGCCTATCATGAGTGGCGACGACTGAATCCCAAGGATGAAAGCCCTGAAGAGGAACCTACCGACGAGACAGCCGAAAAGGACAATGCCATGAACCTTGATTTACTGGAGTCGGATGCCCGTGAAGGTATAAGGCAGTTTATCGTGTCGAAAAGCCCTTATGAGTTCCAGGATATGGTGGCTGCTCTGCTTCGGGCTATGGATTATCATACACCATTTGTTGCTCCTAAGGGCAAAGATGGTGGCATTGACATCATTGCCTATTTAGATCCTTTGGGCGCAAAAACACCACGTATCAAGGTGCAGGTGAAGCATAAGCCCGACACGGCAATCGGTGCCGCTGAGGTTCGTGCCTTATCAGGCGTGCTGAAGGCTGGTGATATTGCGCTATTTGTTACTAGCGGCACTTATTCGGCTGATGCTCGTAATGCTGCATCGGGCAACGATAAGTTTATTCGACTCATCGATGGAAATGATTTCATTGAGATGTGGCAGGAGTATTACGACAAGATGACCGATGAAGACAAGAATATGTTACCCTTGAAACGCATTGCATTCCTGGGTAATAATGAGTAAGTTTGGGTCATTCGTTTATTGCAAAATTGCATTGCATACGTTTTTCGAGAATAAAGAGGAGCACCCGATATGGATGCTCCTTTGTTTTTAAAATGGAGTAGTGTCGATCAAACCTTACTCCCCGCATTCAGCGGCGTAGTTTCCTATTGTTTCCATTCTTTTTCGCTTTTCTCAGCAGTTTCTTTCGAGTTTTCAGAAATAATCCTTATCTTTGCAGCAAATTAAAAACGTAAATGAAAATAACTTTATAATTGTACTATAAATAATAATGACGAATTAGATTTTTTACGAAAGATACAATGGCAAGAATGATATCGAGGCAAGAATCTGCCGAACTATTGGGGTGTTCTCTTCAAACTGTTACTAACTGGGTTGAAAGGGGACTTTTGAAAGGGCATGTTATAGGGCATGCACTCATGGTTGACCGAGATAGTATACAACAATATTTTGATGATCTGAAAGAGCTTGGTGCTATGGCTGAGCAAATATCAGATATGAAATCGGAATACAAAACTATTCTCAAAAACTTTAAAGAGGTTCTTGGGGAAGCTAGAGGCTTGTATATTGAGCCTGCACGGGCAAGAGATGTGTTTAGGGCAAACCAATTGGTGCTCATGAATTTGTGTGAGGGGTATTTGGGAAAACGCCAAAGAGAAATACTCTCAGCTCTTATCTATGGCGAAAAGCCAGATGATTTGGCAAAAAGACTTGGCCTGACCAGAGAGCGGACTATCCAATTAGCAATAATGGCGGCCACAAAATTGTCGGACATTAGGGAGCTGAAAGAAATTCATGAGACGAATAAGGCATTAAAAGCGGAAAATGAGCAATTAAGAAAGTTGATCTCTAAACGTGACGAGCAACTGAAAGAGTATGAGATGTTGAAAAAACGATCCTTCCCATTGTTTGAGAAACGCTTGGAAAATTATAACCTGTCGGTGAGAACGTTGAATGCACTTTACAATAGAAACTGTAAAACAATAGGCGATTTGGTGAAACTAAACAGATGGGAGTTGATGAATACACGCAATATGGGAATGAAAAGTCTGGCTGAGATTGAAGAATTATTAAGTAGTATAGGCCTTCATTTGGGCATGAAACAAATCTGACTGCAAAAATAGCTATTATTTTTTTATTATGTGTAAATTTGCAGCAATAATTAATATTGTTTTAGTTATGAAGAAGTGCTCTATGCCTATACGGGCAAGAAGCACTACCTTGACCTGGCCATGACGGCTATCTCGGAAGCTGCACCCGTGGAAATTATCTCCATCAAGGAAAGAAAGTAATTGTGAAGTAAACTGGCACTGATTCCTTATATATAAATAAGGTGTAGGGGAGTGGAGGAGGGCAAAAATGAAGAAAGGAAAGATTTTTTTGAAAAAAAACTGCTGAAAAGTTTGTCAGTTCAAAAAAAAAGCATTACCTTTGCACTCGCATTTAGAGAAATGCCTTGAAGAAAGCGGAATTTTTGAGTAAGTCGAGAGCCGAAATAGCTCGCTATTTGGACCGAGGCGAAGCCAAAAATGCCAAGTCTTCGAAGAAGACGCGGAAATAGCTCAGTTGGTAGAGCACAACCTTGCCAAGGTTGGGGTCGCGGGTCCGAGTCCCGTTTTCCGCTCAACATGTTGAACGAAAAAGAGTCATTAGGGATTGGCCTTAATGAGAAAATGCCCAGGTGGCGGAATTGGTAGACGCGCACGTTTCAGGTGCGTGTGCCGCGAGGCGTGCAGGTTCGAGTCCTGTTCTGGGCACTCTTTTTTATTCATCGTTATATGATGGAGAGGTGGCGGAATTGGTAGACGCGCTACTTTGAGGGGGTAGTGTCAATTGCGACGTGGGAGTTCGAGTCTCCTCCTCTTCACGTATTTTTTGAAAAACGCGGAAATAGCTCAGTTGGTAGAGCACAACCTTGCCAAGGTTGGGGTCGCGGGTCCGAGTCCCGTTTTCCGCTCTTTTAGGAAAACAACATTATCAAATGAATTTATATTTAAGATATTTTGACCGTGAAACACTCGTTTCTACAGTAGATGATGCTATAGACTTTTTAAAAAGTATTGAGGAGATCGATGTAGATCCTGAGTTAGAGGCTGACATCCGCGAGTATGTGGCCAGTGATGTATTTTATCCCAAACGTTATAAGATTCATCCCCGTGTCTATTTTATCATTATAAAGACTGACGCTTCAACCATGCAGGATTTTAAGGATAAGAAGGCGGTACATGCGCCTGAGACTCCAGCGCAGAAACAGGCTTCACCAGTGGTGAGCCGATTGAATGAGATCTGCCCGGGCTGGTATGAAGGAACACTCGACTTTAAGCGCGTGCTGATGGTTCCGGGAACAGGTAAGTTCCAGTATCGTGATACCAAGTTTGTAGCTCGTGTGAAGGCTGAATCGGGGTTGGACTGCTATGAGCGTATCGTGGAGCATCTGCGTGAGCGTGTGGATGAGCGCAGTCAGTTCCCCTCAGCTAAGGGTAAGAACTTTAAATTCCGTTATTTAGGTAAGGCTAAAATGTAATGTACTATGAATAAAGTTATGCTTATTGGAAATGTGGGACAGGATCCCGAAGTGAGATATGTGGATCAGGGTGTGGCTGTGGCTCGTGTACGCCTGGCTACTACTGAGCGTGGTTATACACTGCAGAATGGTACGCAGGTACCTGATCATACCGATTGGCATACTATTGTTCTATGGCGTAGGTTAGCCGAAATTGTAGAGAAATATGTGCATAAAGGCGACAAGCTTTATATCGAGGGGCGTATCCGCTACACCTCGTATGATGACAAGCAGGGACAGCGTCGTTATGTAACTGAAATATGGGCTGACAACATGGAGCTTCTGTCTCCAAAACCTTCGGCTGCTCCTTCTGCTAACGAAGCGGTTGCGGCACCTGAGCCCGACAATAAGCCCGACGAGGCTCTGCCGTTCTGACAATGGACTATCTTCAACAAATATTTAGCGAAGTTCAGTTCTTAGTACCTACCACAGGTGCTATTATTGCTGGTGTACTTGCTTGTGTACTCTTGATATTCTCTGGCTATGCCTCAGGATCGGAGATTGCTTTCTTCTCTCTTTCGCCCAACGATCTGAATGATATGGATGAAGAGAAAAACGAAAGTGACCGTCAGATAACCGAGTTGCGACGTGAATCGGAACGCACCTTAGCCACTATCCTGATCACCAACAATCTGGTGAATGTCACCATCATCATGCTGGCCAACTATTTGATTGCGCATGTCATTGATTTTGGTATGGCCTATTGGTTGGAGTTCGTGGTTATTACGGTATTGCTCACATTCCTTCTGCTCCTTTTTGGTGAAATCATGCCGAAGGTATATGCCAGCCAGCATCCCTTGGCGTTCTGCCGTTTCTCAGCTCCAGGTATCATTATATTGCAGAAGTTGTTCTATCCGTTGGCTTCGATCCTGCTTCGTTCTGGTGTGCTGGCAGAGAAGATTGTTCAGAAAGAAAATCATGTGCTGAGCGTTGATGACCTTGAGCAGGCATTGGAACTTACCGACAAGAACGACTTGAAGGAGGAAAAGAATATGCTTGAAGGCATCGTGCGTTTTGGCGATGAGACAGCCAAAGAGGTGATGACCAGTCGTCAGGATGTGGTTGATCTCGATTTCCGTACTTCCTTTGCCGATGTGCTGAAGTGTGTGGTTGAGAACAACTATTCACGTATTCCTGTCTATCAAGGTTCGATTGATAATATTCGCGGTATCCTGTATATCAAGGACTTGCTGCCGTATCTGTCGAAGCCGTCAAACTTTCGTTGGCAGTCGCTGATCCGTCCGCCATATTTTGTGCCAGAGACGAAGAAAATTGATGATCTGCTGCGTGATTTCCAGGAGAACAAGGTGCATATTGCCATCGTAGTGGATGAGTTTGGCGGTACCAGCGGCATCATTACCCTTGAGGATATCCTTGAGGAGATCGTAGGTGAGATCAACGATGAGTATGATGAGGAGGAAAAGCCATATACTCGTATCAATGCGAATACCTATGTGTTTGAAGGTAAGACGCTATTGAGCGACTTATATAAGATTCTTGATCTCGACGATGAGATTTTTGAAGAAGTAGAGGGTGATGCCGACTCGTTGGCGGGTCTGCTGTTAGAGATAAAAGGTGATTTCCCCGAACTGCACGAGCGCATCGACTTCCAGAACTTCACATTTGAAGTGACAGAACTCGACGGTCATCGTATCTCAAAGATCAAGGTTATTATCCACGAACAGCCCTCCGCCTGAATTCGCTGCAGGTAATAGCGGTGGCGATGGCAACATTCAGGCTGTCTGCCGTCTCTCCTTGATGGAAATCAGGAATCAGCAGTCGGCGGTTGATGCGCTGGCGCACTTCATCGGAGATACCATTTCCTTCATTTCCCATAACGATCAGGCCACCTGGCGTGAGCTCTTCTTTGTAGATGTCCTTACCATCCAGGAAGGTGCCATAGACGGGATAGGTATCTGGCAGACGGTCGAGCAGATCTGTCAATGGGGTGTAGATGATATTGACGCGAGCCAGACTGCCCATCGTGGCTTGTACCACCTTGGGGTTCCAGGCATCGGCAGTATCCTCGCTACAGATAAGTGTGCTGATGCCAAACCAGTCGGCGATGCGGATGATGGTTCCCAGATTGCCTGGGTCCTGAACACCATCGAGCGCAAGCGCCAATGTATGGTCGCTCAATAATGTCAGCGGATCAGAAGTGTCCTGTGATGGGATGGGGAAGAGCGCTAGTACCTGCTGAGGATGTTGCTGGAAACTGATACGTTGCAGTTCTTCCTCAGTAAGAACCTGTGGGGTGATTCCTTCCAGTGCCTGCCATTGTGTCGTAGCGAACACAGCCTTTGGGGTATAGCGTTTCAAGAGGTCGCCTACCACCTTGGTTCCTTCTGCCACAAACAGGCCTTCACGCTTGCGGTATTTCTTCTGTTCTAGTTGACGGATATATTTTTGCTGATTTTTACTGATCATTTTGAAAAAAGTCGTTAATTCCGATGCAAAGTTAAGAACTTTTTCGTAATTTTGCAACTTACAAATAAGAATGTTGATGAAGAAACCCGTAAAATGGTCATATTTCGCCATTCTGGCAGGTGCCTTGCTATTAGGTTCCTGCTCGGTTTCACGTGATCTGCCGGAAGGTACCTACATGCTTGACAAGGTGAAGGTAATGACCGACGGGAAGTATCAGGACATCAACCCTACGCAGATGATGAACTATGTGCGCCAGAAAGGAAACGCCCGTTGGTTCTCTGCCATCAAGATTCCTCTTGGTGTTTATGCGATGGCGGGTAAGGACAGCTCATGGATTAATCGCACCTTGCGTCAGATGGGTGAGGCACCAGTTATCTATGATACCCTTCTGGCTCGTCAGACTTGTGAAGATCTGCAGTTGGCACTTCAGAATAAAGGCTATCTTGATGCTCAGGTGGAGATGTTTATAAAACCGCATCATCGTAAGATAGATGCTCTTTATGTGTTACACCCTGGACAACCCTATTATATTAGTGATTTCACAACCGACATTCAGGATTCTGTAATTGCCAGGATGATAACCTCTCGTAAGTCTTTACTTCATAATGGCTTACAGTTCAGTACCGATGCCTTGAATGCTGAACGTTCGCAAATTACGTCTTTTCTTCAGGATCAGGGCTACTTCAGATTCCATAAGGAGTTTATCACCTATCGGGCTCGTAAAGACTCAGCCCGGCATCAGGTGGGACTGGCCATGATATTACATCCTTATCGTGCTAACAGTGAGGCAAAGGACACTCTACATAGCAGATATTGGATTCGGAATATCAGTTATGAGAGTGGTGCCCTGAATGATTCGGTGATCCATCTGCGGTCGTCGGTATTGAAGGAGAATACCTTCTTGACGGAAGATCAGCCTTACTCCAGTAGTCAGCTGCAAAACACATATAACCACTTTGGACGACTGGGGGCTGTGAGATACACGAATATCAGTTTCCAGCCTGTGGCTGACACAACACTTCTGGATACGAAGATACAGATTCAGACCAATAAGCCCTCGACCATCAGTTTTCAACCAGAAGGTACGAATACGTCAGGTGATCTTGGCGCAGCCGTCTCGTTGACATATCAGAACCGTAATATCTTCAAGGGTTCTGAGACCTTCACGATGAAGGTACGTGGTGCCTATGAAGCAATCCGTGGACTGGAAGGTTATAGTAATCAAGACTTTATAGAATACAGTATCGAAGGCCGACTAACCTTTCCACGTTTTATTGTACCTTTCCTAAGTGCAGAAAGTCGCAGAAGAAATACTGCCACAAGTGAGGTCTCTCTGATGTATGACTCTCAGGACCGTCCAGAATTCCATCGTCGCGTTCTGTCTTCCGGTTGGCGTTACCTATGGAAAAAACAAGGACAACCAGACAGCTATCGTTTCGATGTGCTCGACCTGAACTATGTGTTTATGCCCTGGATAAGTGATACTTTTAGAAAAGAATATCTCGATAATCCCAGCAATTCGAACGTTATCCTTCGCTATAATTACGAAGACCTGTTTATCATGAAGATGGGTTTTGGCTATACCTATAATAATGGCAGAGTGGCTTTGAAAACGAATGTGGAATCGGCTGGTAACTTGTTGGGATTGGGTACCGCAATCTTTGGTGGATCGAAGAATGTTAATGGTCAGTATAGGGTGTTCGATATCGCCTATGCCCAGTATGTGAAAGCAGATGTGGACTTTGCCCGTAACCTTCTGGGGCGTGCTTCGAAAGACCAGTTGATATTCCATGTAGGACTGGGCGTGGCCTATCCTTATGGAAACTCCAAGGTGTTGCCTTTTGAGAAACGTTACTTCTCGGGTGGTGCAAACAGTGTGAGAGGTTGGACGGTGAGAAGCCTGGGACCTGGTCGTTATAAGGACAAGGATGGACGTATTAACTTCATTACGCAGACTGGTGACTTGAAACTTGATCTGAATCTTGAATACCGCACGCATCTTTTTTGGAAGTTTAATGGAGCAGCATTCCTTGATGCTGGTAATATCTGGACTCTTAGACAGTATGACGAACAGCCTGGCGGACAGTTCTCTTTTAAAGGCCTGATAACCGATCTGGCCGTGAGCTATGGTCTTGGTCTGCGACTGAATTTCGACTTTTTCGTCTTACGCTTTGACCTGGGTATGAAGGCTGTCAATCCGGCTTATCAGACGGAAGATGAAGCCCACTATCCATTGATCCATCCGAGGTTCAGTCGGGACTTTGCTTTCCATTTCGCAGTAGGAATGCCATTCTAAGATATAATTTATGTGAAAAGCCAACACTTTTCACATAATTTTTTGTACCTTTGCACGAAAAATAAAAATAAGACATGTTGAAATTCATATCGTTTGGAAGTGGTAGCAGCGGTAATTGCTATTATCTTGGTACTGCAACCGACGGCTTGATAATAGATATCGGCGTTGGCATACGCTCTCTAAAAAAATCCTGTAAGGACTATGGTATACAGCTCTCGAAAGTACATCGGGTGCTGATAACCCACGACCATGCAGATCATATCAAGTCGGTGGGTTCGTTTAGCCATGAATACAAGGTGCCTGTCTATGCAACACAAAAGGTGCATATGGGCATTGACCACAACTATTGTGTGGCAAGGAAAGTGGCTGATGAGATGAAAAAGGAGATTGTGGTAGGTGAGCCTATCCAGATGGGTGACTTTCTGGTGAAGCCATTCGCTGTTCCTCATGATGCCAGCGAGAACGTGGGTTATGAGATTCTGGTAGAGGGTATCACCTTTGTGGTGATAACAGATATAGGTAGCATCACGGAAGAGATTCGTGCAAGTATCTCGCGCGCAAACTATCTAGTGATAGAGGCCAACCATGATGTGGAGATGCTGTCAAGTGGACCTTATCCGGAATATCTTAAGAAACGCATCCTCAGTAATACGGGGCATCTGTCGAACAAAGAATGCGGAGAGGTTCTTGCTAATCAGATGTCGGAAAACCTGAAGCACATTTGGCTTTGTCATCTCAGTGAGGAGAACAACCATCCGGAACTGGCTCGTAAGACAGTGGAGACAATTCTCAGAAGCTATGGTATCGTGCCTGGGAAGGATGTGGAACTGGAGGTGCTGCGTCGGCAGCTTCCAACAGGAGTATATGAACTGACTTAAAGAAAGAAACAATGAAAGAAGTGATCGTAAAAGATGCTGATTTGCAGCAGGCAGCGATGGAAGGTATGGATGCCTTTGTGAATGTGTTCGTGAAGGCTATCTATGACGCTATTGGTGGTGAACTGACGGCTGAGACTATGGCGGAGTTGAATGCAGACCAGATGACACTTCTGGCATGGGATGTGCTGCATCAGGAGGTTATGGATGGTGGGTTTGTGCAGTTGATTCACAATGGCTATGGTCCGTTCATCTTCAAAAATCCCCTGGCTAAAGTGCTTCGGCTTTGGGAGATGCGCGGTCCTTCTAAACTGATATACGATGCCCATACTTTATGGCTCAAACATCGAGAGGAGATAGAGAAGGAGTGTACTGACGAGGAGTTTATGGCACTCTTTGAACAATACCCTGATTTTGATGATCTCGACGATAAGTTTGTTGAGAATGAGGAGGAATGGACCGAAGATATCGCACACTATATCGATGATCATCTGGAGAAGTTCGCAACGATTCAATGATCTTTTGAAGCATGGTATTTTGAAGAAATGATATGAACAAGGAACAGGAACAACTCAGGAAGAAAAGCCCTGTACAGATTAAAAATAAGAAGGCATCGTTTGAATACTTCTTCATTGAGACCTACACAGCCGGCATTGTACTGACGGGTACGGAGATAAAAAGCATCCGACTCGGAAAGGCTAGTCTGGTGGATACCTATTGCGTGGTGATAAATGGCGAGCTATGGGTAAAAGGTATGAATATCAGTCCCTATTTCTATGGTTCTTATAATAATCACGAAATGAAGCGCGACAGGAAGCTGTTGCTGACAAAGAAGGAAATACGAGCCCTTGAGAGTGCAACAAAGCAGACAGGTTACACGATAGTACCTCTACTTGTGTTTATCGACAGCAAAGGAAGGGCTAAGATGGATCTTGCGCTTTGTAAAGGTAAGAAAGAGTTTGATAAGCGACAGACCCTGAAGGAAAAAGAAGACCGCAGGGAAATGGATAGGGCGATGAAAGTATATAAATGAAGAAACTAGACGATATCATCAAAGAAAGAATACTCATCCTTGATGGAGCGATGGGTACTAAGATACAGACTTACGGTCTCACGGAAGAGGATTTTCGTGGTGACCGTTTTACGCATCTGCAAGGTCAGTTGAAAGGTAATAACGATGTGCTTTCAATCACTCGACCAGATGTTATCTCTGACATCCATCGTCAATATCTGGAGGCAGGAGCTGACATTATTGCAACCAACACCTTTAGTAGCCAGCGTATCTCTCAAGCAGATTATGGATTGGAGAATGAGGCTTATGAGATGGCTCTCGCAGGTGCCAGTTTAGCCAGAAAGGTCGCAGACAAATATAGTACAGAAGCAAAACCGCGTTTTGTAGTTGGTTCTGTAGGACCAACAAACAAGACTTGCTCGATGTCGCCTGATGTGAGCGACCCAGCTGCAAGAGATCTGACTTATGATGAATTGCTGGTGGCCTATCGGGAACAGATGGATGGTCTGATGGAGGGTGGGGTTGATGCATTCCTTATTGAGACTATCTTTGATACACTAAACGCGAAGGTCGCTATTGATGCTGCTATGCAAGTGATGGAAAAACGGCAACGCGAGATACCTATTATGCTGTCTGTAACTGTAAGTGATTTGGCTGGTCGTACGCTTAGTGGACAAACTCTTGACGCCTTTTTGGCCAGTATCAGCAGTTATCCCATTTTCTCTATCGGACTGAACTGCTCTTTCGGAGCTTCGCAGATGAAACCATTCCTGAAGGAACTGGCAAAACGTGCACCTTATTATATTTCAGCCTATCCTAATGCCGGCTTACCCAACTCTCTGGGTCTTTATGATGAGACTGCAGAGACAATGGCTCCGAAGATGGCTGAACTGGTGGATGAAGGACTGGTTAACATTATTGGTGGTTGCTGTGGTACGGATGAGACCTTTATCGCAGCTTATTGCCCTTTGGTTGAAGGGAAACAGCCTCATCAACTGGTTGCTAAACCTCAAACAATGTGGCTTTCCGGACTGGAGTTGCTTAATGTTACCCCCGAGGTCCAGTTTGTCAATGTCGGAGAGCGTTGTAATGTGGCAGGATCCCGTAAGTTCCTACGACTAATCAAAGAGAAGAACTATGACGAGGCTCTCAGTATTGCCCGTAAACAGGTGGCAGATGGTGCTCTTGTGATAGATATTAATATGGATGACGGACTGCTGGAAGCTAAGACGGAGATGGTTAATTTCCTAAACCGAATTGCTGCAGAACCTGACATTGCTAAAGTTCCGGTAATGATTGACTCCTCAGACTGGGAGGTCATCAAAGAAGGATTGAAATGTGTGCAAGGAAAAAGCATCGTTAACTCCATCTCACTCAAGGAAGGTGAGGCAATGTTTCTGGAGCATGCCCGTGATGTGAAACGCTATGGGGCGGCTGTCGTTGTGATGTGTTTCGACGAGCAAGGGCAGGCCACCAGTTATGAACGTCGTATTGAAATAGCTGAACGGGCATATCGCTTGTTGACAGAACAGGTTGGAATGAATCCACTCGATATCATCTTTGACCCGAATGTGTTGGCAGTGGCTACAGGAATGGCTGAGCACGATAGTTATGCGGCAGACTTTATTAAGGCAACGGCATGGATTAAAAAGAATCTTCCTGGTGCTCATATTAGTGGAGGTGTCAGTAACCTGAGTTTCTCGTTCCGCGGCAATAACTATATACGTGAGGCGATGCATGCCGTATTCTTGTATCATGCCATAAAGAATGGTATGGACTTTGGTATTGTCAATCCGTCGTCAAAAGTAACATACGCAGATATACCTCAAAATCATCTGGATATTATTGAGGATGTGATTCTGAATCGGCGGCTTGATGCGTCAGAACGACTGATAGCCTTGGCAAGTAGTCTATCTGCTGAGCAGAATGCATCAAGTACGATAACTCATTCCGGGCAAACTGTTGATAATACAGAGTCCAGAAAGAATCTCTCTGTAGAAGAGCGACTGAAGGAAGCGCTGGTGAAAGGTGTTGGAGATTATCTGGAAGACGATTTAAAGGAAGCATTACAGCATTATCCTCATGCTGTGGATATCATCGAAGGTCCTTTGATGGCTGGTATGAATACTGTTGGAGAACGTTTTGGCGAAGGAAAGATGTTCTTGCCTCAGGTAGTGAAAACAGCTCGGACGATGAAACAGGCAGTCGGAATTCTGCAACCATTTATAGAGGCTGAGAAGGCTGAAGGTGCAAACAGTGCAGGAAAAGTACTGCTGGCAACGGTTAAGGGCGATGTACATGATATTGGTAAGAATATTGTTGGGGTGGTGATGGCCTGCAATAATTATGAGATTATTGATATGGGTGTGATGGTGCCTGCAGAGCAAATTGTGAAGAAAGCCGTTGAAGAACATGTTGATATTATCGGTCTGAGTGGCCTGATTACTCCGAGTCTTGAGGAAATGGTGAATGTGGCAAAAGAACTTCAACGTGCAGGACTTGATATTCCTATTATGATTGGTGGTGCAACAACCAGTGAATTGCATGTGGCATTAAAGATAGCTCCCGTATATGCAGGTCCTGTGGTCTGGATGAAGGATGCTTCTCAGAATGCCCTCGTTGCGGCCAGACTTATGAATAACCAGAATCAGATAGAACAAGAACTATCTAAGAAGTATGAACATCTGCGTGAGGATTACCAGTCTCAACAAAAAGAACTGTTGTCCTACGAAGAAGCCAAGAAACAAAGGAAAAATATATTTGAGTAATGAAGAGAATATTTTTATTTTTATCAGTACTGCTTCTGTGTATTTTAACGGCAGGGGCACAAAAGCGTGAGATGCGCGGTGCGTGGATTCAATGTGTCAATGGTCAGTTCCAAGGAATGGGTACTATTAAGATGCAGCAGACATTGAGCTATCAGCTTGATGAGTTGCAGAAAGACGGGGTAAACGTGATTATTTTTCAGGTACGTCCGGAATGTGATGCGCTTTACGAGAGTAAACTTGAACCTTGGAGCCGTTTCCTGACAGGCAAGCAAGGAGTTGCTCCCCAGCCTTACTGGGATCCATTACAATGGATGATTGAAGAATGCCATAAGCGTGGCATGGAGCTACATGCATGGATTAATCCCTATAGGGCAAAGACAAAGGGAACCCGTCAGTTGGCCAGCAATCATATTGCTGTCAGGAAACCTATGAATTGTTTTGCCTATGACGAACTGTTTATCTTGAATCCCGGTATAGAAGAGAATCGTAACTATATCTGTGAGGTAGCTAAAGATATTGTAAGCCGTTATGATGTAGATGGCATTCATATGGACGATTACTTCTATCCATATCCTGTTAAAGGTGAGACCATTCCTGATGATGAACTGTTTCAGGAACATTCAAATGGTATCAAGGATCATAAAGACTGGCGTCGTTATAATGTGAACTTGTTTATTGAACAGTTCTATAAGACAATACACGAGACAAAGCCTTGGGTAAAGGTGGGCATCTCACCATTTGGTATTTACAGAAATAAGAAAAACTCACCAATAGGCAGTAATACCAATGGTCTTCAAAACTATGATGACCTTTATGCAGATGTTGTACTTTGGATTAACAATGGCTGGCTCGACTATTGTGTACCTCAGATTTATTGGGAGATTGGGAATAAAGCTGCTGACTATGAGACGCTGATCAAGTGGTGGAATCAATATGCTAGTGGACGTCCTTTGATCATTGGTGAAGACGTGGAGCGTACTGTTAAACATGCAGACCTGACAAATCCCAAGATTCATCAGCTACCTGCTAAGATGGCACTTCATAAACAGTTACCTTATGTGAAAGGAACTGTGCTTTGGTATGCAAAGGCTGCTGTTGACAATATAGGTAATTATGGTACGTCATTGCGTAATGTGTATTGGAAATATCCAGCTCTGCAGCCCGAGATGCCATTTATTGATGATAAAGCTCCAAAGAAGGTAAAGAAACTGAAGCCGATGTGGATTGATAACGACTATGTCTTATTTTGGACTGCACCAGAATCAAAGAATTGGGATGATGAGATCGTTAAATTTGTCGTTTATCGGTTTGCAAAAGGTGAGAAGATTGATATCAATGATCCTTCGAAGATTATGACTATAACCAATGAACCTTTTTATAAGCTTCCTTATGAGAATGGCAAGGAGAAATGGACTTATGTGGTTACAGCACTTGACCGTCTGCAGAATGAAAGCAAAATAGCCAAGAAGACTATTAAACTTTAACAGGCCTGTTTATGAAGCAACTGGCAGTTATATTGACGATGATGCTCCTGCTACTATCATGTAGTGGCAGGAGACAATTGTCGCCTGAAGAACTGTCGCAAAAACTAGATAGTGTGAAGAATGTAGAAATTAATGAGCATTTAAAATTGCAGGGTATCAATTTGGAAGAGTCGGATAACCCTATGAAAATGTTCTATGACAGCTTGAATCTCCAGACACTACCAATTAGTTACTCTGAGGATTATGTCAAATTTCTGCCTGCCTTCAAACCTGTTCCGCAAGAGATTATTTCATATTTCGAGATCCAGTATTGTAATGAGCCTAAGGCTGTGAGTCTGCCAGAGAGTATCGGTGCAAAATTGATTCTCATTGCTACAGATGAGTCGCCACATCTTTATTCGTTGTGGCTATATTCCTTGGATGATGAATATATGCCAGTTGATAAATTGTGCTTATATGCCATTGAGGATAAGAGCGATGAAATTAATCCAGAAGAGTTTATTCAATACTATTCGATTACCAGCGATTACGAAATACGTCTCTTAGACTATTCCAAGACACAACATAAGACACGCTTTGAGGAAATCTATTATATTGATTCAGCACGAAAATTTGTGATGCGTGAGACTTCTCTAGAATAGTTATTCTTTCAATAACTTTTCCAGAAAGGCATCCAGCTCTTTGTCTAGACCTTCCATCAGGTCGGGGTCAATAATGACAGTTTCATCATCCACTAGATATAACTCTTCCACACTTTCTTTGTCGTCATTTTCCAAAACAAAGGAGAAGGGTTTGAGAATTGAAATGTGCTCTATGATATCCTTGTGTTTCATTAGACTCTTTCTGATAACAGAGACAATCTGTTCATAGAAATTATCTTCTGTGTTATTGATCCATTGTTCAATAACACAACGGTTAATTTCATTGTCATCATCATTAAAGGCCACCATTTCACCCGTCTCTTGATTAACACGAATGTGAATGTCGGTCATGATTGATGCTTCCTCCGCAGCAGGAAATTTGTCTGCAATCTTACGGATGGCTCTTTCGATTTGTTGTAAGGTCTGTTCGTTGGTGTTCATTGTTCTTATTTATCTAAATCGTGGCAAAAGTATAAAAAATCCTCTATAAATGCAAACGATTACGATTATTTTTGCGAAAAAAAAATAAATAAGCTTGTTTATTCCCAATTATTTTGTATCTTTGCAATTGCAAAGTTGAGTTTGCAAAAAGAGGCCTACTAAGATAAGCTCATGAGTAATATAATTAGCCATTCGGGTATTATAGAATCCATTCATGAAGGATGTGTGCAAGTGAGGATTCTTCAAACATCTGCTTGTGCGGCTTGTAAAGTCGCAGGTCATTGCAATGCGTCCGAATCAAAAGAGAAGATCATTGATGTAATGAATGTAAGAGATATATCTCAACTGAAAGTGGGTGACAGCGTTGTTGTCAGTGCTTCACGAGATGTGGCAAACAAGGCATTATTGCTAAGTTTTGGAGTTCCTTTCCTGATACTCGTTTCTGTGCTTCTGATTATGTTGAAGTTGATCTCAGAAGAAGGCATTGCTGCCCTTGTCTCTCTCTTGGCATTGGTACCGTATTATGTGGCACTATATTTCTTGCGTGACAGGATCCAGCAGAAGATAGCCTTCTCAATAGAATGATTATTTAATTAAAACAAAAGCAAATATTTAAGCATTATGGATTTTATCTTGATTGCAGTAATTGTTTTAGGAGCTATCGGCTTGATAGCAGCCGTTGTGCTGTTTGCTGCCTCCAAGAAATTTGCTGTCTATGAGGATCCTCGCATTGCGCAGGTCAGCGAAGTGCTACCTGGCGCTAATTGTGGTGGATGTGGATTCCCAGGCTGCAGCGGTATGGCTGATGCGTTGGTGAAAGGTGCTGATGCAGGAAGCCTTGAGGGACTCTTCTGTCCTGTTGGTGGAGCCGAGACAATGGGAAAGGTGGCTGACCTGCTTGGAATGGCTATAGCTAACTCCGAGCCGATGGTAGCTGTTGTGAGGTGTAATGGTACATGTGAGCATCGCCCTCGCATTGTTGAGTATGCAGGACTACGTACTTGTGCCGCAATGCATACCTGTGGTGCTGGAGAGACTGCATGTGGTTTTGGCTGCTTAGGCTGTGGCGATTGCGAGGCTGCTTGTCAGTTTGATGCCATCCATGTTAATCCTGATACTGGTATCCCAGAGGTTGACGAGGATAAGTGTACCTCTTGTGGAGCTTGTTTAAAGGCTTGCCCACGTCATATCATCGAGCTTCGTAAGAAAGGTCCGAAGGGTAGGAGAGTCTTCGTGTCTTGTGTCAATAAGGATAAAGGCGCTGTATCAATGAAGGCTTGTAAGGTCAGCTGTATCGGTTGTGGCAAGTGCGAGAAGGAATGTCCTTTTGGCGCTATTACAGTTGAAGGTAACTGTTCATATATCGACTTCAACAAATGTCGGTTGTGCCGTAAGTGCGTGACAGTCTGTCCTACGAAAGCTATACGCGATGTGAATTTCCCCACACCTGCACCAGCTCCTAAACCCAAAGAAACGGAAGCTCCAAAACCCGTTGAAGAGCCAAAGGCACCTGCTCCCAAACCCAAAGAACATGAAGTCCCGAAGCCTGTTGAAGAGCCAAAGGCACCTGTTGAGCAGAAACCCATTGAGAAGAAACCTTCCCGTGGTGCTTTCCTGGATACAGAATCTTCTATTTCCATTAAATAAAAAAGGATACCTTCGTTATGAATATCAAAACATTTAGTATAGGTGGTATACACCCCGAGGAGAATAAGCTGACACATGAAGCAAAGACGCAGGTGGCAGCACTTCCCATACAGGCCATCTTCCCATTGAGCCAGCATATCGGTGCTCCTGCCAAGCCCGTCGTTCAGAAGGGTGACAGAGTGAAGGTGGGGATGATGATTGCTGAGGCTGGAGGCTTCGTTTCTGCTCCCATTTTCTCATCAGTAAGCGGTACTGTTGCTAAGATTGATACAGCTATTGATGCAACGGGCTATCGCAAGCCTGCTATCTATATCACGGTTAATGGCGATGAGTGGGAACCCAACATCGATCGTTCCGAAAAGTTGGAAACTGTAGAGGCTCACCCCGAACTGACGCCTGAAGAGATTGTCAATCGTATCAAGAATGCTGGTGTCGTTGGTATGGGGGGTGCAGGTTTCCCTACCTTTATTAAATTGACCCCTCCGCCCACAGCCAAAGCTGAATGTGTGATCATTAATGCTGTTGAATGTGAGCCTTATATCACAGCAGACTTCCGTCTGATGATGGAGAAAGCCGATGAGATACTTGTTGGTCTGGAACTATTGATGAAGGCTGCTAAGGTGACAACAGGTTACATCGGTATCGAGACCAATAAGATGCCTGCCATTGAACTGCTCACCAAGAAATGTGCTGAGAAGTTTAATGGTTCAAACTACCAAGTAGAGGTTGTTCCTTTGAAACAACGTTATCCTCAGGGCGGTGAGAAGCAGTTGGTTGATGCCGTTATTCGTCGTCAGGTACCAGCTCCCCCTGCTATACCTGTGAATGTAGGTGCTATCGTACAGAATGTAGGTACAGCCTTCGCTGTCTATGAGGCTGTGATGAAGAATAAACCTCTCTTTGAGCGCTATACCACCGTAACAGGAAAGAAAATTAAAAATCCAGGAAATTTCCTGGTGCGTATGGGAACGCCGATGAAGGACCTGATTGATGCCTGTGGTGGTATGCCAGAAGGTGACAATAAGTTGCTTGCGGGTGGTCCGATGATGGGTAAAGCCTTAACATCTGTCGAAGTACCTATCTGTAAGGGAACCAACTCAGTGACAGTTATATCCGGCAATGAGGCGCGCCGTAAGGAACCTCAGCCTTGTATCCGTTGTGCCAAGTGCGTGGGTGCTTGCCCGATGGGACTTGAACCTTATCTGCTTGCCAAGATTTCTGAGATTCAGAATTGGGAACGTGCTGAGCATGAAGATATTGTCAGCTGTATTGAGTGTGGCTCGTGTCAGTTCACATGTCCGGCTCATCGTCCGCTGCTCGATAGTATCCGTCAGGGTAAGAGCACTGTCATGGGAATTATCCGCAGTCGTTCTGCTGCTAAAAAGTAAAAAAGTAAAATGGTAAAAAAGTAAAAGATAAAAATACAATGGGAAAATTAATTGTATCATTATCGCCACACGCCCACGGCACTGATACTGTAGAGCGCAATATGTATGGTGTGATTATCGCCTTGATGCCTGCTCTGTTCGTGTCGTTCTACTTCTTTGGCCTGGGTTCTGTTGTCGTTACGGCAACGAGTGTGGCAGCCTGCGTGTTCTTCGAGTGGGCTATCAGCAAGTATATTCTGAAGCAGGAGCGCAATACCATTATGGACGGCTCGGCCATCCTTACTGGTCTGCTTCTGGCTTTCAACCTTCCCTCAAACCTCCCCATCTGGATCATACTCATCGGTGCGCTTTTCGCCATAGGTGTTGCCAAGATGACTTTCGGAGGACTGGGTAATAATCTTTTTAATCCAGCCCTTGTGGGACGTGCTGCCCTGCTGGTAGCATTTCCTGCACAGATGACTACCTGGCCGAAAGCTGGTCAACTTGGCAGTTATCTCGATGCTGAGACGGGTGCCACACCACTTTCTATCATGAAGTGGGCTATCAAGAATGATGATGCCTCGGTGTTAGACCAACTGCCTTCATCCCTTGAGCTCTTCTTGGGTAATCATCCAGATGGTGCCGGTGCGATGGGTGAGATATGTGCTTTAGCACTGCTCATCGGCTTGGCTTATATGTTATGGAAGAAGATCATCACTTGGCATATTCCCGTATCGATTATCGGTACTGTGTTTGTCTTTGCCGGACTGCTCCACTTGGCTAATCCTGCCTATGCTGATCCCATCTCTGTGATTCTCTCTGGTGGTCTGATGCTGGGTGCCATCTTTATGGCTACGGATTATGTAACCTCACCAATGACGCCGAAGGGACAGCTGATCTATGGTGTTGCTATCGGTTTCCTGACAGTCGTGATCCGTAACTGGGGTGCTTATCCGGAAGGTATGTCGTTCGCCATCCTGATCATGAATGCGTTCACACCACTAATTAATAATTATGTGAAACCCAAGCGCTTCGGTGAAGTGCCTGCAAAGAACTAAAGGAGGACCAGACGTATGAAGAAATTAGAATCATCTTTGACGAATATGGTACTGGTACTCACAGGAGTGGCAGTCATCATGGGTGGTATCCTTGCATATGTGAATCACCTGACAGAAGGTCCTATTGCCGAGCAGAAGGCAAAGGCACTCGCCGACGGCATCAAAAGTGTGATGTGTGTCAGCGATATTAAGGTGGCTAAAACCGATACGGTGAAGCAGAATGATGCCAAGGGCAAGGAACTCACTTATATTATCTATCAGACCCAGGACGCTGAGGGTAAGGACCTCGGGGCTGCTGTTGAAAGCACCACAGGTGGCTTTGGCGGTGATCTGAAAGTGCTCGTGGGTTTTGATACTGAAGGAAAAGTGCTGGGATATACTTTGCTTGAGCATGCGGAGACTCCAGGGCTTGGTGCCAAGGCAGATAAATGGTTCCAGAAGGGTGAGAAGGGTGACATCATCGGTAAGGATCCGAAGGAACCTCTCGTCGTTTCGAAAGACGGAGGCCAGGTGGATGCCATCACAGCCTCAACGATTACCAGTCGTGCTTTCCTGCTTGCGGTGAATAATGCATATAGTGCTTACAAGGCAACACCCGTTGATGCTGAAAGCGGCGCTACGAAACAAGAAAAAGAACATGATGATGAAGAGGAGGATTAATATATGAATGCAATACAGATTATTAAAAACGGCATCGTCAAGGAGAACCCCACGTTCGTCCTGATGCTTGGTATGTGTCCCACGCTGGCTACCACCACCTCTGCTATGAATGGTATGTCGATGGGCTTAGCCACGATGGCTGTGCTCATCTGCACCAACTTCGTGATCTCTTGTCTGAAGTCGATCACACCTGACAAGGTGCGTATTCCTGTATTTATCGTTGTGATTGCAGCTTTTGTAACAATCCTGCAACTTGTCATCAAGGCTTTCCTGCCTGATATTGATGCGTCGCTCGGACTCTTTATCCCGCTGATTGTGGTAAACTGTGTCATCCTTGGTCGTGCGGAGGCTTTCGCTGCCAAGAACTCTCCAGTAGCTTCACTTTTTGACGGTATTGGTATTGGACTTGGTTTTACGGTCGGACTCACCCTTTTGGGTATCTGTCGTGAACTCTTAGGCAATGGCTCTGTCTTCGGACTAACCTTGTTGCCTGAAACTTATAATATCCTGCTCTTCGTGTTGCCTCCAGGTGCATTTATTACCCTCGGCTTCCTCATTGCCATAGTGAACAAAATAAGAAGTTAAGTTATGGAATATATACTGATTTTCATTAGCGCCATTTTCGTGAACAACATTGTGTTGTCACAGTTTCTGGGCATCTGTCCGTTCCTTGGCGTATCTAAGAAGATTGACACCTCGCTGGGTATGTCTGCAGCAGTCGCTTTTGTACTGACACTTGCCACCATCGTCACCTGGCTCGTTCAGAAATATGTGCTCGATGCCTTCGGCTTGCAGTATCTGCAGACGATCGCTTTCATCCTCGTCATCGCCTCACTGGTGCAGATGGTGGAGATCGTGCTGAAGAAGGTTTCGCCTGCACTCTATCAGGCATTAGGAATCTTCCTGCCGCTGATTACAACCAACTGCGCTGTACTTGGTGTTGCTATCCTGGTGATCCAGAAAGACTTCAATCTGTTGCAGTCAGTTGTCTATGCCTTCTCTACAGCCATTGGCTTCGGACTCGCATTGACAGTCTTTGCTGGTATGCGTGAGCAGCTGGAGTTGGTGAAGATACCTAAGGGAATGCAGGGCATGGCGATAGTGATGCTTTCTGCTGGTTTGTTATCGTTAGCTTTTATGGGCTTCTCAGGAGTTGATGGTGGCTTGAAGATTCTCTTCGGTCTCGAATAGGAATAGCAAGAGATAAGATACGCATTCGTTTTATGTTCCCAGTTTGGGAATGTTTTGTTCCCAACGTGGGAACATTTCATTCCCAACGTGGGAACAATTTGTACCCTTAATGGGAATGTCTTTCGAGATAAAAGATGGTTTGCAAGGAGAGAGTACATAACCGATTTGAAACGTACTTCAGAACTGTCTATCACTAAAATATGTGTTTTTTTGCCTGAAATATTTGTTAATTAAGAAATATTTCCGTACTTTTGTAGCCATAATGTACATAGACCAATGACACTGATTATTGTTATATTACTTCTACTGGGCTACCTGGTGATTGCCACCGGACACCTGACAGGTGTGAACAAAGCGGCCATTGCCGTTTTTATCGGCACTGTCGGGTGGGTGGTCTATATCTGCTATGGAACCGATTTCGTTATGGCTCATCATGCGGTGGAATATCTGACTTTTTTGGCAGGAAATGAGCCAACGAGTGATGCGGTGAAGTACTTTATCTATAATGATGTATTTCTTTATTATGTGGGAAGGGCTGCAAGCATAGTCATGTTCCTTCTGGCTACGATGAGTATTATCGAAATCCTGAATAATAATGGTTGTTTCGATTTTATTTCAAGATGGATCAAGACCAGGAACTCAAAGCGTTTGCTTTGGACAATCACGTTTGCAACATTTATAATTTCTGCCAACCTAGATAACTTGACGACGACGATGACGATGCTGGTTATCATGCGCCAGATTGTACAGAACCGTCGTCAGCGGATGTTGATAGGCTCTGCCATTGTCATTGCTGCTAATTGTGGCGGTTGTTTCACTGTGATAGGTGATCCTACAGGCTTATTACTTTGGGGAACAGGTGCTATTACGGCTACCCACTTTACATTGTATATGGCTTTGCCGGCAGTCTTGGCTTGGCTGGTTCCGACAGCTCTCATCAGTAGAGAATTGCCAGAGAGACTCGATACGCAATGGAGCCCAATGCCATATCGTGGCGATGATACAAATTTGAACTCATGGCAGCGCATACTGATGCTCTTTGTGGGTATTGGTGGATTGTGGTTCATACCTACATTTCATAACATCACAAAACTCTCACCATTCCTTGGCGCTTTGTGTGTACTTTCTGTATTATGGGTGGTGAATGAGGTGATGAACCGTAATCTGCTTCGTTCCGACCAGATGTCGCAGCGTTATATCCCAAAAGCTACACAATATGGCTCGTTGCAGCAGATCCTTTTTGTGATGGGTATTATGCTGGCAATGGGTGTGGTGACTGAGACAGGTGTCTTTGCTGATGTGGCAGAGTGGATTGACGAGAACGTGCATGACATCTGGGTTCTTGGCATAGTGTCAGGCTTGTTGAGTGGTCTTGTGGATACATTCACCATAGCCATCAGTGATATCTCACTCTATCCAGTATTGAACAGTGAACAATTAACGCTGGTAGCCGATACTGAATATATGAGTCAGTTTGCTGTTAACGGTGCTTATTGGAAGGTCGTGGCGTTTTCAACGGCTGTGGGCGGTTGTCTGCTATGCGTGGGGTCTGTCAGCGGTCTGGCACTGATGAAGATGGAACATATGCGCGTGGGCTGGTATGTGAAGAACTTGTCGCCGAAGGTCTTGATAGGTTGGGTGATAGGTCTGGCTGTGCTCATGACAGAACTTGTAATGTATAACTAACTATTTTTATAAATTAATGCATTATGGCAAAGATCAAGACAATTGGAATCCTCACCTCAGGAGGTGATGCTCCAGGCATGAATGCAGCCATCCGTGCTGTCACCCGCGCAGGAATTTACAACGGGTTTAACATCAAAGGTATTTATAGAGGTTATGAAGGACTGATCCACGATGAAGTGAAACCTTTTACCACAGAGAATGTGAGTGGTATCATTACTCGTGGTGGTACAATCCTGAAGACTGCCCGCTCGAAGGAATTTATGACACCAGAGGGTATGGCAAAGGCTTATGAGACCATTCAGAAAGAGGAGATCGATGCTCTGGTCGTGATCGGTGGAAACGGATCACTGACAGGTGCCTGGAAATTTGGTGTGGAGTATGATTTCCCCGTAATCGGACTCCCCGGTACCATCGACAATGACCTCTATGGCACTGATGATACCATCGGCTACGATACGACAATGAATACCATCATGGAGTGTGTTGACAGAATCCGTGATACTGCGAACTCTCACGAGCGTATCTTCTTCGTGGAGGTGATGGGGCGTGATGCTGGTTTCCTGGCACAGAACTGTGCGATTGCCTGTGGTGCAGAAGCAGCTATCGTTCCTGAAGAGGTGACTGACGAGGACCAGTTGGCAGAGTTCATGGGTCGTGGTATCCGTAAGTCAAAGAAGTCGTGTATCGTCATTGTGTCAGAGAGTCCCAAGTGTGGCGCCCTATACTATGCCGATCGTGTGAAACATGAGTTCCCTGAGTTCGATGTACGTGTATCTATTCTGGGTCACCTGCAGCGTGGCGGTTCACCTACAGCCCTTGACCGTATTCTCGCCTCTATTACTGGCGTAGGTGCCATCGAAGCCATCAAGCAAGGACAGCGCAACATCATGGTGGGTGTGCGCAATAACGATGTGGTCTATGTGCCATTCTCGGAGGCCATTCGTACTGACAAACGTTTCGACAAGCGACTGATTAAAGTTCTCGATGAATTGAGTATCTGATTATATGCCAGACATCAAGAAAATCGTTTTGACTGGTGGACCATGCGCTGGTAAGACAACGGCCCTCGTAAAGATTATCGAATATTTCTCAGGTATGGGGTACAAAGTATTCACTATCCCTGAGGTTCCTACCCTTTATAGTACAGGTGGCTGGAACTATCTTACTCCAAACCGACAGCTCTATTACGAAGGTGAACGCGCAATTCTGGAGACACAGCTGGCTCTTGAAGATCAGTTCAGTCGTCTTGCAGAGGTTTGTAAGAAACCTGTTCTGATTGTCTGTGATCGTGGAGCAATGGATATCTCTGCCTATATTAGGCCAGAAGAGTGGTTGGAAATTACACAGATGGCCGGAACAGACTCTGACAGGCTTCGTCAGCGTTACGATGCGGTGCTCCATCTGGTGAGTGCAGCCGATGGTGCAGAAGAATATTACACTACGGCGACAAATGCGACCCGCTATGAGAAGGCTGACGAGGAAGGTCTCCGTCTTGCACGTGAATTGGATAAAAAGGTTATCAATGCCTGGGCCGGGCATTCACATCTGCGCGTCATTAACAATCATGACGACTTTAATGCCAAGTTAAATCGTGTAATCAAGGAAATCAGCAATGTGCTTGGCTTACCACAACCACTGGAGAAGGAACGTCTTTACAAGGTGGAGGTGATAGGGGAGATTCCTGGCGCCATCGAAAGTGATATCACTCAGACTTATCTGGTGGCAGAACCCGGTTGCGAGATCCGTCTGCGACGTCGGCAATGGAGTGGAGGAAAAGTTGTCAATGTACACCGTTCAAAGAAGCGTAT
>JAEEGG010005291.1_pt1 | contig 30777 bp, 30 predicted proteins | sample 9134161 | NCBI WGS metagenome assembly JAEEGG01 (sample SAMN16246543, study PRJNA631951) | gut metagenome | biome: gut microbiome; feature: rumen; material: CR-attached | host: Bos | place: Iran: Karaj | collected 2018-10
CCTCTCCAGGGCTTCCGCAGTGGTTAATCCTTTGCCGTTCATTTTAACTCCTCAGTTTCCTCAGTTATCAGTTACAACATAAATACAGTAAATTTGCAAAGCCTCTTCTTTATATAATTATAACAAATAAGCCGTGGAACTTCCACGGCTTATTTCACAGATGTTACTTACACAAATTTTTGTCAGTCCCCCGGTTGTTAAAAAAACACAGAATGTAAATTGTGCTCCGGCGCGTCCCCTTCTTTACGGTTAAAATTATCGAAACTGTACCCGTCGCCAAGGAAGGCCGGAATATGTATCAACCCCATAAAAATACCGACTGACAGGATCAGCATGAATACTATTCTATTGATCAAAGAATCCAGAACCTCTCCAATTCCGCAAGACCTGTGTTCTCTTTTGCCGGCCCTGTCCAATTCTGACAAGCAAAGAATGGCGTTAACCAGCTGCGCAAGTTTATCCATCTTTGTTCCACACCTCCCGGTTATGCTGTCTTTCCGTTACCCCTTCCTGACCGTTATCCCTTCCGCTCTTTTTCTCTGTACCGTCCAAGAATCTCCAGAGCCTCTGCCGCCTGTTCAGCAAATTCGCCTTTCATCGCTTCCCGGAACCAGGCTTCTGCCAAATTGTAATCCGTTCTCACACCGCGCCCAAACATATACAGGCTGCCTAACCGGTAACTGCCTTCCGAAGAACCGGCCCGGACTGCTTTCAGGAAGCATACATGGGCTTCCATATACTCCGAACGGTGAAGATGTTCCAACCCCTTTTTGCACTCCGCTTCCTGATCTTCTGTAGTCAGCGTTTCGAATCCGTCGTAAAACTCCGGCGCCCTGTCGAATGTGGTATCAATTACCTTCTCATGGGGTTTGCGCTTATCCCTTCTTATCTCGCTGGTAAATTCCATTAACTTTTCCCACCAGCGATTCTTTTTTTCCGCCTGTTCCTTTGCTTTCCGCATCATACGATTCCGGTTGTTCACAGACATACCCCCTTTACAAACCTCCGCCTGAAACTGAAGTCGTCTATATTTCCACAAAAAGAAATACCTGCGCCACAGAGCTTTCCGGTCTTTCTGTTCACCGCGGTCCGGGACTGCGTAATTTTCGGTTTTCAAGGTTCATATTTTTTTGTAGCGAAATTTTATCATTATGATTTCTTTTTGTCAAGTAATTTTATTATTTATATCAAATTAATTTTTATTTTGATTATATTTTTATTTGCTTTTATTCTGTTTTTATTGTATAATCAAAGCAAAAAGGAGGTCTGCTCATGATTCCCATGTTACTCGCCGGTATTGTCAGCATGACGGCAACCGGCTTAACTTCAAATTCCCCGGCCGACGAAAACAACCCGCCCGTCGAAAACCTTGGCATAGGCGGCACCGCTGCATATAACACGCTGACCGCGTTAAAAGATAAAGAATATTTTTCAACAGAAGAAACCATGATACTGCTCCAGCTCAGCAAACCGACCCTTTTGCGCAGATTTAAGGAGTGGGAGAACGATCATGACTCAAAAGACGGCATTGCCCACGAAGGACAGGCAGGGCGCGGCGGTTTCCGCATCAGCCGGAACGCGATCCGAAAATATGCGGATGACCATGGCATTTCCCCGGACTGGGGAAAACTGGTCATCTCCCATCTTGATAAACAGGCGGAAGAAACCGTCAGAACAACGGGCGTCTCACTGGAAAAACAAACGCTCCGGAAAATCGAACTGGATAAAATCCTGCTCCAACGCGCCCAGCTGGAATCGGAATATCTGGAGCTGGAACTCCAGGAAGAAGAGAATCCTGTTAAAGCCAAAGAGCTTCGCAAAAAGAGCCTGAAAACAAAGATGCAAATTAAAAATATTGAGTATGACATAAAAGTGCTGGAGTTTTCGCTCGACAGGTCTGATACAAGGTGATTTGTTTTAACCGCAATGCCCGGGGTCATAAGCGTATTCCTTAACACCGTTACGGACCGGCACGTTCTTCCCTTTCCCCATATCTGCCAAAAACAAAAAAGCCGTGGAAAATAAATTCCACGGCTTTTGCGTTTCCTGTGACTTCTTATTCCCGGAACACACCGGAATCAACGGTTCCCGTTATTTCCAGTCGTCAAAGGCATATCCGCAGTTATTTCTCATATAGCATTCAAAGATGCCGCCGGCGATTTTTTTCAGGTTGTCGCCGTCCAGTTCGAAATCGGCCAGTTCCGCCATGTAAGTTTCGGCTTCTTCCTTCGTCAGTTCGATGCCGCCGGTCTTTGCCAGCGCGATCAGCTCATCGGCATTTTTGCACTGCATGGCTTATGCATACCCCGGACCGTCATACGCTGTGATTAAAAACTGCATAGCGGCGTCTCCTTAATGTAAAACTTATAATTAAAACGTGAATAATTATAGCGGCTTTATCTCCAAGGTATGAATAACATTTCTGATATCGTATCCCGGTGCATTCCAGTAGCTTCTTTCAGAATCTCTAAAGGATACTGTTAAGGTATGCATATATCGGTTATTAAAAAAAGTGAATGAGTAAACGGTTACAACGGGATTATTAGACATTTGCCTTTTATAATTCTGATATAAACAATCAACTCCATTAATATTTATTACTTTTACAGGTTCCCATGTTAAGATTCTATTATTGATTTTTGCTAACTCTTGAACAGTTGAATTATACGCTGAATCATTTATTTCACTCAGTTCTGATTGGGTAAAAGAGAGATTATCATATAACGAAATGCCAAAATCGCTATTCTTGGTGTTAAATATTACCCTTGCGTATCTGCTTCTTCCATCCGGGGTCATTTGATTAAGGCCATATTGCTGAAGAATAATATTATTGTACCCGGGTGAAGGCGCGCCTGAAATACTTCTGTAACTATCGTTTTGTATCTCCATTGTTGGCGGGTACTGCAAAGAGCCCACATTTCCAACGCCAATCCTTATCCACCCCGGAAAACTAACTGCGGCAAAAGCCGTTGATTCAATTATAATTACCCATAAAGTAATAAATAGCCCTTGCATTATAGTTTTAAACATAAGTACCACCATCCACAATGAATTTTACTTCTTTTAAAATCCCATATAATTGATTTTCTAACTTAATCCAGCAAGAAAGCCCTATGCCTTGGTTTCTCTTTATAACCTTTCATAACTTATCTACTTTTACCTTTACCTAATCCACCGGGTACTTGGCTTCGTTCCTGCTCATCTTTTCATTGACGATTTCATCTTCGGCCAACATCACTTTTTGGGATAAAACTTTACATCGCTCTTTTTGCAGATCGCCCGGTCTTCGATTTCCTCGCACCGGTCAAAAAAGCCGCGGGCCGGTTTCTTTTCCGCTTCTTTGGGTGCCTCCTGCAATTCGCCGTTGAGGACCACCACGTTCATGGGTTCCACTTCCACCCTCTCCCAGACTTTTTCCTTGATATACGGTTCCGATTTCAGGTACTCATCCAGGAACTCACGACCGGCGAAATCGATGATCAGGACTGAGCCTTTCATCTTTCCCTCCGCGTCCAGGAGCCCTCCGGCGCAGAGGATCTTGCCTTTCACCCGGGAAATGTTCTCCAGGTGGCGGGGCCGGACCGCCATCCGCTTCTCCAGCATGCCCGGACCGTCATACGCTGTGATTAAAAACTGCATCGCTGCCTCCCTCCCATTGTATTACATCAGAACTGTCTTCATGACGGAAATATTTATTTTTTTAAACGAATGATCAGGCATGCCGCGCCAAGCGCAATGAGAATAATGCCGATGACTCCGGAAGCGATCATCCTCCGGTGCATCCTGCTGTATAAATCCGCTGAACCGTCAAGCACATGATAGTATCCGAACAGATTCAACGCCGCGTACAGAAAAGCCAGCACAGCGGCAATGATAAGGATAATTCCCGCTATGAATAACATTTTTTTCATTCTTTCCCCTTTATTCTGTTCCAACCCCTTTATTTCCACACATACACCGCAACAAGCGCATGTACTATTAAAATTACCGGCACTCCGAAACGGAACAGGGGTTTTAATGTTTTGTGGCGGAACACCAGCATACCAAGGTAAGCGCCGACGGAGCCCCCTGCCGCAGCCAGACCCAGCAGCACCCACTCCGGGATGCGCCACCAGTGGTTCACGGCTTTCAGCTTGTCCAGGCCGTAGACGAAAAAAGTTATGATGTTGATGATGATAAGCGCGCAGAAATCCATTCTCATTTATGACTCGTTTAAACTCATTACCCGGGTAACCAGCATATCAAAAAGATACGGTTCGGCAACTCTGTAGACCACGAAACTGGAAGTGTACGACGTATCATTAATCTGATTGTTATAGGAATTTCTGATTTCACTTATCAATGCATCCCTGGCAGCAGATCTCTTCGCAAAACATTCCACGCACCAGCCCGCGCTTGTATCATAGACGTCGCAAATGCGTTTATTTCCGTCACTGAACCGCAGATAATTGTTGGAATTTTTCCGGAAATACGCGGTTACTGTAATACCCCGGGCCTTTAATTCCTCAATTTTGCCAACCATCCAGGAAAGTGCTTCCGTGAGTTTCAGCGGATTGAAATACTCTTCCAGCGTAATTTCTTTTCTTCGCACAATTTCCGATTCGGTATCCGAAGTATTGGTAATCGCCGTTATATTTAAAACCTTTTTGAAGTTTTCCATTTCACTTAAATCGATTCCATTCATGCCGTCAGTATCGATGACTTCATAAAACTTTTCCATAAAAGGTTTTGCAGACGTCAGGTCATCTTCCGTAATCTGTTCATAATCATCAATGTCATCACTTTGATTTATCATCTCTTCAAACATTGAATAATCAGCTGTTCTCATGCAACCAATGAGATCGCCGGTCAGAACATCCGAATTACGGACGATAAAGTTATACAGTTTTTCACTGCAATACTGGAGACAAAGAACCGCGAACAAAAGTTGCTTGTTTTTTTCACTGTTCAGCAGATCTTTCGCCACGATGGTCAGCAGCTGATAGGAATTAAACAGACGCTTCATAGAGCGGGGATTCGTACCTATCGAATACTTGATAAGGTCAATATACGACTTCAGCGCATTTTCATCCACCCTGAACCTGATTGCCTGGAAGCAATACTTTACATAGCCGGAAATGTCATAGCTGGCTACCGGCATTTTAAACGGAACCTGGATTATTTTATCAAAAAAGCTGCGCCCTTTCTGTATATCATCCTCATTACCTGAGTCAGTACCATACTTAACGGCAACGCCCCGGCAGACCACGTCAAAATCTATGGCAAGAACAAATACACAATTATTGCAGTCAAGAAATATTTTCAGGACTTCCAGCAGTTCTACCGCTTTTCTCGGTTCCAGGCGGTCAAGATCATCAATGAACACCACGATCCTGCTGCGTTTTATTTTATCCTTAGTCTGGCCGTCGCAGGTTTTCTGCACACAATGCGCAAACTGTTCACGAAGTTTCCGGATCGCCAGCGTCGGGTCCGCGACTTCAGGGGAATCGAAACTTTCTGTAACCGCTTCCACTCCCTTTTGGACTACTTCTTTTGCAGATCCCCCCAGCTTATTATCAACATACGCATACATCAGATTTTTCCCGATGGAAGTCGCAATGCGCAGCCCCTTGATAATTTTATTGGTATCTTCCAGGGCCTTACCGTCCGTTATCTCAAATTCAGCAATCAAATTGGAAAGAAGCGAAATAGCAAGCTGGTCATCCATATTAAACTGCGAAAACTGCCAGGTATTAAACCAGATTGTTTTCACATCACTGTATTTATGAAGCTCATTTTTTATGAGGTTCATAATCGACGTTTTGCCGGTTCCCCATGAACCCTGTATCGAAAGGGTCAACGGAGTGTTACAGTTCCGTATAAATGTTGCGAGACCGCCTATATAGTCCTGTATGCCAAACCGGTCCTGTTCCGCAGCTTCATCAACAAACCCGAATTTTCCCACAGATGCCATGATACCCCTCCATTTTTACAAATTCATAATGATTTATTAACGTTTCTGTATCCCCCTGCTAACCGCCGTAACTTTATCCCCTTCGTGCAACCGCATCGCAATTACACCCCGGGCGAAGCGGCCCCGATTCTTCAGTTCCTCCGCATCCACGCAGAGAACGTAGCCTTTTGCGGTAAACAGGAACAGTTCATCGTCAGGATGCACAATGCACATACCCGCAACAGAACCGGTTTTGGGGGACAGCCTGTAACTGATACGTCCCTTCCCGCCCCGGCTTTGCTTTTTGTATTCGGTAATTTTGGTCCGCTTACCGATCCCGTTTTCCGTTACCGACAGCACATCCAGGGATTCATCGTTTACCACGTCCACGGCTACCACATAATCGCCGTCATGCAGGCTGATGCCCTTCACCCCGTGGGTGGCCCGGCTCATGCAGCAAATGTCCCGCTCATCAAAATGGATCGCCATGCCATCATGGGTCGCCAACAGTATGGAATTGCTTCCGTCCGTTATTTTTACGCTGATCAGTTCTTCGCCATCATGCAATACAATAGCTTTCAGCCCGTTCTTTCTGACAGAAGAAAAATCCGTCAGCTTGCAGCGTTTTACCGTTCCCTTATTGGTAGCCATTAACAGATATTTATTCTCTTCAAATCCGGGAACGTTGATCACCGCCGTAATCTTTTCGTCCGGACCCAGCTGCAGCAGATTAATCACGGCGCTCCCCTTCGCCTTGCGCTCGGCTTCCGGTATCTGATACCCCCGCAGCATATAGGCCTGCCCTTTATTGGTAAAGAACAGGACATAATCATGGGTTTTGGCAAGAAACAGGTAGCGGTTAAAGTCACCGCTTTTGTTACTGCCGCCGAGAATTCCAAATCGACCTCTATGATTCCCGGGTTTATTATTCTGAGTTTGTTGTTTGATATCGTCCATTTTATCCGTTCACCTCTTCAAAACTTCACACCCTGCAATACAAAAATAACCTGAAAACCGATTACGGTTTGCAATATCCGCACGGGATGTAACCCTCATCCATCAGCTCTTTCCTGCTTTTAGCCGTATAACCCTTATTGTGTCCGGAAATGCCCGGAACGCCCTTACAGTCAGGCAGATGGAACCTTCTGGAAGACTTGTTAATAACATACTTTGTTCCTGCCGGCGGCAATGGCGATATGCCGTTATTCTGTTTCTTACCCTCCGTCGAAATCCTATACGCCCGGCCGTCCGATTCGAACATCACTGTACCCTGGGTATCTGTCCTGTAAATCTCTACGCCGTTGTTTGCCAGAGTATCCAGCGTCCGCTTCGTCGGATGTCCATGCGTATTGGCAGCGCCCACACTAATAAACCCTGCTTTTGGACGCATTGCCTTTACGAACTTATCAGAGCTTGACCATTTACTTCCGTGATGCCCTACTACATATACCGTGCAACCGAGCTTCGCCCCGTTACGAACAAGATAATCCTCTGTCCGGAACTCCGCATCCCCGGTAAGCACACAGGCAACATCACCGTATCTGACCTTGACTACCGTAGATTTATTATTATTGGTCTCTTCATCGCCTTTGCATCCATATAAAATGTCTACGGCTGCCTTCCCCAATTTAAAACTGTCGCCGGCTTTCGCATATATCACTGTGTCAGCAGATTTAACCGCTTTCATAAAAGAACTGTATATCTTAGTGCCTGATTTATATGACGGTATTATAGCAGTGCCTACAGAAGTCGTTCGCAATACACCAATAAGCCCTGCGATATGGTCCTCATCATAATGAGAGGCTACAAGGTAATCAATCTCCTTAACATTGTTTTTCCGTAAATACGCCACCACGCGCGACGAATTTTCCCTGTTGCCGCCATCATAAATCATTTTACGCCCGTCAGCGTCTATCAGGATGCACAGCCCCTGACCGACGTCCAACATGGTCACTTTAAACTTTGCATTCTTAACCGGCGCACCTGCCGATTCTTTCGCCGGGGCAAACGATTTATCCTTATTAAGTTGATTTCCGTTTGCTTCCATCACATCAGCTGCATAAAAACCAGCCACTATAATCAGCAAACTGAATAACAAGTAAAATAACTTTTTCATATTTAAAAACTCTGTTACCGGCAAATGGTGATTCCCGCATCCGATGTTCCGGAATTTAAAAAACTTCTGGTGACTTTTTACGAAACCAATGACGCTGCAAACATTACCAAATTCCTGAAAGATAAATGTTGGACAAAAGCAAAATAAGTATACTCATTTTTTGCCATACTTACCCTTGTATTCTTAATCCGGTCAGTATCCGATCAGCGTTACCGCTTTTGTATTCTCGTGGCATTTACTTCTTAACACTCCGCCCGCAATCTTTTTTACATGTTCTTCATCCAGCTCAACGTCTTCCAGTTCTGCCAGATATGCTTCGGCTTCTTCTTTTGTGAGTTCGATGCCGCCGGTTTTTGCCAGCGCCATCAGTTCTTCCGCATTCTTGCAATGCATGGCTTTTTCAAGCATTTCTTTTGTGAGTTCATTTTTGTTGATTTCCATACCAACTACCACCTTTCCTGATAAAACTATTTCCACACATAAACAGCGACAACCGCATGTACTATCAAAATTACCGGCGCTCCGAAACGGAACAGGGGTTTTAAGGTTTTGCTTTTATCTTTACTCTTGCATATATATTTCAAATCCCCAGCCTGAAGTAAAGCTGTTCGTCAATGACCCGCTGATACTTCTTCAGCACCGGACTGTAGCCCAGCTTGTCATTAAAGAATCTCATTCTGTAGGCGCTCACAAAGGCAACCTCTGCCGCAAAGGGAATCATGGGATCACCCTCTGCATGGCAGTAATCGCGGTTGACATCCCAATCCAGCCAGGTCTCTCCCCGCTGGTAGGAAATGACCTTCCTGTCCCAGTTGTAGCGGAACTTAAGCGTAAAGCTGTCACCCTTAGTGTAAGGGCCGCCAATATACGTCTCATGTTTCCGCCAATACTCGTCCGAGAACTGTACGCTCACCAAATTGACAGCCAGCTGGTACTTTGGGGGCGCATACTGCTCCACCTGCACCGATGACCGGTCCGCATAGTATCCCACGCCCATGCCGCCATCCACCAGCACAAGGTTCCCACCATCCAATGTGCCGGGATAATTGGCCAGTGCCGTTGCCACCGTGACAAACATCAGAACCACTGTAAGCCATGCAGTCCTTATACAACTTCTCATGATTATTCCTCCCCGCGCAAGTTACCCCTGCGCCGCCTTAAAACAGTCTGTGTATAATCCTCTTTTATCTGAACAACCATAACGTACATAATCCGACTATAACCATACCTATGCAGAAAAACGGGTAGGAAGCATACAACATTAAAATTGTCTTTGCAAAAGCAAAAATACCCAACAGCACTAATCCGACAGAAATTGCTTTGTTATTTTGCCAATTAGACAGCACAGCCATACCCAGGAAATAAATCAGGCAGACTTCCAATGTCAGGCCCAAAACCCAGGTGTCTACCAGCATGATTTTAATTTCTCTGCAGATTACTTCAAACATACTAACAGCTCCTAAGTGGCTATTGACCTGCTCATTATAACAGTTTGTTCCAACCTTCCAAAAGAACCTTATGACCCTCTATGTATTTTCCCCGGAAAATTTCTGCCGTTTCCCTGTCAGCCTGTATTTCCCGCGGGTATTCGCTGCCTATCTGTAAAAATTCCCTTTCGCTGATTTCTGTTGTAGTAAAGAAATCGTCGTTCCGGTTGGGATATCCGTGCCAGGCAAAATACTGTTTCCTGCCTTCAACCGTTCTGAATCCGCAGCCAAACCTTACCTGGTTTGAAATCACACGGAAAAAACGCCGGCCGTCATTTTCCATACCTCTTCTCCTGTAAACTTCGATTTACCTTGCGCCCCTGCTGAGGAAGGCCCTGACCTTTGCACGGAACTTCCTGTAATAGGGCCGCTCCATGAGCATCGCGTGACCCCCGCCCTCTATGATCTCCAGACGGGAATTCCTGTTCGGCAGCGTTTTGTACGCCTCTTCGCATAACGCCGGGGATACATAGGGATCTTTGGAACCGACGATGATGAGCGTCGGAACTTTGATGTCTGCCGTGGGAATCAGCCTTGTATCCGGGCTTACCAGTAAATCCCTCCGGCCGCCGTTAGGGCTGGACGTTTTGTCATTGCGCCAGGCGTAGGAAAGAAACGTGTCCGCCACAGGCCTTTCCACAATGCGGAAATCAATGCCGCCGTCCGGAGCGGTCTGGAAATCCTCCGCCGCATGCATCCATGTATTCGTATGGAAGGGTTCAGCCACCTGCTGTTCTCCAAGCCCTGCCACAATCGGAGCGTAGAGCACAAGCCTGCGCACCATTTCGGGATGACGCGTCGCAAAACGCCCGCTTGTTACGGTTCCCCAGCTCCACCCCAGCACATCCACGGCGGAAACCTGATCGCGCTGCATTATACACCGCACAGCCGCCGCGATGTCTTCCGCCGCGTAATCGGAATCCGGCCGGAAGCCGTCCCCGACACTGCCGGAATTGCCAAACCCCGCAATATCCAGCAGCCAGACTTCAAACCCGTGCCCGGCGAAATAGCGCGCCAGGCTGTAATCTTTATAATCCACATCGAACTCATGGGACGAATAGGTTACCCCGTGCACGAGCAGGAGGGGCTGCTTCCTCTGGCCGTCCTTCTCTATGTAGCGTTCCAGATGCAAAGGCACCCGGTTCCGCTCCAGGGGAACGGTCTCCCTGAGGATTTCCGCTGCCAGCGCGGATGATCCACACAAAAGAAGCAGCAGCAAACAAACGGAAAAGCCGGACAATGCCTTCCTCACCCGTTCCATTGTGAGTTCATTTTTGTTGATCGGCATAATGATTCTCTCCTTATTTGTATTACATGACTCTTACCTCGCAGCGGATGCCGGATTTACTGCTTCGATTTTTACATTCAGATCGTTATCTACCTTCAGCTTATACTGCCTGTCTTCACCCCAACATCACATTCAGCCACTTCTGCTCCCGGCCCGAAGGCAGCGAATCCTCCGCCACCCAGCACTCCAGGCAGTCGAACAGACCCGCACGCGCCTCCAGCCCCGCACGCGCCTTCAGGCCCTTATTCGCCTCTATGTCCTCACGCGCCTTCAAATCCGCACGCGCCAACACACGCCGTAACTTTTCTTCCGTCATGTCACAATAAAAACGTTCGCCGTCCCAGCGTTCCGCCTCCCCGTATTTCCATGACGCATACAAAACGCCGTCCCGTTTCAGCGCACGATGGAAAATTGCCAGCACGTTTTCCAACTCTTTTTCCGAAACGTGAAGCAGCGACGCGCAGGCCCAGATGCCGTCGAACCGATCCGCAAACTCTATTTCATGAAACCCCATGCACAACGCCTTTTGCCCTGTCAGTTCTTCCGTACAATTGCACATTCCCTCAGAGGCGTCCAGCATGGTAACATCATACCCCTTTTTCATAAAACACAAACTGTCGCGCCCGCTGCCGCAGCCTGCATCCAAAATAGCCGCGCCCGCAGGAAGATACGCCAAAAACCGGTCATACGCCGGAGACATATCCGCTTTCACGGTCAGTTCCGCATATTCTTTTGCATGAGCGTCATAATAACTCTGTATCATTTTCTCTCCGCAACCTTAAACAACGTTTCTCCATCCTCCGGAAACGCGCAACTAGGATTCCACAACTCATACCCTTGCAACCGCGCAGATTCATATAACGGCTTCATGTTATGTTCCAAAATGTTCCGGAACTGCTCCTCGCTATTGCCGTCCACATACAGTGTCTCCGCAGCCCAAATAGCATTCAGATTATCCCGACGGCACTTCTCAAACTGTTTGCGCACCAGATCATAGGAAAAAATCATTTCATACAAAAAATATTGATTCTCCGCCAGTGATCGGAAATAAGCCCCCCACTCTGGCAGCTTATTGCTCTTGCTGGAATTTAACCGTCCGTCCATAGGCGTCAGGTTCCACAACTCATCATTGGTGATATACGACCAGGGAATGAAATGATCCAGGTCAAACTGATTCCCCGCCAGCCACTGTCCCGTGTAGATATCCCGGATGGGCCTGTTACTGACTTCCGCAACCGTTTTCCACAACTGGCGGGCGTGGTTCAGCTTCCGGGCACTCGCCTCATGCTCTTCCAGCTTGTAAATGATGCCGGGCACCCCCGGATTGCGATCCTGCAGGAAACGCACCTTCTTCAACCGGATCCAGCTGCGGATCACAGGATAATTATCCAACATCAGCTGCCGCCAATGGGGATTGATGCGAACCTTCTTCTCCAGCCCCGGGCCATCGATGATGATATAAGGCAGCGGACTTTTCTCATTGGCCCGCAACAGGTAACCGATCATCTGCCGGCGCTGATACCACAGACGGCTCGTGCCGGCCAGTTCATTCAAAAACGAAGACAACAGCCTGTAAGGAACATTGATCACCAACCCGTTCTTATCGATTCGCAACTCCCTGCTGTTTCTCCTGATGGCTTCCAGCAAATCCTGCTTGCTGCAAGGCCTCGGCAAAACCGGATCCGATTCCAGAATGCGGATGGCATGCTCCAGAAAATTCTCCGACTTCCCCCGGATCGTAGGGCCCAGATGCAAATGATAATTCACCACCGAATACCAGGCGGCACAGATCATCTCATTGATGATGGAATCGAAACTCAAATCCTCGTCCGTGGTTTCCATTAACGTGAGGATCGCCTCCAGCCAATAAAACTTGTAGCACTGGGACGGATCCTTCAGCATGCGGGCGAAGTTATCTGTATTCAGTTGGTTTGTGTAGATTGAATTTAATTGAAGGTGGAGGGACATGATTCATTCAACAAAATATGCATTTAATTATTTTTCTGCTTAATCAATGTCTTAAAATTATCTCGTATCTGTAATGACAACTCTTCTTGTGTAAATCTTCGGCTATTACATAAATATTTATACAAATCTTCCATGAAGGACGTTCTGTATTGTTGCGCTAACTCTTTTGTAAAAGGCGCATCACTTTCAAATAAAATTCTGTTAATGGGAATATAATCCACAATCCTTCTTCCATTAAGACTTAGGATCATTTGGTGATTTATAGAAAAATAGTAGCCTCGTTGTAACCCTTCATCTATTAAATCTATAGGCCCACTGTACCAATGCATAATAATAGAACAAGACGTCAACTCGCGAAGGCTGTTAAATACTTCTTTTTCTGCACGTCGTGAATGAATCGATAGTATTTTTCCGCCAGTTTTATTACATGCCCGAATAATATGTTTAAAAATTTTCTCTTGTGCCGCTCGATAACTTTCTTCTTTTGAAGTAAAATCAAGGCCTATTTCTCCAATATATTTTGTACTTGATAAGCAATCATCAAATTTTCTGATTTGATGTTGAAATTGAAACGCCAATTCCGGATGAAACCCTAATGCCAAACGAACGTATTTTCTGCGAACAGTATTAAAAGACCGCAAATACTTTTCATATAAATCCGGCAAATTAGTAACAGCGATACTATATGATTTTTCTGATTCAATATAATCTAACACTTCATTACGCTCTTTATACAAATCAAAATGCATATGCGTATCTAACTTAAATATATTCATATCACTTTATCGTATCCAAATAACTTTTTAATTCCTTCATACCACGAATATACAGATTAGTAAATTTCTCTATGTCATCATCAATAATTCCATTCATTTGAATAGACATAAAAGCTTTATCTGGATTAAACTTCGAAAGTCCAAGAAGATATGAATTTAGAATTGTTTTTTCATTTGGTCCAGACTTAAAAAACTTATCCCTATACGTACTATCATCTTGCAGACCTGCGAATAAAATTGCAGCTTGCCGAACTACGCAAGGAAGACAATACCCACAGTGTCTTGCTTCTTTTTCAGATTTCATTCGTCCAATATCTGGATGGGAACAGGACATAGTATTATTAAAATATTCCAACATGAAATCTTTATTACAACACTCCAACAACATTTCTCCTTTTGTTTTAAACTGATAAGGATTCTTAAAAGTTATCTTTAATCCAAGTTTATCAATTAATAATTGGAATTTTTTCATGTAATATGGATGTGTTGTTCTTGTACTGCTTGACCCTATTCTGGATAATGTCAATGGAATATTTAAAGAAATCAAGCCGTTTTCTGGAATTACTAAATTAACAGGGTGGCCGAGCGCAGAAGCTAATGCAACGGCATGAGCAAAAAACATAAAGGATCTTGACCTCGTAGTGTCTTCAATGCCGCCCACAACTTTCGCGTAAAATTGACAAAAATCTCTTTCATCCAATTGATAATTCTCAATAAATTTAGCTTTCAAAAAATCTTGATACTCTTTTGTGCCTTTTCCGCCCCCATAATGACTCACAAATAACGTTGATTTTCTACTATCTGTTTCCAAAAGATCAATTGCGCCAATAAAGGAATCCAATCCACCAGAAAACATACATACTTGATCGTATTCTTTTACTGTGTCTTTTTTTCTTATCTTTCGATTTTTATGCGCGAGTTCTTGCTCCGTTAAACCGCGTTCTCTAAAATGTATTTCCCAGCAATCGCCAGTTAAAAAAGAAATCATTTCCTCTAATAATTTTTTACTGTCTTCAAACAACTCTTTATTAATGACCGGTATATACAATTTAACATTGCGACACCATGCATCTGGCGCATTACTTCGCAAGAACAATCTATCAGCTGCAAATACTGCCAATGAGATATACAGCAAATCAATCGCTTGCGTTGCATACCAGTTATGAAATCGTTCTTTCAAATCCCAAAAAGTATAGGAAAATGAATTAGGTTGGGAAAAATCAATTATTTTGTCACATTCATCACAATTAAAGGTATCCGCTGAATTTAATTTAAATATCAAATTCATACTATCCCCTCCAAAACACTTAAGCATCGTTCCAGTAAAAACCGAACTGCTTCTTGCACATTCCTTTGTATTAGGGAACCATGACTATTATATTCAACGTCAACAACAGCTCCTATTGTATCCTTTAATTCTTTCTCACGCTGACAAGCTGTATTTGTGTCATTCATATATTTTTCAATTCGGCATTGAAGGTCTTTCATAATACTTGCCCAGATCAACTCAGTTAAAAACAGTTTCATTGCCGTATCCATAATTTCAACAGGCATATGATCTAAACACGAAAAGTCCAAATCATTTTTTGCAATATAATCATAAATATTACTTAAAGCAGCCTGAGATGCTTCAAGTGCAATAATATCATTTTTTAATGTTGAAGTAGACGCAATAACACTTACTAATCGCGAAAATATTTCTCCAACACTTTTCCCCACATATTCAATGCCAAACTCAAGAAGTGTTTTAGAAATACCTTGTTCTCTGATACCAGCAAAAAAGGTTCCTAAATTGCTAGCTGCATGAATGCCAGATAGAGAATTCAAAGTCATTCTATAAGAGCCACCATTGGCCTTTATAGCTTGACGAATAATATGCGCAGGAGATCCGTGTGTACCATTGCTAGTAACAAATTTTGACATATTTGTTTTCACGGTTTTCCAGGTAACTGGCTTAACTGGTTGCTCTTGTTGTGTTTGTTCTTCATAATCTGATGGAAGCAAAGGATTTCTATCATTATTGCCCGGAAAAATGCTTGATGTGCCCATTATTATTCTCCTATTTTCATGCAGTTGTTGAAAGCTTTTTCTAAATCCTCATTAGTTTTTCCCCATTTTTTCGATAACTCTTGCATCTCTTGTTGCAAACCAGATTTTTTAGCGAATTTAGCCATATAAACCATAGAAGCCATGTCCAAAGCTGTAGAGGGAAATGATTTGATGTACTCCAAAGCAGAAACATATCGCGTTGGTTTAGCTAAAGAAAATCCAACAAATGCTTTAACATGCATTTTATCAACATTAGCATCTTTAGTCATTTGGTTAGCCATCGCTTCTAATATTATACCTGCTTCTGCTTCAGAAACATCCGTTTTAAGAGCCTCATTAATTTTTACGTCTGATTTCGACATAAGCGATTCAAGGGCTTTTTGTGCTTCAGGTGATAAATTTACTGATATTCTACTAATTTTCTCGTCTAACGAAGTTCTTGCAAAATACAAATACTGGTTTAGCTCCGTCCCTGTTAAAGCCGGGGTAATACCAATCCAATTTAACAACCAATCATCCTTAAGCCATGATTGAAGTCTTGATAAAGCTTTAGTGCCTTCCTCCGTAGGATTGGTTTCCAAAATCGCAATTTCTGGCATGAGCTCATTAGTACGAGCCATTTCAGCAAATACTTTAAAGGCAGCAGGGCGAATATATTCAAGCATCATAAGTTTAGCTAATATTTTCCGATCTAACTTGGCCCCTTTATATTCTGCCGCTTTCATTCTCATATCTAAAGAATTTAAAAATCGTTTCACCTGTCTAGGATTTCCATGTAACCCATTTGATAGTACCGCCGCCAGTTGTCTTGCTATTGATAAACATTCTTTAAATATAGTATCTTCCGATGAATTGCTTAAGGTTATCTTACTAGCTGTTTTTAGCGGATAATTGCCGAAGGATTCTTTCTTAGCTTTAAATACTTCTTCCTGGAATTGCGCAAATGTTTCTTCTTTCACTTCAGCAGACAAAAGCAAAGATGATATATATACTTCTGTTTCATCTATATCCATTCTAGGAATTTTAATAGGATACTGAACGAGTTTTTCAAGATATTCTTTCCCTATATCAATTTGTATGCCTTCTATATTTTTAAATTTGCTTTTTACCGCATAAGAAATATGACGTTCGTCAGCACCTATAACAAAGGCCACTTTACCAGTAAACATAAAAAGTTTCATGGCCTCTAATGTATCCAAAATCGTATCTTCTCTGCATCTATCCAGTTCATCAATAAAAATAGCAAGTCGATCAATATTACTTTCATTTAAAAGTGCTTCAAATTGACTTTGAAAAACCCTTATATCCTCACGCAAACTATTTTCATTTAATTCATCATTGATATTATCGCGTATTTTAGATAATATGTCATTTTTATCATCACTTTTCACAAAGTCTGATAAATGGTTTTTTATAAACGCAAAAGCAGTTTCACCCGTAATTCCTGCAAATGCTCCCACTCCACCAGACAAAAGAGATAAACCACCATATTTTATGGCTTTTTGCGCTAAATCTAATTTATCAACACTTTTATATAAACCTCTTAAAATATCTTTTGCTTTATCCGATAAATTCTTCTCTTTAGAAATAACATCCAAAATACTATTCAATAAGGAAGATTTTGCATCTCCATAACTTTCAAATAACCACCCATTAAATATGAGGCACTTAGCTCTACCATCTTTTTCCAGTTCTTTAATGCACATGTGCATTAAACTTGATTTACCGCTGCCCCAATCGCCATAAATACCAATACTGGCAGGAAGAAGGTTATCGTTACAAACAATCTCCTTGAGAATATTTACCATGTAACCATAATCAAGAAAATCTATTTCGGTCTCGCTGTCTTTCCACATCTTACGCTGATCTCCTTACTAAACTTTCAAGTTTCTATTTGTTTTCTTTACTGCATTTTCTTCATTATCATCTTTAAGATAAAAACACGTTTATATTTCAATATAAGTAAACGATTGCGGAGCGGAATTTACTCCAAAGTCAGACAACTCTTTTACAGACTTGAAAACGTTAACTTTACCAAGTTCATATGCATATGCTGTTTTACAACCACGAAAGTATTCTCTGTATTTTTCACGGCTGATACCTGAAGTAAACTTTGTCTTTTCCCATAATGCGGTAGGAGAAGCCGATAACCGACCAACAATTTGAACCGAAGCAACAATCTTCATTGAAGGAGCTGTAATATAAATGTATATAACACTCACATTCTCTTTCGCAAGCCGTTTACGATATTCATATTTTTTAGTTCCTTGTAATATTCGCCCCACATATTCGGGCTTAATGGATAAAAGAAGTGCTTTCAATCTATAACCCTCGTCATTCTATATAATCTATTTCTGTTTTAGAATCTTTTACAACCATATCAAACTGAGCATCAGTTAACATCATAAATGGGCGCGGTCCTCCTGGGGGAGGAACAATATTATGTTCCCACAAATACTCTAAATTCAACCTTTTTGTCAAACTCTTTACAAAAATAAATTTAAGAATCTTCAAGTTGTTTCTATGCTTTGTCCAAAAGTCTCTAAGCTCCTCGACCGAAAAAACACTTCTATTTTGGCATAGAGATAATAACTCGTCTTCACTCGTAATATTTTCAATAATCTTGTCAACTATCGCTATAGTTGTTACAACAGACTTGTACTTTTTGATTTCATCTGGCCTTCCCATCCTGTAAAACAGAATTAAATCTCCCGGTTTTGCTCCTTTGGTTGACGCCCAAGAAATATATACCTTTTGAAGTGCATAACGATGTGGTTTTTGCCCAAGAAAATCAATGCGATTTTCAGTATTTAACTGAGAGTCTGGGAGTAGTGTTGTGTGGTACTGAGGTAGAATTGGAAGGATATACTTGTTTCCTCGATGCGAGATATTTGGGAAATTCTGTTTCGGCGTAGCATTCTTATCCATCAAATGCAATTGTTTTACTAAAACTATTTCATCTTTTGTTCCATTATGCTTGACTCCATGATAAACAAATCCCCAGTTAGATAACAATTCCTCTAAGGCTAAAAGTTCTCCATAATCGGTAAATAAAGTTACATAGATTTCGTCAACTTTGCGTTTTTGAGCGTTATCAAAAATAATCTTAATAAAGCGTTCACCTAATCGAAAGCCTGTAGATTCAACCTTGAAAGTCCCTACTTTCAATCTCCGTTTAGGAGTAAAGGTAGGTTCTATATCAGAATAGTTTTCTGATATGTCTTCAGTCTTCAAATACAAAAAGCCGAGTATCTTTCCTTTATCTGAGCAGCAAATATATGCCTCTTCGTCACATTTACGAGCAAACCATTTATTGAATCCAGCATAGCTATTTCTAAAACTATCAAAAAAACTGTCATTAACATCTACACTACCAAAAAACACTTTTTTTACAGAAAGTGCCTTATATTCAATTAGGCTTGGATTCTCTGCGGTTACCTTACTAATAAAACTATTAATTGAAAATACTCGATTCCCAAGGCCCACCTGAAAAGCTTTATTACGCAATCCGCGATCTTCGGTAATTAGGATATCAACTCGTTCGAGAAAAACTTCGTAAAGAAGGCAATTATCAATATGGTCATTATCATTTTTCTCTGGTTGATTAATTTTCATTAAAAACTCAGCATCCGGCTCGCGAATGGTTTGGATAACATTGTAAGAATCCAGTTTTACTGAAATCGCTTCCTGCGTTTCCGGATCTCGATACTTTTTAATCTCTGATATGGTATATGGATGAATTATTTTATCATGCTTTAAGCGGTCAATCCATCGAAAAAGATGGCCTATGCTATAATTAGAAACTCTTTTGTTCTCTCTATGAATCACAATATTTGTGTCCAAAAGGATTCTCATATAGCTATACCTCCGCAGTCAAAATCTCACAACATTTCTGTAAATCCGATGTACTAAAAGACATTTGGTGAATATACAAACTACAACCACATTGTTTGGAAACAAATTCGGCAGCATTATGTTCTTCCTTGAGAAGCATTTCAATTTGACTTCGCTCATATTTTTTGTGATCTCTAACATTCAGATTAAATAAAATACGTTCCGGATCAGCCTCTAACAAAAGTATTCGTTTAATCGAGAGTTCCCTAAAAACACTATCAGGTAATTTTACTACGCGATTCAGTTTATCAAAAATACAAAAATGACCTGCAAGAAGTATTGTAGGATGTTTTTGTAATTTCTTCTTAACTTCGATAGCAAGTATATCTTGATTTTTGTCTTTATTCTGTACAGCCTTGTTAGCTCCGTATTTCTCACCATTGATATTACTAATTAAATCCCCAGCAGAATATGCCGGTACACCCAAAACATTTGATAATGCTTGGCACAAAGTACTTTTCCCCACTCCATAAGAACCAGCTATAAAAATCGTTCCCATAAACATCTACCTCTTAATTCAACAACAACTCTTTAAATTTCTTCTTCATCAGTTCACGCCGTTTTTCAATAAACTCGATAAAGTTTGGATATGTATATTCCATTTTGGGAAGATAATGGACTTTTCGATATTGGTACTTGTCACTATCTGAAGGACAATTATCTTCAAACCAAATGTCAAAATCTTTATCTTGTTTTTCAATATTGGGAAGCGCTTCAAGCAACTGCAGATTTGCAATATTATTCACGCAATTAATATACTCCGCAGTCTGTTCACTTGTAATTCCCCTTCTGCGAAGTTTGTTTTCAGTAAACTTGCTCTTAGGATAGATATGATCGATATGGAATTTATTATTAAAGTCAAGCGAAGGATAAAGAAGCATCAACGCGGTGAGCGTTTCGCCTTTTCCATACTTGAGTTCTAAAAGTTTTTCGATATCATCATCCATAAAAATTATGGATTTGTTGGTTCCACGAAGTTTTTCAACAATAGATTCAAGCGGAAAATCCTTTTTCCCATTTTTTGCAATAACATCACGTAAAATCCTAAGAATATTATCAGGCTGGCCGCTAAATGTGCGTTTAACCAATGACATAATCAACCATTTTTTAATTATACTCCGGTTTTTGGCGTGTACCTTTGCTGCTTCAAAATTATGCGGAAAACCTATCGTTTTTAAATAATAAGCAATAGGAATCACTGCATTATTAGATTTCAAACTGTCTCTACCAAAACCGAAACTTGAAACCAGGCTAAATGCTGAGTAAAGAACTTTCTTTAAATCATCCCAGTTCTCTTCTATTCTACGCATGTTTGCCTTGTTAAAATTATCAACTTTAAATGCAACATTTCTGAAATCTGTTAAGACTAAAGCAGACTTCAGAATAAAATCTTTATTAACATTAAAACCATTTCCAATTGAATTCAGCTCGTCAACAAATTCAGTAATTTCTTCACGTGCATCAAGCGTCTTCCATTGCGCAGTAGCAATAGAAAGCAACAGGTCAGAATAACTGAGGGGTGTTCCACCACTGTTCACGCGAATAAAAATATTTAAAACCTTATCAAGTACATCAGTCTTAACTTTATAGTAATTAATGCTAAGCTGCGTATGAATTACGTTTTGTAATTGCGCTAACGCTTGACCGGCAAATAATTGTATTCTCTCATCAGGATATGCTGTCGTTATATTTTTAATGAGAAATCTCGTAACATCATACGGGTCACCCATTTCCAGAATGTTTCCAACCTCAAACCAAAAATGCTCTTTATCATTTTTAGCAGCCTCAACTTCTTCAGAAGACAAAAATTTAAAATTATACTGAACATCCTCTTCGATAGCCGGCTGAAGAATATCCAAATACAATTTTCTTTTTGGAAAAGCATTGGCACTCTGCCATTTCCTATATGGAATTTTGTAAGCATATGTACCCTTAAGACCTATGTATAACGATGTAAGCCGTTGCTGCCCATCCAAAACAGCCATCACCGTTTCCGAGGTGCTCGGATTGGTTTTTGGATTATGTGTAGCATCACGCTCATGATAATTTTGTAAAAAGCTATAAAACTCATACTTGTTATAACTACTTTTGGGCAATTCCCAAAACAAGAATCCACCAATAGGATAACCTTGCATTAGACTATCAAAAAGCTGCTCAATTTGTGTGGTGCTCCATATAAACTCTCGTTGTATCGCTGGAAGAATATATTTATTTGCAGAGATATCCTGAATAACATCATAAATTTTCAACGGCGCTTCATAAGCCATGATTAAACCTCCCCGTTATTTCAGTATCTTTTTTATCATTAATTCAACGCAATCCGAATCTTCCAACATGTAAACATTTCTATTTTCACAATATGAACGACTAACTTCAATCCCTGCCCCGGACCACCATGTTTTTAAATCATTAAAGCTTGTACCTGACATAATAAAGGAATTAAGAACAATCTTTTTTCCTTTTGCAGAAGGTGCAAGGCGCGTTTCCAGTTCTTTGATTGTTTTATAAAACTCAATCTTAGGATCATTTGGAAGTATGTGGATCAACCCTTTGGGATCAATAAAGGTAATATACTGCGTATCTGCCGTATCAATCCATAAAATATAATCCGGATAAAAATTCCCTGCTTCAAAAAAGCCCATTCCTACCTTGCTTTTGTTACGAAGCAAATATAAAGTTTTTCCCGTTAACTCAGTTGTGTGATTTTTAGTATATGTTTTAAGATAATCTACAAACCGTTTTTCATCATGATTTAAAGCAACTGGTGAAACATGAATGCTAATATTACCTTTCTCTAAACAAATCAAGGGCACATATAGGTGTGATTGAAAATCGAAAACGATTAAATTCCTATGCTTATATTCTTTTTCGGAATCATCAAACCCATTATTCCCCTTGAGCATAGTAGCTAAATCAGAAATAAAGGTTTTCAGTTCATCTTTTGTTGTGTCCGTATTATCTTTTTGCTCGTAAACGACAGAGTATTCGTTAACAAAGTTACTATCAGACTCACCAAGAAGAGCATATTCTAATCTCGGAGCTTCCCAGCGGTCTTTTTCGTATTTATAAAACTTATCCATATAGGATTTTAGCGCCATAATTGCGAAGTCTGTTACTGCTTCCAATTTTGCAATTGTGTTAATAACCAACTGTTCTTTTGGAATTAAAAAACCATACCAGTCTCTTGTTTTAAGAATCCCCGGAAGTTTGTCCACAACGACGCTGATATTATAGTAACGTCTATGACTCTTGTAGTCCTCCAACTCTTCAAATACTCTTTGCATATCCAAAATGGAAATTATATCATCAGGAAGATGCAATAAATCTGTTTGCAATGAATTCTCATCAGCTATAGAAGAAACAGAGTTTATGGATTGAATTTTACTACGGCAATCGATAATGGTCTTGCTTTTCAAAAGGTACTTTAAAAAACCATCATCTGGCTTATCCAAGACCAGCCTTTTTGCTTGACGTTTAAAATCAGAATCGTCCTTAACTTTGATAACGTGAAGTTTTTTATCCTTAACTTCATTAAAGCGACTAATTACAGGCAAACGATACTCGTGAATATTGGTTAATTCTTCCTTATCCAGATATTCCCTAAAATCTTCCATGTATTGTGCTTTAACACCAAAGATAGTCAATGTCTCCAAAAGATCAATGTGCTTTGGAATATCTTTATTAAGAGGCTTAATGCTTGCATCTAACATACTTGACCGTTTAAGCGAACCCCGATAACCTTTCAAACGGACGCCACGTCCAAATAGCTGAATTGCCTGGGAGCCTTCTCCTTTTGCAAAATTAATAAGTCCCATTGTGGAAACACGATAACTGTTCCAACCTTCCGTAAATTTTCGGGAACCAATTAATATATTGATATTAGAATTCGATGTATTGATATTTCTGAAAAGAGATTCGGAAACAAATTCTTCTGTACTGACAATAATGCCTTTTTGTTCGCAAATTTTCAATAAACCGGAAGCATTACCAATGTTGATTACACCGAAATAGTCCCCATATTCGCCAATTTTCAAACCGATTTCTCCGGATATCTGACGAATGTTGACCATCCTTAAACGGGGCTCGCTTGCATTAGTGTCTGTATTAAAAATAACACGAAGAATATCGGCAAACACTATAGCAGGATCAATACTCTGCCCAAAATAGTCCTTCAATGCCCGGAAATCATTATAAAACAATTCCTTGCCTGTATCATCAATTAAACCAGTTTCTTCATTTAGGACAGCTTTAATATAATCAATTGATTTAGAACGGTTGCTCAAGAATGTATTTAGAAATACCATCACCTCTTCAACGTCCGTGAGCAGTTCCTTCTCCGCTTGCGTAAGATTACTATTCTTAACCGGCGCAGTGACACGATTTCCCACAAAGACAAGCAATGGCTTTACAATGTGGAATTCCCGCAATGCGTCTGTTTTTTCCTTAAACAGTTTCATTTGCTGATAAAAGGATAACAAACAACCTACCAAGTACATATGCCGTTGATCAGAGTTAATACTGTTTTGCATATTATAAATGCGATAATTTTTGCCATAACCGTCTTTATAAAAATATTTATAGGAATAGTCCATAATAATAGACTTCCCGTATTCTTCCATCAGCGCTCTTTCTTCTTTTGCTTGTTGTGAACTACCGGTAGCATTAGCATTCAATGCTTGCTTAAAAGTTGCAGAATACTCAAAGGCAAAACCTTCAGCAGACAGACGGGTACGGTAATCATACCAAACATTACCAGACAAGCCACGATGTCCCTCGTCTACCAATACCAAATTGTTTTGTTCAAAACTATCAACTGAAACGGTCTTAACTTTCCCCTCTTCCTTCAACTTATTCATATCAATCACAATCACAGTATTTTCATTAATTACGAAACCGCGATCCTTTTCAAACAATTCTGCAGGAATAGAGGATAATGCAAGCTCATCCAAATGCTGCTTGCTCATTCCTTCATTAGGTGCTAACACTATAATTTTATTAAGAGACAATTTACTATTTATTCGTTTAGCGCGTTTTAAATAGTACTGATATTGCAGGATATTCATATGCATAATCAATGTTTTACCACTGCCGGTAGCGCACATGAATGCCAATTTATTCAGCTTATCTGTAGTATACGGCTGAAAATCAACTGCACCATTAGTCTCATCTTTCTTTTCTTTTAACCATTCGTTTAAATCTGCACAAAACGCTTCTGCATCAGAAAAGAAGCGGTCCAAATACATCTCAGTAAAAAGAAGAGATATGTATTGGAAATACTTCCACTGCAGACCACCACGCTTGTTACCAATATGACGAGTATAACGACAGATATTTTCGTCATATTGCAACAATATATCTGAAGAAATATTTGAACCATTTATTTTACAAAGGCGTGAAATATAATCAATAAAATATGTATGGCCACTTTCATTGACGCCTTCGTATGCTGCTGTGTTCAATATATTACTTAGTGCATCAAGGGCGTCAATGTTCAGCTCATGCAGGAAATAATGGAATAGTACAAGCTGGTCATTAAAAGAAACCTGTGGTGCCGTTCTTCTGCTTACCATCCTTATGCCTCCTCAAACATGCGCTTTTTGAATTCAATCTCTGTCATCTGAACAGTCCAACTGTCATTGTTCTGGCGCATGTTTTCCAGATTGCAATCACCATTGACATAAATCACATCAAAATTACTGTCGCCAGCATTTTTGCGGAAACGGGTAAAATATGCATCCAGCGCCGCATTGGATGCAAGAATGTCGTCAGTTACAGTACGCCAAATCACCAATGCGCGTTGTCCATCTGGCAATACTCCTTCGACTTGTTGGAAAGCATACTGACCATTGATGTCACTTTCTAAATCCACCGCACCTTCATATGCAGGCGTTTCCGCAGGTTTGCTATGATAATATGAAATCGCACTTTGCTTGAAAACCGTTAACCCAATCAAATAATTAAAGGTCTCCACCAAATCTATAGAATGATCTTTGCACTCATTTTTCTCTGTAATCTTCATGACATAGGCAAACGGATTGTTGAATGCTTTCACATCCAAGAGGCTATCGCGGCTCTCCATATCCACCATATAATTAATGAGATACTCTTCACCAAACAACGAAGACATCTTACTATCTTTTAGTTTGACATTAGAAAGCGTATCTTCGTAACTCTCAAGCCGCATATATTTAATAATTTGAGAAATATTAGTAGTACGGCTTTGAGGTTTACCTTCCTTCCATTCAGGTGAATAAACCACTTTTTTCATCCTGGGACAAATTACTGTATTAAAGTGTTCTCCCATATCAATTAAAATATAACGCCTATTGGATTCATCCATATGTTGGTTCAAATAAACTACTGCATGTCCAGTAGTACCCGAGCCCGCAAAATAGTCTAAAACAATGTCATCATTTCCTGATCCAATAATTATATTGTCTATGACTGTAAATAAACTTTTGGGAAAATCAAATAGATTATTCGGAATTATATTATCTAACAGATTGGTTCCTTTCGACGATGCATCATATTGCGTGCCAAACCAAAAAGATTTTGGCGTAACTTCATCATCAGCAAAATCATATTGATAAACAGCATATTTGCCGCCTCTAACTGATTTACAGAATAAGACACCACTATTTACACCTGCAACGCAACTATTATAGCCCCATCTCCAGCGGAATTTTTCACCTCTACTACTAAGAGGAAGGATTGCTTCATAACCCTCATTTTTATATTTTTCAATAACTTTTGAAACAAATCTATCATCGAATGTATCTGTATCGGCGTTATAAATTTTCTTATATAGTTCTTCTGGTATTACCATAAAATCTTTTTTTTCTGGAGAATAGAAGAATGGGAAGTACATATATGGTCGCTCTTCTCGACGCCTCCCACTACCCGTTCTTTTAAGGGGCAACTCCCTCATTGCCTCGCCGTCTTGAGATTTTTTAGCATATTTTTTCGCTAATTCTTCTTCCGTAAGAACGAAATTGAAAGTTTTAGCAAACATTTTATTTTTTGCATACATAATCGTATAGTCGTGTGCTTGTGCTATAAAATCTTGATCACGGCCTTTAGGATTTGTAAGAATCGCAATATTAGAAATGGCATTATTAATACCAAACACCTGATCCATACAAGTGTTTAGATAACGCATCTCATAATCATCAATTGCAACCTCTATTACACCTGTACGGGACATTAGTTTTTTACTTTCAAGCAATCTTGATTCAATTAAAGATATCCAGCTTGAATGTTCATAACCATTTTTATAAAGAATTTTACTAGCATCAGTATTATAAGGCGGGTCAATATAAGTTAATTGAATCTTTTCCCTATAACGATTTAACAATAATCTTAGCGCCTGATAGTTATCCGAATGTATCATAACCCCATTAGTATGATTATCTAAATTACCAATGTGCTCGATCAAATTCCCTTTAAAATTGTTAGTAAAATATTTTGTATCAATTATTAAATTCTTGTTCTGTTTTAAAAAATCTAAACTCGGTGGATTGGTCCAGCCTTCTGCTTCATCAATAGTATATAAAGTAATCCACTCATCTATTTGTGTTTTATTGGAAATAATTTCAGGCCAGAAAGCTTCATCAATTTTATCCAGTGTTATGCACCAATTGGTCTCAACAACAAATTTTTTCTTTAACCACAGCTTCTTTTGGTACTCTTCTATTTGAGCAAGAAAATCAATGATGATTTTACCTACGCGTTTAACCGCTTTAACCTTTGCAAGATATGTCTCCACGCGTGTTTCATTGTCTGTGTCTAAATCTTCCAGATGCATAATCTCGCTTTTGATATAAAAATCCAGCTCACGAGTAAGGAAGCCACGCAAATCTTTATGAATAAAATAATCAAAAGTATTCTTTGCTATATAGCCTTTAAGATGTTTTTCCAATAACGTGGTTGTTTCATTTCCTTTACCAGTTGAGAACGGTGCTATCAGCGGATTCAGCTCTTCCCTATTAAGAGAAAGTATCCATTCTGTAATGGCATTTTTATTGTCTTCACGCCATTTCTTTTCTATTGTGTCTGATTTTCCAGTGTATTTAGTTTGAATATCATACACAAAGCGAATCACTATTTCCGCTGTATCAATTTTATATTCAAATGTTTTTTTGCCTGGATAGTTGATTTCATCTTCGGTAAAGAGCATAAAAACACGTTTACTGTTCGCACTCTCTTGATTGTTGTTCTGTTCTGTTGTTGCATCCATTAAACTGAAATGTACTGTAATTCCATTACAAACAAAGGAATAGTCTTTAAAATTTTCGCTCGTCTTAATATAGTACTGATCCTGATTTGCCCAATACAGCTTGACTTCCTCACCCTCATAGGGAATCGCATAGACTCCTTCTTTGTATCGACGCTTTGATATGAAATCCCCGTCCTCATAGTAACGATTGAAAAATGAGTAAAGAGCAGAATAGACATCTGTTTCCAGGGCAGCAAGATCATCTCCCTCTGCAAGTTGTTTCTGAAGCTGTAAATATCTCTGCTTTGTTGGCAAAGTATCATCAACCCGGTCAATAGTCACACCCATATTTTTGGCACTATTCTCAATCTGTGCCATTTCTTCACGAATTTCTTCTTTGTTTGTCTGAGCAAAAGGCGCAAGAGTTTCCTGCACCATCTCCGGCAGACGTTTAGAAAGAAAATCATCGATCTGTGTTTTGCGAAGATTCATGATACGGTAAATACCAAAATCAAGATCAGATTTATCAAGTTCAAAAATTTCTTTCAACAATTTTGTGAAACGAATCAATCTCTCATTTGCCATCTCTGGTTTCCTCCGAAAATATCTTTAACTACTTCTAACGTACATCACAATCCTATCTATTCGATTGTGCATTACGTAATAAAATACAGAAGCAAATACTGAATGCAATTATAATACTTTTTGCAAACATTAAGATTTAACTACAATTTAATATATAATTATATCATATTATATTGATAAAACTAAAGAAAAAAGTACGAAATACCTTTATCATTCCTTTCTTCAAACCGTCTCAACAAATATACAGCTTTTGCATTTTTATATTCATTGTTTTATCGTATTGCTAATAAATTTAACTGACATTCATATGTTATATATTTTCAGTTTTTTCATCAGTTCCAACCCTGCATCTTTCAAAAGCGAAACCGCAAAGCATTTTTTCCCCGCATCCTTCAGCGAAGCCCCGATGTGGTACACCGTCTTGCCATCCAGAATCAGAAAACGGTCATGAAAAATGTTTGTGTGTTTCACTTCCAGTTTCGGGTACTGCGCATTAAACGCGGTAACGTCCTGTTCTGTCAGTTTTGTTTTGGTAAACGTGTAAATTGTTACGGTTACCCCAGGTTGTTTTTTCGCTAATACGTTCAGCGTGCCCACATCAACGTATCCGTCTATCAGGATAATTTCCTGCTCTGCTTTTTGTATCAACTCTATAAGCAGGCTGAACGCATCATATATCTGTCCGTCAAAGAATATTTTCTGGCGTGTTTCCGTATGTTCGCCGATACACTCAAATAGCTGGTCAATCTTTTTGTCTGTCTGTTTCTGGTATTCCAGTTGCCGCAGCTCCACGCTGCTGATCCTCTCGAACAGTGCGGCATTGTTTGCAATGAAGTGCCTCATTTCCCGAAAGGCCCGCATGATGAATATGCTTTGTTTCACAGCGAGTTCACCGCGAAGTACAGTTGAAAGCATGTAAATCCCCTGTTCAGTAAATGCATACGGTAACTTTTTTACATTGCTACCGCGCTTATTACCGCTTTCGTTCAAAGTCGCAATTTGCGACTTTGAAGAATCTGGGATTTCTTCTTTCAGTAACTGAAACATAAAATCCTCAGGAAATCTTTCCTTGTTACGTCGCACCTGTTCATTTAACCGTTTAACATCATATCCGTAAAGTTCCGCCAAGTCGCTGTCCAACATCACTTGCTTTCCCCGGACAGTGAATATCCGGCGTTTGATATCGTTAGCGTCTAACGATATCAATTCTGATTCATTTTCCATAAACAAACCTCCTTTCAATTAAAACAATTGTTCGTTTTTATTATAGCATAGTTTTTGCAAAAAGAAAAGCAAATAAAACAAAAAGTACCCCAAAAAGTCTGGGTTCTCATACAACTCTGATTTCACAACTTTTAATCAGTTTCCTTCCTGTTTCGGGCGTTCAAACGCCCGAAACCGATTTGCAAATTCAGGTGTGGTGCGGGTTCTCGCACCTGATCTTTCTATATAAAGGAGTCTTATCGTAATTTGTCACATATGGAGGTAATTGAAACACAGCAATTTCAATCTGCAGGAAAAGAGCTGGCATAAAGTCTCTTCCCTAAAATTAGCCTGAATGGAGTATTAAATAATGTGTCAAGTTAGTCTTCTTCTATTTTAATCCCAATTTCATCAGTCACTCCGATAGTATCGGCCAGTTCCAAATACTCGCCTTTCAGCGCGTACTCCCCAATCAGACGCCGGGCTTCCGGATCAGCAAAGACTTCTGTGACAGCGTTATCCAGTTCTCCGATATCATCCGGTCCCCACTGTTCCTGCCACATATCCATTTTGTTGATCGCGTCATATTCGTACATTGTGAGCGGCATCAGGGGCGCCGCCTGTTTTGCCGTCATGACGATCACATTTTCCAAAATCGAAAGGTCGTCTTCCAAAGCAAACCAGTTTTGTGTCATAATAAAGTCCAGTATGTTTTCGCACAGTTCGTTAAACTCCGGATGCGTCAGCGATTTTTTCTGTAGTTTCTTCTGCAGGCTTTCCGTTTCATAGTTGCCCGACGGCATGAACTGCGACATGTAAATCAGGATATTTTCCGTGCTGGTTATCTCTTCAAAATCTATAATCTTTTTAGCCATTTACGCTCCACACCTCATTTCTATTATACAAAAGATTAACGTTAAATGGTCGCCTTTATGGCGACAATTCCCCCTTGGTTCCCCCTTGGTTCCCCCTCCCCCCTTGACCTACTTACATTTTACAACTTTGCCAGTCCGTTTGTACGTACTTGGAGAAGTGCTGCACGCCGGTCACTGTGCGGGTTTCAGAAATTTATGTTTTTTAACGCAAAAAATCGCCAGGCGCGTCTGGCGATTTTTTTTGCCAAACTGTCATTGACAGTTTCAATCGTAGTGCTATAATAACACTTGTGTCGTATTGCCACATCAGACGCATCCATTGTTTTGTGGTGTTCAGACGCATGATGATATTAAAACCAGGGTGCATTTCTGTATCCGTGCTTTTTTCA
>JAEEGG010005300.1_pt1 | contig 30746 bp, 20 predicted proteins | sample 9134161 | NCBI WGS metagenome assembly JAEEGG01 (sample SAMN16246543, study PRJNA631951) | gut metagenome | biome: gut microbiome; feature: rumen; material: CR-attached | host: Bos | place: Iran: Karaj | collected 2018-10
CCTCAACAACTTTTTCCATGACGATGCCGCCTTCTTCGGGCGAGATCTGTACCACCTGGATAGGCAGCACCTGCCCATTGGTGCGCACGTAGTCCTTGAACTCAGCCTGGCGCACATCGCTGATGGTCAGCTCGTCGCGGTTCACTTTGAGTGTCGAGGCATGATTGCCTAAAATCACCCAGCCACAAATAGCCAGCACCAAGCACCCGCCAACCAAATGGGGCCAATACTTCATCAGTCGCTGTGCCTTTGTCTTCTCAATTACTCTGTCCATATTGTTTCACCTTTATAATATCTTACTAATTGTTCTTTCACCATCGCCATCAACTGGCATTGCAGCAGGGTGGCTTTCGAGTTAAGCAGCTGGGCCGATGTGGTATGCACATCGATAGCGGTAGAGAGACCTTCTTCGAACTGTCGACGGGTGAGCTGATAGCTCAGCGAGTCAGCCTGCACCTTTTTCTGCATCTGGATGGTCTGTTTCAGGTAGCCCTGCCAGTCGTTCCACGCCTCGCTGCTCAACTTAGTCAGTTCCAGCTGCTTCTGGTCGTAGGCCTCCTGAGCTATGCGGTAGTTATTTTTAGCCCTGCGGATGTTAGTGATGGTCTGCAGACGATTGAAGAGGGGGATGCTGAGCGAAACGCCTACATACTCACCCATATTGTTCTTAAACTGACTGCTGAACGAGGTTGCAGTTTCAGAGTTCAGCGTCTTAAAATAAGTGGTGCTCAGGCCCGCGCTCAGAGAGAGAGCTGGTAAGAGAGAGGCGCGAGCCTGATGCCACTCATGCTTTGATGCCTGCATCTGATAGCGGGCACGGAGCAACTCTGGATGATGTTCGATATCCAGAATTTTTTCCCACGTTGGGAATGAATTATTCCCACACTGGGAATGAATTATTCCCACACTGGGAATAAAATCAAGGCTAAGGCTATCGTTTATGGGATAACTCATGGTCTTCTTCAGTTCCAGTAAGGCCGAGGCCAAGAGGTTCTGCTGACGAATCAGCTCGTAGTCGGCTTCAGCCTGTTGCGATTCCACCTGAGCCACGTCGGCAGCACTCTTTCGCCCCACCTCTTCCAGCAGGCGTACCTGCTTGAGCAACAACATTGTTTCATTCACCTTCTCATCGGCCATCTTCACCAGTCCGTCGTAATAGGCCACATTGGTATAGGCTTGCAACACTTCGAGGGCTGCCTGGTTCTGCTGCTGGCGCAGGGCCGACAGGCCCATCAGTTCACCAGCTTTCGCAGCCTTTAACGCATGAATACGACTGAACCCATCGAACAAGGGCAGCGAGGCCGACAACTGATAACCATTATAAAAGGTGCTGACATCAGTATAGGTATTCGTTTCAGGGTCAATGGCACGTCCGAAGTTATACTGGGCACCAATGCCGGCATCCATCGAAGGCAAGAAGTTGCCAATGGCGCTAGTCTTTTGAGCCTTATAGTTGTCGAGTTCCAACTCGGCCCGCTTCACATCGTGGTTATGTTCTACAGCATACTGCATACATTGTCGCATGTTCAACATCTGAGCCTGTGCAGAAAGGAAACACAGAGAGACAGAGAAACAGAGAATCGTTCTTACCATAATCATTTATATTTTGTACTGCAAAGATAGATGTTTTACTACTAGCATAAATGGTATTTACTCTTCACAAAAACAGAACGTCTAAAATTTATACACTCAGATGTATGATTTTTAGACAGAAAGTAGTAACTTTGCACCCATGAACAAATACGGAACTATATTAATCGCTGATGACAACGCCTCGATACTGACGGCGATGCACTATCTGCTTGACGAGACTTTCGATCAAGTACTGACAACAAGCAAACCAGATGAAATACTGAAGCTGATGGCTCAGCAGAATATTGATATCATTCTGCTGGATATGAATTTCACGCTTGGTGTAAATAACGGACAGGAGGGCCTGTTTTGGCTTCGCACCATACGCAAGCAGCATCCTGAAACGCCCATAGTGCTGCTGACAGCATATGCTGATGTGAACCTGGCGGTAAAGGGGCTGAAGAGCGGAGCAGCCGACTTTATCACCAAACCTTGGGACAACGACGAACTGGTGCACAAACTGAAAGATGTGCTCGAAATGAAGAACGAGATAGTCAGTCTTGACGAGATAGAAAAGGATCACATCCGCCGTACCATCGACCATTGTCACGGCAATCTTACCCAAGCAGCAGAGTTACTAGGCATCACGCGACAGACGCTATACAACAAGATGAAGCGACTGAATTAGTTGAGAACTAAGAACTGAGAGCTATGATTACTCTATATATTATAATAGGTGTGGGGTGTTTGGTGGTAGGTGTTGCGTATTTCCATCACCAGCGGAAACTGCGACTGCGTGCACACCTGATGCAGGAAGCCATCCGCAATCAAGACTTCACCTTCCGCCTGCCTACAAATGGGCTGCTGCCAGGTGAGCGTGCTATGCAAGAGACACTCAACCAGTTAGGTAGCATTATCCGTCAACAAGTAAGCCAAAACGAGGTTGAATCATGGGAGCGGCTAACCCGCGTGCTGACACATGAGATGATGAACGCCACAGCCCCCATCACCAGCATCAGCCAATCGATGCTAAACCGCACCGACGTAAAAGGCACACCACTTGAAGACGGAATACGCGCCATTCACGACACATCACGCCATCTGAGCGATTTCGTTGCCAACTATCGAAAGATGTCTGAACTGGAGAAACCCCTACTGAAAGATATCCAGCTAAGACAGATGCTTGATGACATCTGCAGGGCTTATCCACAAGTAAGTTGGGAAATCAACGTACCTTCAGGCATCAATGTAAATGCCGATGCAGGTATGTTGCGACAAGTATTGATAAACCTTATAAAAAACGCCATAGAGGCAGAAGCAAAGAAGATAGTAATCGCTTTAATAAATAATGAAGAAACATCCCATAACCAACCACTTACCTTGTACGTAGGAAACGACGGTATGCCTATTCCTGCCGAAAACCGACAGTCGCTTTTTGTGCCATTCTTTACCACAAAACGTAGCGGTAGCGGCATCGGGTTGTCACTAAGTCGCAGGATGATGATACAACAAGGTGGCATGCTCGAACTTGCAGAGAAACCATTTGAGGGCTGTCGGGCAGGTTTCATATTGTCACTACAAAAAACCTAATTTATGCATTTATGACAATTTTTCGGGCCTAAATTCGCATTTTTTTGCGTTTTCTTTTGGTTTTCCCGTCAGAAATGAATAAATTTGCACCCCAAAAGTTAGTAATTAAACGAAATATTATGGCAGAAACATTGGAAGTGAAGGAGCTAGACCAAGTTGTCGTACGCTTCTCAGGTGACTCCGGCGACGGTATGCAGCTTGCTGGAAACATCTTCTCTACGGTCAGTGCCACCGTTGGTAACGGCATTTCTACATTCCCCGACTACCCAGCCGACATCCGCGCCCCGCAAGGTTCACTAACTGGTGTGTCTGGTTTCCAGGTACACATCGGTGCTGGTAAAGTGTACACTCCTGGTGACAAGTGCGACGTTCTGGTAGCCATGAACGCAGCAGCGCTCAAGACTCAGTATCGCTACGCTAAGCCCGGTGCTACCATCATCATCGACACCGACTCGTTTGGTCCTAAGGATCTTGAGAAGGCTCAGTTTAAGACTGAGGATTACCTCGGCGAGATGGGAATCGACCCAGACCGTGTAATCCAGTGCCCACTTACCACTATGGTAAAGGATTGTCTGGCCGACAGCGGAATGGACAACAAGGCAATGCTGAAGTGCCGCAACATGTTCGCACTCGGACTGGTATGCTGGCTCTTCGACCGCGACCTGAACCTCGTAGGCAACTTCCTGAAAGAGAAATTCGCCAAGAAGCCCGCTATAGCCGAAGCTAATATCAAGGTTATCCAAGCTGGTTGGGATTACGGACACAACACTCACTCAAGTGCCATCAACGTTTATCGCGTAGAAACCAAGGAGAAGACTCCAGGACGCTATATGGATATCACAGGTAACAAGGCTACAGCTTATGGTTTCATCGCCGCTGCCGAGAAGGCTGGTCTGCGCCTCTACCTGGGTTCATATCCTATCACACCTGCTACCGATGTTCTGCACGAGCTCTCTAAGCACAAGTCATGCGGCGTTATCACCGTTCAGTGCGAGGACGAGATCAGCGGTTGCGCATCAGCTCTCGGAGCATCGTTCGCTGGTGCACTCGGTGTTACTTCTACCTCTGGTCCTGGCGTATGCCTTAAGAGCGAGGCTATGAACCTTGCTGTTATCATGGAGCTTCCATTGGTTGTTCTCGACGTACAGCGTGGTGGTCCTGCTACAGGTCTGCCAACAAAGAGTGAGCAGACCGACCTGCTGCAGGCTCTGTTCGGACGTAACGGTGAGAGCCCAATGCCAGTAATGGCTGCTACCAGTCCTGCCGACTGTTTCGATGCAGCTTATCAGGCAGCAAAGATTGCTCTCGAGCACATGACTCCTGTGGTACTGCTCACCGATGCATATATCGCAAATGGTTCTGGTGCATTCAAACTGCCAGAGATGGCTAAGCTCGACGCTATCAATCCTCCATACGTTCCTGAGGAACTGAAGGGTAAGTGGACTCCATACATGCGTGCAGAGAATGGCACACGCTACTGGGCTGTTCCTGGTCGCGAGGGCTTTACTCACATCCTCGGCGGACTTGAGAAGGACTCTGAGACAGGTGCAATCTCAACTAACCCAGAAAACCACGACCTGATGACTCGTCTGCGCCAGCAGAAGATTGACAATATCCAGGTGCCCGACCTCGAAGTTGACGGCGATGCTGATGCCGACCTGCTGATTGTTGGCTTCGGTTCTACCTACGGGCACCTGCACTCTGCCATGGACGAGCTCCGTGCTAAGGGTTACAAGGTAGCTCAGGCTCAGTTCAAGTATCTGAACCCACTGCCAAAGAACACTGCCGACGTACTGAAGAAGTACAAGAAGGTAGTTGTAGCCGAGCAGAACATGGGTCAGCTCGCTGCTTACCTCCGCATGAAGGTCGACGGCTTCGTACCTTACCAGTTCAACCAGGTAAAGGGTCAGCCTTTCGTAGTAGAAGAGTTAGTGAACGCATTCGAGGACATTTTAAAGAAGTAAACTATTATGAGTTATACAGCACAAGATTTTAAGAAAGGCCAGCCTCGTTGGTGCCCAGGTTGCGGCGACCACTTCTTCCTGGCTTCACTCCATAAGGCTATGGCCGAGATTGGCGTAGCTCCCGAGAACGTAGCAGTTATCTCTGGTATCGGTTGTTCTAGCCGTCTGCCCCACTACATGGCTACCTACGGCATGAACACCATCCACGGTCGTGCTGCTGCTATCGCAACTGGTGCAAAGGTTGCTAATCCCAACCTGACCGTATGGCAGGTATCAGGTGATGGTGACGGACTGGCTATCGGTGGTAACCACTTCATCCACGCCAACCGTCGTAACATCGACCTCAATATGATCCTGCTCAACAACCGTATCTATGGTTTGACCAAGGGTCAGTACTCACCTACCTCACCACGTGGATTTGTTTCTAAGTCGAGCCCTTACGGCACTGTAGAGGATCCATTCCGCCCAGCAGAACTCTGCTTTGGTGCACGCGGACACTTCTTTGCTCGCTGCGTGGCTACCGATGCAAAGGGAACTGTTGAGGTGCTGAAGGCAGCCTACGAGCACAAGGGTGCCAGCGTAACTGAGGTTCTGCAGAACTGTGTAATCTTCAATGACCACTGCCATGATGTAGTTTACAACAATGAAGGTCGTAAGAAGAACGCCATCTACGTAAAGCACGGCGAGAAGCTCGTATTCGGCGAGAACAATGAGTTCGGACTGGTACAGCAGGGCTTCGGCCTTAAGGTGGTTGAGATCGGCAAGGACGGTTACACCATCGACGATGTATTGGTTCACGATGCTCACTGCGAGGACAACACCCTGCAGCTGAAGCTCGCCATGATGACTCCCGAGGATGGTTTCCCCATTGCCCTTGGTGTTATCCGCGATGTTGACGCTCCAACCTACAATGATGCCGTTCACGCTCAGCTTGCTGAGGTATCAGCTCAGAAGAAGTACCACAACTTTGAGGAACTGCTCGAAACAAACGACATCTGGGAGGTAAAATAACCTCCAAATAACCCGCGAGTTTGTAAACTCCACATATCAATCATCCCCATGACATATCGTTGTGGGGATGAATTTGTGTTAATATACACTCATTATCCGAACAAAACTTGTAGTAACTCCAAAGTTTTTCCTAAAAACTTATTACCTTTGCGCTCGATTTTTACTTAAAACCAAATATTAAATAATAACATTATAACAATATGTTTCACATTTACGAAGGATTTAACCTAGTTGAGGCGTATCATAAAATGCGTCACAACCGCAAGTATCATCCAGAGGATGGTACCAAACGTGCTATCAAGATTGCTCTGGTAGCTCTCGTTACTTTACTACTTTGGAACATACCCTCAGAGTGGTATGGCATCCAGAACCTTACCATTGTACAGCAGCGTGTAATCGCCATCTTTGCTTTTGCTACGCTGATGTGGATTCTCGAAATCGTTAGTTCGTGGGCCACTTCTATCGCTATCATTGTGCTGATGCTTCTGTTCTGTACGGATAGTGGTATCGCTCCGATGGTAAACGAGGAAGAGGTGGGTAAGCTACTCTCATACAAGGGCGTTATGGCTTGCTTTGCCGATCCTGTTATTATGCTGTTCATTGGTGGATTCGTTCTGGCTATTGCCGCCACTAAGACTGGTCTCGACGCCCAGTTGGCCAAGGTGCTGCTGCGCCCATTCGGCACACGCAGTGAGATGGTGCTCCTGGGATTCCTGCTGGTAACAGGTCTGTTCTCAATGTTCGTATCCAACACTGCTACCGCAGCTATGATGCTCACCTTCCTTACTCCAGTGTTCCGTCAGTTGCCTCCTGAGGGTAAGGGCCGTATTGCTCTGGCTATGTCAATCCCCGTAGCAGCCAACCTGGGTGGTATGGGTACTCCTATCGGTACTCCTCCAAACAATATTGCACTTAAGTACCTGAACGATCCTGAGGGTCTGAACATGGGTCTCGGTTTCGGTCAGTGGATGATGTTTATGTTCCCACTCGTTATCGTGCTGCTGTTCATCAGCTGGCGCCTGCTGCTTAAGTTCTTCCCATTCAGCCAGAAGACTGTTGAGCTGAACATCGATGGTGGCATGCAGAAGGGCTTCCAGTCGTGGGTTGTAATCATCACATTCATCGTTACCGTATTGCTCTGGCTGTCTGACCGTATCACTGGTATCAACGCCAACACTGTAGCTATGGTTCCATTCTGCGTATTCGCCCTTACGGGTGTTATCAATAAGCGCGACCTTGAACAGATTAACTGGAGTGTTATCTGGATGGTAGCCGGTGGTTTCGCACTGGGTTATGGTCTTAACGCTTCAGGTCTGGCAGCCAATGCTGTAGAGAGCATCCCATTCGGAGAGTTCTCTCCACTGCTCATCCTGCTTCTTGGCGGCGCCATCTGCTACACGCTGTCTAACTTCATTTCCAACTCAGCTACAGCAGCACTGCTCATGCCTATCCTGGCCGTTGTCTGCGGCGCTATGGGCGACAAGCTTGCACCTATCGGTGGTACAGGTACCGTACTTATCGGTGTGGCCATCGCAGCATCTAGCGCAATGATCCTGCCTATCTCTACCCCACCAAATGCTTTGGCATTTGCCACAGGTTATGTTAAGCAGGGCGACATGTCGAAGATTGGTATCATTATGGGTATTATCTCAATGGTATTAGGATTCGGTCTGGTTTACCTGATGGGAACACTTCACCTCATCTAAGATACAAAAAGAAATCCCGCTCGGCTTGAGCGGGATTCTTTTTTTATAACTTCTCTCCGTAACAGAGATCGCCACAGTCGCCAAAACCTGGCACTATGTACTTGTGTTCGTTCATGCCTGGATCAACAGCGGCACACCAGATAGTACTACCCTCGGGCAACACACTCTTAACTACCTCCAGGCCCTCTGGCACAGCTATCACACAGGCAATATGAATCTTCTTAGGCTTGCCCGTCTTAACCAGAGCCTCGATACTAGCAGCCATCGAACCGCCAGTTGCCAGCATTGGGTCAACAATCACCAGCGTTTTTCCCTTAGCACTTGGTGCTGCCAGATACTCGGTATGCACGCCCACCTCGGTATGTTCACGATTGGTGTACATACGATAGGCCGATACAAAGGCATTGTCAGCGTGGTCGAAAACATTAATAAAACCCTCGTGGAAAGGCAGACCAGCACGCAGCACTGTGGCAATCAGCAGGTCCTCCTTGGGCAACTGGATATCAAGAGAGCCCAGTGGCGTTGTGATTGTCTTTGGACGATACTCTAATGTCTTCGACAGTTCGTACGCCATCATCTCGCCCACACGCTTGATGTTATGACGGAACAGCAGTCGGTTCTTCTGATAGTTCTTGTCTCTCAGCTCCGACATGTACAGATTAATAACCGAATTGGTTTTGCTAAAATCTACTACTTCAATCATACTATTTGTTTTTAGTTTGGGTGCAAAATTACGAAAATACTCCGAATTACGCAATAAAAAATGTGAATTGTGCAATTATTGAGTATTTTTTTGTAATTTCGCAGCCGAAACCATATTGTCAATGAAACAAAAGATTAGATTACTTGAGAAAGCAGCCAACCTTGCTATGGTCACACTGCTGTCATTAATAGTTTTTACTGCCTGCATGCGCAGCAATAAGCATCAGGCTGTAAAGGAAGAAACAGCAACATACACTATGCAAGATTCCATAAAAGCAGACGCGCCTGAATCCATCGACTTGAACCAGCAGCAACTCGATGAGATGAAGAAACAGAATGAGCAACTGCAACAGCGCTCACGCTTTACCACCGGTGGCGTAGCGATGATTCTTGGCATCATTGCCCTACTGGTTTTCTTGGCATCCAGCAACAAATGGCGACATACGCTCGAGGTGAAAAACCGACAGTTGGAACGTGAACGCAACGTAGTTGTGGCACAAAACAAACAGCTGGCTATAGAGCGCGACCGTGCCGAAGCGGCTTCAAGAGCCAAGACGGCATTCCTGCAAAGCATGACTCACGAGATACGCACTCCGCTCAATGCTATCAGCGGTTTTACACAGGTACTCACTATGCCTGGCCTCAACCTTCCAGAAAATGAGCGACTAGATTATAGCGAACGCATACAAGACAACACACGTATGCTTACCAACATACTCGACGATCTGATTCTTATCTCAAATCTTGAGGGCAAGACTGAGTTGCCACAATCAGAACCAAGCATGCCTCTTGCCATCATTGCCGGCGCCATCGAGAAGGCCAGACCATTTGTTGCCAAGGATGTAACCCTTGACAGCAAATGCGAAATGCCCGAAACAGATACCATCATGACCTACCCCAACATGATAAGCACAGCACTCTCGAAACTACTCGACAATGCAGCAAAGTTCACCCAACAGGGCAGCATCACACTTTGTCTAAGTCTGGATGTCGACAAGCTGCACTTTTCGGTATCAGATACAGGCCCAGGCATTCCGGCAGATAAGAAAGGTTTTATTTTCGAGCGATTCACCAAGCTTGACAGTTTTACACAAGGCGCTGGCCTCGGACTATCGATAGCTCGTATGGTGGCCGAATATCTGGGCGGTACACTCACACTCGATACTGAATACAAACAAGGTGCCAAGTTCGACTTAATAATCCCATTCACCCCACAAGCATGAAAGAAAGAATACTATCACTGATGGGTTTCTCTATGCAGAGAGACAACCTTAAGACCGAGATAATCTCAGGTTTCACCACCTTTATCACTATGGTGTACATTCTGGCGCTTATGCCTGTAATGTTTGCACCGCTTGCAGATATGGGATTCCCTGTAAACTCACTGTTTACTGCCACAGCCCTTTCGGCCATAATAGGCACACTGCTTATGGCGTTTATTGCGAAACGCCCCTTCGGTCTGGCCCCAGGACTTACTCTAAACACATTCTTTGCCGAGACTGTATGTTTGTCGCTAGGTTACCCCTGGCAGTTTGCCCTTACGGCCGTACTTATCGAGGGTCTATTATTTGTGCTGCTTTGTATCAGCAACATGCGCCAGATCATCTTCGAGATGGTGCCCACCCCACTTAAGTACGCTTTCGCTGCCGGTATCGGATTCTTTATCGCGATGATCGGATTCAAGAATAGCGGAATACTGGCCGAAGGTACCATCTTCAACCACATGGAAACATTGGTCACACCTACATCACTGCTATTCCTGTTAGGACTTATGCTTACAGGTATTTTCGCAGCCTTACGTGTAAAAGGTGGATTGCTGTTGGGTATCGTCATTGTAACCATAGTGGGACTGCCCGCTGGCGTTACCACCATTCCCGACAGACTGTTCAGCTTACCCCCATCACCCGAGCCACTGTTCTGCAAGTTCTCGTTCGACTATCTGCTGTGGCCCGACTTCTGGGTATGTGTTATGACTATGCTGTTCTTCGACGTGTTCGATACACTTGGAACCGTTGTAGGCGTGATGGCCAGCGCAGGTATCATCCGTAAGAACGGCCGTATCCCCCACATGCGCCGCATTATGCTCAGCGATGCACTCGCTACTATGACTGGCGCCTGCCTGGGATGTAGCACCGTGACCACCTATGTAGAGAGTGCTACAGGATTTGCCGAGGGAGGTCGCACCGGAGTTTCGTCGTTTGTGATAGCACTCTGCTTTGTGGCCAGTTTGTTTTTTGCCCCGCTGTTTCTGGCAATCCCTGCCGCAGCCACATCTCCAGTAATGGTTGTTGCCGGATTCTACCTCTTCGGCGTTGTCCGTCATATCCATCTTACCAAATACCTCGAGGCAATGCCTGCATTCCTTTCCATCCTGCTGATGCCTGTTACAGGTAGCATCTCCGATGGTATTCTGGCCGGTCTTCTTGCCTACATCATCCTGCACTATCTTACTGAGGCGATGAAATACTTTAAGAAGAAGAAACTAAATCATATAAACTCTTAACAACGATGAAACAAAAACTATTCTTTACTGTAGCAGCACTGCTGTGCGCAATGGCAGCTCAGGCCCAGCCGTTGCTAAAAACCCATGTAGAAACAGGCGATCTGGAAGGTGTACTCGAGGGCAACGACCTTGCCTGTTATTATGCCATCCCTTATGCAGCACCACCTGTAGGCGACCTGCGATGGAAGGCCCCACAGCCCGCACTGCCCTGGAAGGGTGTGCTCAAGGCCACCGAGACAGCCAAGTGGCCCCCTCAACCCGAAAAGAGCTATGTAAAATATGATATGATGAGCGAGGACTGCCTGTACCTCAGCGTAGTAACTCCAGCCAAGAAGAAAAGCGAAGCTCTGCCCGTGATGGTGTTTATCCACGGCGGCGGATTCCGCACCGAGCACTATGGTGGCGACCTGTGGCAGAGTCTGGCTCGCAGGGGTATAGTAGCAGTATCCATCGAGTATCGTGCCGGAGCACTGGGCTTTATGGCTCATCCCGAACTAGCAAAGGAAGATCCCGACGGGCACTCGGGCAACTACGGATTGCTCGACCAGATATATGCCCTGAAGTGGGTGCAGCGCAACATCAAGAACTTTGGTGGCGACCCGTCAAAAGTTACTATTTTCGGCGAGAGTGCTGGCGCATTCAGCTGTCACATCCTCTGTGCATCGCCACTGGCCAAGGGCTTGTTTCGTGCCTGCATCAGCCAGAGCGGCGGATATATCTCGCCCATGAACAATATCACTAAGGAAATAGGTCAGGCTCTTGGATCGATGTTTATGAGCCAGTTGCAGAAGAAGAATATCGCCGAGATGCGACAGATGGACGCCAAGTCGCTCACCGGCAACAACGTAAACTTCCCCGGCTGCACTCCCATCATCGACGGCTACGTCATACCCGAACACATTTACAGCATCTATCAGAAGGGTACATACAATGATATACCCGTACTGATAATGCACAATAGCGACGAGGGCGCAGTAGACTACGAATCGGTGAGCGAAGAGACATACAACCAGCTACTGAAGCAGTTGCCAGCCAATTGGGCCGACAGCGTTAAAGCCCAATATCCAGGCAACACCCCTGATGAGCGTCTGTACAGCATGCGTGATATTACGCGCGACATATCCTTCGGATGGCCATCGTATACCTGGGCCACACTGCAGAAGAAGACAGGCAAGAGCCCCGTTTACATGGCCTACCTCGCCCAGAAGTCAGACACCACCGTTTATGCCAAGGGCAATCGTCGTGGTGCAGCCCATGCCGATGATATGATGTATCTTAAGGGAGCCTTCGACAACAAGGCCGACCGATTCCCTCAGGAAAAGAAGGTGGGCGAACTGATGCAGCAGTACTGGGTAAACTTTGCCAAGACAGGCGGCGATCCTAACGGAAAAAGCCTGCCCCGCTGGCCCGAATTCGACGAGCAGCAGCCCACTGTGATGCAGTTCAACAACGGAGCCTCGCTTATTCCTGTTCCGAATAAGTCAAAGATCTCCGTCATCGACGGTTTCTTCAAATCTATGCTTAACCCAAATCAGAAGGACTGATACCGAATTCGTCCTTAAAACACTTCGTGAAGTAGCTTGGGGCAGTAAATCCTACCTCGTAAGCTACTTCTGATATTGTCTTGTCGCCTTTAATCAGCAACTGATATCCTCGATTCAGTCGGGCCGTGCGCAGCAACTCTACTGGCGACGATCCAGAAATGGCCTTTACTTTTCGATATAATTGTACACGGCTCAGATTCATAGCGGCAGCAAGGTCGTCCACACTCAGGTCACTATCAGATAGACGGGCCTCGACCACATCCTTGAACCTGATAATAAACAGCGGCTCTTTGGCTGGTTCTGTATCATTCTCTTCCGACGTAGATGCAGGTGCTGTAGCCACAGGCTGTTGGTCTACAGGCTGTGCAGATGCAGCAGGTGCCTCCATGTTCCATAGATTATTGACGATGCGCTCGCGTTGGGCCGAAATCTTACTGCGATGAAACAGGATAAAGAGCACAAGCGTAAGCACTAACAATGCCAAAAGGACAAGCGCCAGCAATGAAATGACACGCTGTGTGGCCAACTGTTCCAAATAACTTGTAGCTTTGGTCTGTAGTTTGTTAAGATTATGAGCCTGACGTACCACCTCGTCGCTCTCGAGCAGAAGCACCGTAGCGTTATCTCGAGTTACCAAAGCCGAAGTGAGCATCGTCTCCTTGGGGTATTGCTTGCCGTCTAGTATATCGATGGCCAATTGCAAAAGCTGGTCGCCACGTGTGGGATAGATATACGATGCGTCGAGCAGCGAATCGCGCACCTGCTGGATACCACCATTAGGTCCTGGCAGTGCATCGATACCACAGAACTTTGGCAACTTGGCGCCTCGCTCCTCGAAAGCCTTACGGGCACCGAGGGCCGAACGGTCGTTATGGCCAAACACCAGATCGATACTGTTCATATCACCTTTCCAGTTTTTCACCGCCTCATAAGCCGTAGGTTCAGTCCAGTCGCCTTGTATTTCGGTTACCACCTTAATGTCTGGATAGGCAGCTAAGGCTACATGAAAACCATTATAACGTTCCTCGGCAGGCGATGAGCCCTTAAGTCCCTTCACCTCCAACACATTTCCCTTTCCCCCAAGTTGTGTTGCAACGTATTCACCCATCAGGTGTCCCATCTCATAGTTGTCGGCACTTACAAAGGCTGTGTATTTACGAGAGTCAGTCTTACGTTCGAACACGATTACGGGTATCCCCTTGTCGTATGCACGGTCGATGGCAGGCGATACAGACGACAGCTGGTTAGGCGCCACAATCAGCAGACTGATACCACTCGCTACCAGACTGTCTATCTGTTTACTCTGAAGTTCAGAATCGTCGTGAGCAGCAGTAAAACGTAGTTCTACGCCCTCATGGAAGTTAGCCTCCATTCTCATCTCGGCGTTCTGCCAATCACGCCATATATCCTCAGAACATTGTGAAACACCTATTATATATTTAGACTCGTTTTGCTTGCACCCCATCATCAGGACTGCAGCCAACGTAATAAGGTAAATAGATAGCTTCCTCATAATTGTTTTAAGTTTTATGTTGGCAAATATAAAAAAAAGTTCTGATATACAAGACATTCTTGCGTAATTTTTGTATATTTGCCAACAGATACTAACAAAAAACGTTCATTTGATAACAAAAATGATACATTGAAACAATTTTTGAACGTGATGAACGATATTTTAACACTGTGCTAACGATACATTTGTAGTTTTGCAGCAGAATTTCAAATCAAATTGAGTACTAACAATTAAAACGATCAACAATGGAGCAACTAAAGAAACTGATTCTGAGTTTGACAGTTCTGCTGACAAGTACCATCGTGTACGCACAGACGCAAATTAGTGGTACAGTGGTCGACGCCACCGGCGAAGCTATTATCGGTGCCACAATTATGGAAAAAGGAAGCTCGAACGGTACAATTACCGATTTCGATGGAAACTTCACAATCAAGGTAAACGAGGGAACTACACTCGTGATATCTTACATTGGCTATGATTCACAAGAGCTTCCTGCCAAGAAAGGCATGAAAGTAACATTGAAAGACAACGCCAAGGAACTGGCCGAGGTGGTAGTAACTGGTTATACCACCCAGCGTAAGGCCGACCTGACAGGCGCTGTAGCTGTGATGGACATGAAAGGCCCAATCAGCGAGAGTGACCCTAACATGCTGAACTCTATGCAAGGTAAGCTGGCAGGTGTCGACATCGTTACCGATGCAGCCCCTGGTGGCGGCAGTTCTACTATCCGCGTGCGTGGTATGAGTACCGTTAACGCATGCGATCCTCTTTATGTAATCGACGGAGTTGCTACCAACGAGAATCTCAACTCGCTGAATGCTGCCGATATTGAGTCTATCCAGGTTCTGAAGGATGCTTCTTCTGCATCTATCTACGGTAGCCGCGCTGCTAACGGTGTTATCATTATCACCACCAAGAAGGGCAAGGAAGGCAAGATGAACATCAACATCAATTACAATGCAGCTCTACAGACCGTTGCCAAGCGTTACGACGTACTTAATGCTGAGCAATGGGGACGTGCTTACTGGCAGGCTGCTGCCAATAATGGCATTGCTCCTACAGCAGCTCAGGCTCTATATGGCAATGGAGCCACTCCTCAGTTGGTTGGCAGTGTTAATGGTATCAATACCGCCGACACGAATTGGCAGGACGAGGTTTACAGCTCTGCATGGACACAGAATCTGTCTGCCAGCATCTCTAACGCTTCTGATAAGGGTAGCTACATGTTCTCTGCCAACTATATCAACCAGAACGGTTTGATGGATCAGACTTATTACAAGCGAATCTCTGCTCGTGTAAACTCTACCTATAATTTTAATAAGTACATACGCGTAGGCGAGAACCTGATGATTGCCAAGTGGGATAATCGTGGTGCCGATGTAAATGGCGACCGTGGTATTCCTTACTCGGCTATGCGTCAGCATCCTGCTATCCCAGTTTATTCTGCAGAAGGAGTATATGCCGATCCTGTAGCTATGCTCGGCTCAGATATCGACAACCCTGTACAGACACTTTACAACATGCGCGACAACAAGAACTCTTCTTGGCGTATCTTTGGTAATGGTTATATCGACATTATGCCTATCAAGGGTCTTACCCTGAAGAGCAATATTGGTATTGAGCATGTTCAGTATCTCAACAAGTCGCTGACGCGTAATGTACGTGCTACTGACGATACAGCTAACCGCGCAGTAAGCAGCGGCTACGGTCAGGGTGACACATGGACATGGACTAACACAGCCAACTATCTTTTCGACCTGAATGGTCAGCATCACTTCAATATCCTGCTTGGTTCTGAGGCTATCAAGTATGTATTCGAAGACCTGACTGCCACCCGTAAGGATTACGCTTTTGAGGATGCCGACTATATGCAGATAGGTTCCGGCTCAGGCACAATGACCAATGGTGGTGGCAAACAGGAGTGGGCTCTCTTCTCACTCTTTGGTAAGATTGACTATAATTTTGCCGACCGTTATCTGTTCTCAGCTACTCTGCGTCGTGACCAGACCTCTCGTCTGTCTAAGGACAATAATTCTGGCATATTCCCAGCATTCTCAGCTGCATGGCGCCTGAGCGAAGAAAAGTTCTGGCCAAAGAACAAGATTATTGATAACGTAAAGATTCGCGTAGCATGGGGACAGAATGGTAACTCTGCTATCTCAAACAACTATGCTGCATTCTCAACATACGCTTACGATCTTGGCAATGGTGCCTACGACCTGAATGGAACAAATACCAATGTAGTTAGCGGTATTAAGGTGGCTACAACAGGTAACCCCGACCTGAAGTGGGAGACCACTACACAGACCAACCTCGGTATCGATGCATACCTGTTTGGTGGTTCAGTAAGTCTCGGACTTGATTACTATTGGAAGAACACCAAGGATATGATTACCATTCCTCCTGTACTCTCTGTAGCTGGTGAAAATGCTGCAAAGTATATGAATACCGGTGAGATGAAGAATCATGGTTTCGAGCTGAACCTAGGTTACCATTCTCCACAGTACGGCGACTTCTCTTGGGATGCTAGCCTTAATGCCTCAATGTATCGCAACAAGCTTGTAAAGCTTAACGATGAAGTAAGCGTTATCGGCGGCGATTTCCGTCTGATTGAGGGCGAACCAATGGGTGTTTACTATGGTTATATCAGCGATGGAATATTCCAGACTGCCGATGAGGTTAGCAATCACGCCATTCAAGAAGGTAAGGGCGTTGGTCGTCTGAAGTATCGCGATATTAATGGTGACGGCACAGTAAACGAGGCCGACCGTTGCATCATAGGCGATCCAAATCCTGACTTTGGTATGGGTCTCACCCTGACTGCCAATTATAAGAACTGGACATTCTCAACCTTCTTCTCTGGCGAGTTTGGATTCGACATCTACAATGGTACACGTAAGCAGTTGGAGTTTATGACCTACGGCAACCTGTATACAAACCGTGGAGTTGATGTTCTCAATGCATGGACACCAGAAAACACTGGCGCAACAATCCCAGCACTTACAACAGTGGATGACAACAACGAGACACGTATGAGTACTTACTTCGTTGAAGATGGATCTTACTTCAAGTGCAAGTATCTCAAGGTGGCTTACAAGTTCGACCAGAGTTGGATGAAAACTATCGGTCTCACTGCTCTGAGCCTGTATGGCCAGGTAGAGAACGTATTCACACTCACAAGTTACAAGGGACTTGATCCTGAAGTTCCCCTCTCAACCTACGGCGCTCGTATCGACAATGGTCCGTATCCTCGTGCTCGCACATTCTCTGTAGGATTGAATGTTACTTTCTAAAATTGTAGAATTTGAAATAATAAAGAATTGAAGTTATGAAAACGATATATAAATTCATCTGTGCAAGTCTGTTAGTTGGCAGTTTCACATCTTGCAATGATATGCTCGACACCGTTCCTCAGGGACAGTTCACAGCCGAACAGCTTGACGATAGCAGTATAGAAGGACTCGTTGCATCAGCCTATGCCGGACTTGAGGCTCACTTCTTTGGAAACAATGAGGCTTTTGCAGGTCCGTCAACCAACTGGATCTTCGATGTACGCTCAGACGATGCCTATAAAGGTGGTGGCGGTACTGGTATGGAGGAGAACATCCACCTGCTCGAAGTAAGCGAGATTAACAGCGATAACGTTAGCTGTCTCAACAAGTGGCAAAACAATTACTATGCCATCAGTCGTGTACACAACGCCATGTTGGCTCTTCAGGCTGCTACCAGCGTCAACAATGCTGAGGCTGTTATGGGCGAACTCAAGACCCTGCGTGCCTGGTATTATTTCGACCTGATCCGCATCTTCAATCGTATCCCATATTTCATCGAGGGTGAAGATGTAAATACAAAGCCTAATGATGAATACACACGCGATGAAATCTTTGGTTTCATCAAACGCGACCTCACTGAGGCTATTGCCGTATTACCAGCACAGAAGAGTGCTGTAGGTCGTATCACCAAGACTACTGCCCAGGCTATCATGGCTAAGGTTTGCGCCTTTACCAGTAGTTGGGATGATGTTAAGACCTATGCCGACGCCGTTATCAGCAGTGGTCAATACAGCCTCTATGCCAACTTCGGCGACCTGTCGAAGATCGATAACAACAACGGCTCAGAGTCTATCTTTGCACTCCAGGTTTCTACCGCCAACGACAATGCTCACATCAACTGGAGCAATCTGCTGAACTGCACATATTCTGACGGGAACCTTTATGGAACAGGCGACGACTTCTTCTATGGTTCACAGAATCTGGTTAACGCTTTCCGTACCGATCCTGCTACAGGTCTGCCTTACCTCGATGGCACATTCAACAAGGTAAACGTAACAGAGAACTACAACGGAACCCTCGACCCACGTCTCGACTTCACCGTTGGTCGTATAGGTTTCCCTTGGCGTGGACATATGTATAACGACAAGTGGTGTCGCGCCTACGATACATACGGAGAGTTCTCTAACAAGAAGGCTTGGCCTGCTCCTGAGGTATCGCTTGCTACATGGCCTTGGGGTTGCAATCCTCTTAACTTCATGTTCATTCGCTATGCCGACATCCTGCTGCTCAAGGCAGAGGCTCTGATCGAGACTGCTACAGGCAACAACGCTGCCGAGGATGCAGGACTAGTTGAGGCTCGCAATCTGGTTAACCAAGTTCGTCAGCGTGCTGCCAATAGTATCGACGGTAACTATTCGCCCACCGATCTCGATCCATTCAAGGCCGACTACCTGGTAGGTCTCTATCCAACAGCAGGCGATGGTAATCTCTATTGGACAAAGGAGCGTGCTCGTATGGCTCTGCGCTTTGAGCGCCGCCTGGAACTAGCCCTCGAAGGCAACCGCTGGTTCGACCTCGTTCGCTGGGGCAACGACTATCTCATCAACACGATGAACACCTATATGCAGGAGGAAACAGCTCTGCGCGCCTATTACAACGGTCGTAGCGTAAGTGCCAACGAGATATTCCTGCCTGTTCCTCTCGATGAAATAGATAATTCAAATGGACTTTACAAACAATACTAAAAGCTTACAATTATGAAAAAGATATATTTAGCATTCATTGCTGCGCTGAGCATCTTTACAGCATGCTCTGACGTAGAACTGCCAGCATCAGCATCCGATTCAAAGGATACAGTCAGCTCGCTTGAATACGACAATCCTCAGGGAAGCCGTCAGGTAACACTGCACTGGACAAACCCTGCAGGCGATGTAACAGGCATCCAGATTATCAAGGATGATATCGACGTTATCGAACTGGAAGGTGCCCAGACCAGCTATCTCATCAAGAAGGCTCCAACCAATGTTGATGTAAGCTATACTGTCAAGGCTCGCTTTGCCGACGGTACAATGTCTAAGGGACAGACTATTCGCCTCTATATTCCTTACGAGGCACAGAAGGGTGGTTCGAAAATCGCAATGCTCGTGGCAAACGACTATACCTCATCTGACGACGAGAAGGCTGCTGTAGATTGGTTCAAGACCAACTATGTGGCTAAGGATAAGGGCATCCTGCTTACACCTGCCACAATCGACGATCTCGACATCGAGAGTCAGACAGCATGCTGGGTAATGTGCGACCGCATTGGTATCGATAAGGGATGGACGAATCTGCCTGGCGACCTAGCTTCTACAGCTACAATCGAGGCTCTGAAGAGCTTTACAGCTGATGGTGGAAACCTGTTGCTTACCAATCATGCCACACAGCTTACTGTAGCTCTTGGCCGTATCGCAGAAGCTTATGCACCTGGTATCTATGGTAGCGGTGATGGCGGACAGAACAACGACATCTGGGGTGTACATCCTATTATAGGTAATGTAGAGGGACAAATCTACGACCACTCTGCTCACGATATCTATCGTGGTATGACTTATGAGGCTGATCTCTTTGCTGGTATCTACTGCTTTGAGGGTCCTGGCGTGAAGGGCGATCACAACTGTATGTGGGACCTCAATGCCTATGGTCTGGCAGCTAATCCCAATGTGGTTACTGCTTGGGAGGAACTCACCAACTCTACCGTTCTTGGCACATGGAACCACGTAGTTGACTACTGCTGTGCAGGTATCGTAGACTTTGCTCCTACCACCAGCTTTGCAGGCCGTATACTTGCTGTAGGTCTGGCAGCATACGAGTGGAATCTTGGTGGCGCAGCTAACGACAAGCAAGACCAGCTTGAGAAGTTTACAGCCAACTGTCTGAAATATGTTGGTGAACCTGCTGAGAGCAAAGTAGCTATGCTGGTACCCGATGACTATACAGCTAGCGACGATGAGAAGGATGCTGTAGAGTGGTTCAAGAAGAACTATGTAAATACCGGCAAGGGCGTGCTGCTTACACCTTCCACTATCGACAATCTCGATATCGAAAGCAATCCAATGTGTTGGGTAATGTGCGACCGTATAGGTATCGATAAGGGTTGGACAAACCTGCCAGGCAACCTAGCTTCTACAGCTACTATCGAGGCTCTGAAGGCATTTGCTGCTGATGGTGGAAACCTGTTGCTCACCAATCATGCCACGCAACTCACTGTTGCATTGGGCCGTATCGCTGAGGCTTATGCTCCTGGCATCTATGGCAGCGGCGATGGCGGACAGAACAACGACATCTGGGGTGTACATCCTATTATAGGTAATGTAGAGGGACAAATATACGACCACTCTGCTCACGACATCTATTGGGGACTTACCTATCAGCCCGATCTGTTTGCAGGCATCTACTGCTTCGAGGGTCCTGGTGTAAAGGGTGACCACAACTGTATGTGGGACCTCAATGCATACGGTCTGGCTCCTAACCCCAATGTGGTTACAGCTTGGGAGGAACTCACCAATTCTACCGTTCTTGGCACATGGAACCACGTAGTTGACTACTGCTGTGCAGGTATCGTCGACTTTGCACCTACCACAACATTCGCTGGCCGTATCCTTGCAGTAGGTCTGGCAGCTTATGAATGGAACCTGGGTGGTGTTGCTAATGACCAGCAAGACCAACTCGAGAAGTTCACTGGCAACTGTATAAGTTATCTGAAGTAAAGAAATGGGGGCGATTTGCCCCCATTTTTGTTTCATGAACGAAATTTTGCAGCATTTGAAACATTATTTAAAGCACTAATAGCAGAATTATCGTACTTTTGCAGCAGAAATCAAATCATTGTAATTTATGAGACTAAGAACCCTTTTGCTCGCAGCACTTACAGTCACAAGCCTGAGCGCAGCTGCTCAGACTACCGCTGCCCACTTCGACATGTCGTTGAATAATGGTCAGATCACAGAGTCTGTATCTAACACCAGCTATACTGTAGCGTCGCAGTTGCCTGCTTGTACTATTGCCAGTCCCTCTGGAGTTGCACTACGCTTTGATGGATATAGCAATTATGTCAAGGCAGGTATGTCTGCCAGTACCATTAGTACAGAGGCCATGACCCTCAGTGTTACACTAGCAGCCGAGAGTTACCCGATGATGAAAGTCGATGTAGCAGAAGAGACACCTACCTTTGCTACTATTTGTGGCAACCTGGACGAGACGGGCAAGAAGGGATTTTCACTCGAGTTGTCATCACAGGGTGACCTACGTGCACGACTGTATGTAGACTATAGTGGAGGATATATGGTTACTGTCGATGGTTCAAAGAAACTGCCTCGCGGACAATGGAATATGCTTACTCTTACCTTCGACAAGAACGGCAATGCCATCAATCTTTATCTTAATGACGAACAGATTGGTACCAAGCGTTCAAACAGATGCAATCTGATATTGGGCACAAACAATTTCTATATTGGCAAGGATGCTACAGATGTTAAGTCTGGCCCGTTCCTTATCAATACATTCTGTGGTGCTATCGATGATATCGTCATTAATAATGAGGTAGCAGCTCCAGCAGCATTTACCCAACAGGAAGCAGATTTCAATTATCCTGCAGAACGTTATGCAGATAATATTTGGCGCCCACAGTTCCACGCCCTGCCTTCAGGTTCGTGGACTAACGAGACTCATGGTTTGATTTATAGTGGTGGTCGTTATCACGTGTTCTTCCAAAAGAATCCCAATGGTCCGTATATGTCACGCCTGCACTGGGGACACATCTCAAGCGAGGACCTTTATGACTGGACAGAGGAACCCATCGCCATCTACCCAGGCGAGAGCTATGATATCAAGGGCTGCTGGAGTGGTTGCGTCTACGAGGATGGAGGCGACACCTATATCCTATATACTGCCGTAGACAATGCAAAAGCTAGGATTGCACAGGCTAAGACCAAGGATACCGGACTAGTAGAATGGGAGAAGCTGGGTGTCATCATCGATGGCCGACCCTCTGGACTTTCAGATGATTTCCGCGATCCTTATTTCTTCACAGCCAATGGCAAGAAGTATATCATCGTGGGCACCAGCAAAAACAATATAGGTGCCTGCACACTACACAGATACGAAAATGGCAAGTGGTCCAACGATGGCAGTATATTCTTCCAAGGAGGAAATGCCAACCAGCACGGCACGTTCTGGGAGATGCCTAATGTAACAGATATGGGTAACGGTAAGTTCCTGTTTACCTGTACACCGCTCAATACTGGTGTAGGTGTTCGCACGCTCTGTTGGGTTGGTACCATCGACACTGATGGCAAGTTTACCCCTGACGGTGAAATGCAGTATCTGGAGATGGGCGGCATCAGTCGCGATGGCTACGGCCTATTATCGCCATCTATCTATCAAAAGGATGGCAAGACCTTGCTGTTGGGCATTGTACCTGATAAACTTGCCAGCGAAGAAAACTACAAGATGGGGTGGGCACACAACTACTCGCTGCCTCGCGAAATCAGCATTGCAGCAGATGGTTCTTTGGTTCAGAAGCCATATAGCGGACTTGATGGAATGCGTGAAGCTGAGGGTATGAGCGGCAGACAACTGGAACTGCGAGGCGAGTTTACCGTACCTAATGGCACCTGCGGTTTCCGCTTCCTGAAAGCTGGCGACAAACAGGCTACGCTGAGCTACGACCCTGCAACAGGTATCCTCACGCTCGACTACACCACTCTCGACCGTGTTTCTACCGACAACGGTGTCTGGTCGGCAGCATTGCCTCAAAAGGTAGCTGTAGGCGAGAAACTAACACTGCACATCTACCTAGATGGTTCCATCGCAGATATCTTCGTCAACGACACATGGGCATTCTCCACACGCATCTTCCCCACCAATAGCGAGGCTACGGCTGCTGAAGCCTTTGGAGATAGCAATGCCGACATTAAAGGTTGGGTGCTAAATGCCAGTAAGACCACAGGTATTGGCGCAATACTCAATAATAGAGTTCAAAATACTAATTACAAACTTTACGATCTTCAGGGGCGCCGTCTTACAGCAGCTCCCAGTAATGGTCTGTATATCATGAACGGAAAAAAGTATGTTAGTCGCTGATTCACTTATCGTTATAGGTCTCGCCACCGTCTCTCTTGGAACTATCCATGAGGCTGATGGTGTGCAGGAGCGCACTTTTTGGCTGCTCAACACTGGTACTGAGTCGGTAGCCCTATATCAGGGTTATACCTCATGCGGTTGTACCACCATACATTTTTCTAAAGATATCCTTGTTTCGCCAGGCGATAGCACTGTTGTCAAACTGCGATTTAATCCTCAAGGTAAAGGCGGAGAGTTCGAAGAAACTGGTACCATCGAGTATGGTAAAAACCGTAAGCGCATCCAGATGTCGATGATTGGTACATGTATCACAAGTGAAGAAACGCTGATGCGTCAGTTCCCTATCCGCATCGATGATAACCTGCGGTTGTCTACCAACCGTTTCGACCTCGGCATCATGCACGTAGGCGAAAAGAAAGAACGTAGTGTCGTCATACTGCACAGAGACGAAGCTAATCGTCAAGAACGCATATCCATCGTCTTTTCCCCCAGTACAACTACACCAAAAGGTGTTCAACACATACAATATCCCATAAAAACAATCACCCAAGGACGAGAGCAAAAGCTCACTATCACCCTTGATGTACTTATAAAATAGCTTCATTGCTTACAAAAATGTTACAATGAACGTTTTTTGTTAGTGATTGAAATAAAAATTATTGATGAATATTTAAAAACGCTCTATCTTTGCAGCAGAGATTTAAGATACAGTCATATTGTTAATAGTTAGTTTATTGTTTTAGGTTCATCGAGTAATTAATTGGTTAATGTTAGTTAGTAAGTTAGTAGTAAGGTAATGGATTGGTTTTTGAGTAAAAAAGGTGCGGCTCGTGAAAGAGGGCACTGAAAAAGCCCTTAGTTTGAGGATACCCTCTTGACTAATTGACAAAAACAGATTGCATATAGCCGTCAAATGCGGATTTGCAATCTGCTTTTGTTTTATCATTAATAAAAGTCTGGAAGCCCGTTGTAGTGGTATTATTCGCCTTATTGGGCTTCGTATAGGTATGAATACTCTCCGCTTAGATTAGTTTGAGTATTCTCTTGATGTTTGCTGCAAATATTGTGATGGCTCCCTGCATCTGCATGGAGTATAATCCGTAAGATTCTGCCCTGTCATAGCCAAATACATGTTTTAGCTCCGCATTTTTTGCCTCAATCTTATATCTTTCTCTAGCCTTAGCCTTAAACTCCGGCGTTTTCTGAACTTCCATTAGTCTTTCCTGCTCACCAGTCCTGATAGGGACGCTGTATGTCTTGCTTTTAGCCCCGTTCTTATAACATCCTTCCCGATGAGCACAGGCTTTGCACTTTTCCACATCAAAATAATATGTCCATGCCTGATTCCATTCTCCATCCTTCTTTCCCTGTCTCGCTTTCCTTATAGCCATGTGGCCTGCAGGACAGACAAACATGCCTGCATCCTTGTTGAAGTCAAACTTGTCTTCTTCCTTCCTGACGCCATTGCTGATGATAGGATGTAATCTGGAAATCAGTTCAAATCCATTGTCCCTGTCTTCCGCCAGTCTCAGATTTTCTTTACCGGAATAAGCGGTATCACCGATAACTGTATCCACCTCCATACCGTTGCTACGACTCTGCTCCACAAGTCCCTTCAGCTGGGGACCGTCTCCCTTTTCACCAGATGTCACCACGGCAGCCGTGATAATCCTCTCGTCGCTCATGGCAATGTGTGTCTTATAACCGAAAAAAGAACTGTCTTCGCTCTTATGGCCTACACGGGCATCCTCGTCCTTGGACGTGGTATAGTGGTCCTCTATGTCCTCAAGGGTCTCTTTCAGCATGTTGATACGCTGTTTGACGGCTGGCACCTCGGCGATACTTGCATTGCTGGATACTATATCCAAAAGTTCTTTTGTGTAGTCCAGCTCACGGACGAGGTCATCGTCCTCGTTCTTCTTGGGGAGTAACGGCTTAATGTCCTCGTCTGTGTTGTAAAGAGCCTTGCGCAGTTGCTTGGAACGCAGACGGAGCACCTCTATAGGAGTGTATGGGTTGGATCTTGATGCCGTATGTGTGGCATCAACGATTATAGTCCTCGATTTGATGATGCCCTTCTCTATGGCAACATCCACAGTCTTCTTGATGAGGAGGTTTAACAGATCCATATCCTTAAGACGAAGCTTACGGAACTTGCACAGGGAAGTCGGATTGATCACATCCTCCTCAGGAGCCATGCCCAGAAAGTACTTGAAGGACATGTCATAGCGGGAACGCTCTACTACATCCACATCGGAAATATCATAGATAATCTTAAGCAGAAGGTATTTGAACATGCGGATGGGGGACTCGGCCATACGGCCATTGTCCTGACAATACTTGTCCACCAGTTCCTGGTATACGAAGGAAAAGTCTACCAGTCCATTGATGCGCCTAAGTAGATTGTCTTGTGGGACAACTATGTCGTACAAGGCACTGTACTCACTCAATACAAACTTTTGTTGTTGTGATAGCATAACATGATTCTATTATGCTGTAAAGGTACAAAAAAATCTGCACATAGCCAAACATTTAAGTGACTATGTGCAGAACTAAATTGTTAAAATAAGCCTAACGGGACTTTTTCAGTGCCCTCGTTCATGACACATCCTTTTTTTTCGTGATTTCTTAATTCTTTTGCATTATTACTACCTTCTACCAATATAGTATGCAAAATTCGAGAATGTTACGTATTGGAAGAGAGTTTTTTATACAACAAAGGTTGTTTTCTTAAAAAAACTTATCATCGACAATGCACAATCAATCAAAAATGATAAGTATAGATCCCATGCTTTTCGCGCCTGTGATTTTGCGGTTTCGAAATATGAATGAGTGATAAGCTAACTAATAGCATATTGCTTCATAAGACTCTCCGATTGTGTATGTAATTTGAACATGCAAGAATAACATTCATATAAAAATATACGTGCGTAAACCTTTTACCTCTTGTGCTTATCAAATTGTCTTTTTTTAGATGCACTCGAAAATCATTGCACTTTGTCTTTTTCAGGAAGTAACATCTTGCATTTGTTCCCTCCTTGGGAATGAAATGTTCCCACGTTGGGAATGAATCGTTCCCAAGTTGGGAATATACTATAAGGAATAGTCCGAACAACTTGAAGAGATAATCTGAACGACTCATAGACATAATCCGAACACAATACACAATTTTATTTAGAATTCGACGAAAAATCTCTCATCTCTCACCAAACCTCTCAAAATCCGCATAAACACAGGGGATTCGGGCGATGAGAGATTATCAGAATCTCTCCCTAATCTCTCCCTAATCTCTCATACCATCTCTCCCTCCATCCCTCAACACCTTCTGATTTTTAACATTTCAAGAAAAAATGAAAAAAAAATGCCGAAAAACTTGCAAAACGCGTTTTTATTTTGTATCTTTGCACCAAGAAAATGCGAAGCTGCCCACGCAGCCTAGCACCTCGGAAACGAACGCTGTGGAAAGCGCGCCGACTATAAACGACATTAAAATAAATATGGAAGAAAAGAATGTAACAATGAGTGGAGCACTCAGTGCTTCGCTTGAGGCAACTCTCGCAATCGAGATGTTCCTCAATGAGAATTATCGATTCCGCCGAAACACCCTAAACGGCAAGGTGGAATATGCTACGCTGCCTAAGGCAGATGTGTTCCGACCTCTGACAAAGGAGGCTCTGAACAGTATCGTGATTCGTGCCAAGCGCGAACAGATACTGGAGAAGGGAAGTCCTAAGACGGAGATAACGGAATATGTGGAATCTGAGGAGGTGCCTGAGTACAATCCTGCACAGGCATTCCTGACTAGTCTACCCAAATGGGACGGACAGAACCATATCGCCAGGATATTTGGTAGAATACCAGGCATAAGCTCTGAGCAGCTGAACTATCTCACCATCTGGCTTCGCTCAGCCGTAGCCCACTGGCTGCAGATGGATATGCTGCATGGCAATGAGTGTGTGCCTACGCTAATTGGTGATCAGGGTTGTGGTAAGACAACCTTTGTGCGCCGACTGCTGCCTCTGCATCTGCGAGAGTTTTATCTGGACTATCTGAACCTATCGAACAAGTTCGACAAGGAGATGGCTCTAACGAATAATCTCATTGTGAATCTGGATGAGCTCGAGGCTATCAGTGTTAAGCAGCACGCCAAGCTAAAGCAGACCCTGTCTGTAAGCAAGGTGAACGGTCGTCCTATCTTCGGCCGTACTCAGCAGGATCGCCCTCGATTTGCATCGTTTGTGGCTACCACCAACAATCCCCACCCGCTGACTGATCCTACGGGTAGCCGTCGATACATCTGTATCCGTATCCCTGACGGGTTCCTTATTAATAATGTGGGCGAAATAGACTATGGACAGCTATACGCTCAGGTGGTGTACGAACTGCGCGAGCTGAAAGCTCCCTACTGGTTCTCGAACGATGAGGTGGCTCGAATACAGCAGCTGAATCAGGAGTTTATGGAGCAGAAGGACCTTGGTGAGATGTTTGTGGCCTGCTTCCGCCAGCCTGAGGAGGGCGAAGTGCCCAAGCAGATGAACTGCGACCAGATGATAGAGGAGATACGCAAGAGCTATCCTTCGCTCAGCAACACCATCGGCAACAAGGTGAAGCTGGGTAAGACCATCAAGGCGCTGGGTTTCAAGCACAAGGAGCGTGCTCATATCTCGTACTACGATGTAATGCCCATAAGGGTGGCGTAACCTTGAGAGATGCAGGGAGAGATTAGGGAGGGATGAGGGAGAGATTCCAGCAATCTCTCACCGCCCGAATCCCCTGTGTTTATGCGGGTTTTGAGAGATTTAGTGAGAGATGAGAGATTTTTATTGATAACAACTAAAAACTATTTATTATGGAAGAAAAAGTACTTAAAGCGAATGATATCCCTATGGGATATGCTATGTGTTTCAACGACGGATGCGCCGACAAGGACAAGTGCATGCACTATCAGGCCATGCTGCTTACATCAGCGGGGCGCTATAGTGGCTCAGCCGTTTTCCCTACGGCTTGGCAGGACGGCAAGTGTCGATGCTATCGCGAAAAGAAACTTGTGAAGAAGGCTTGGGGATTCAGCGGGCTCTACAAGAATGTAGATCATCGCGACAAGACAGCAGCCCGTCAGAGTGTTAGTTCATACTTCGGCCGTGGCAACGGCCAGTACTATCGAGCCCACCACGGCGAAATCCTGCTCTCGCCCAAGCAGCAGGAGGACATACTAAATATAGTATCTCAGTACGGTCCCATAGATGGAATAAAGTTCGAGCACTACAAAGTGGATTGGGACTTCGAGTAACAAGATTAGAGGATGTGTCTATTTGGGGACACATCCTCTTCTGTCTTCTTAGAGTTCTATCAATGAAACAGCGATAAATAAAATTAATCAGATGAATATATAAAGCGGAGTAGGTGCAAAAAAACTCCGTTTTATTTGCATCTTTCAAAAATTCGTCGTACCTTTGTGGCCAAGTATAATTATATTTTGAGATGGCAAGAGCTTATAAGAAGATGTATCTGAATGACGCTATGCGCAATCTTGCTGTGATGTTAGATTGTGGTGTGCGAAAATATGGATATTCTATACAGGATTTTTATAAAAAGTTTCTTATGAGCGATGTGTCGCGTCAGTTTGCTAATGGTAATCCTCGTTATTTGGTTGGGTTGTCTGGTGCGGAACTTACCGACATGGTAGTACAGCAGTCTGGCAACGCAGTTTCAGATAAGAATGATGGCACTTACACCGTTGGCCCTGAGTTTTGGGCTGGTTGGGTGTTGGCTTACTATCAGTGGCGTTCGCGTCGCAGTTTTGCTTATATGCAGAAAAAAGGCCTTGGCATTACCGAAGTAATCAGCATGTATAACCCACTACATGAAGCTGATGTTATGAAATTTGTTGATGCAGCTGATAGCATCATTAATAGAAAATAGCGACCTATAGTTATCTTGTGGTAAATAAAAAAGAGGATGTCTCATTGGGAGCACATCCTCTTCTGTCTTCTTAGAGTTCTATCGGAACCACCACTTTGAATGTGATGTTGCGGCCCATGTTGTATACACCGCGACGGCCTGTTACTATGTTCTCATCAGCATATTTCAGGCGGCTGAGATGGTTTTGGTAGGCTTTGTTCAGCAGGTTGTCGGCTGTTACATATAGTTCGGCAATCTTCTTGCCCTTTATCTGAATGTCGGTTCCTGCTGAGAGACTTAGCAGGGCATATCCTGGTGTGACGGTTTCTGTATCGTCGGCACTGTAGATATGCGATTGCTTAAGATAGCAGTCCAGCCCGGCAGCCACGTAGAGATTGTTGAACGAAAGGCCAGAGACGGCGCGTGAGACGTGGGATGCGATATGCGATAGGGCAGAGGCGTAGTCGGAATGGTGATGCTTGATGGTGCTGTGCGAGTGGTGCAGCAGCTCCCACTTGAGTTCTGACGACCAGCGTGGTGCTGGGGTGAAGGGCAGATACTTGGTATCGGCCGAAGCATTCATCAGTTGGGCATCGACATACGAGAACGAGTTGGAGAAATGAACTGAGTGGACTGGATGGAAATCGATACCTGCCTCGAAACCCAGCAGTCGGGCATCGCCCTGAGTGTAGGCATAGACAGGGTATGTTGGCGCGTATACACTATAACCATATCCCGTTCCCTCAGTATAATCCCCCACATGGTGCAGAAAGACATAATTGTCAATACGGTTGGCAAAGAGGGCCAACTGGGCCGATACATAACGCGAGGTAAAATCAAGTCCCAGGTCGGCCTGCAGACTGTATTCCGGTTTGAGGCCTTTGTCGCCGATTTCATAGCGCAGCGACCCCTCATGTTTACCATTAGAGCCCAGTTCACTCAGATTAGGCGCACGGAACCCACGGGCAAGATTCATGCGCAGGTTAAAGTGCTCGTTGATGTTGCAGACAGCACCTACACTACCTGTGAAAGCGCCGAAATTGCGTGAGAAGTTATCCTCCTGTCCGTTCAACATAGAGAAGCCAGGAAAGGCTTTCAGATGCCTATGATCATAACGCACACCACCATTCAGCGTCCAGCGATCGCCAAGCTGCTTCGTGGCTGTGGCATAGAGACCAAAATCAAACAGACGATAGTCAGGTATCAGATACTCCTCACCCTCATTGCCTGATTTCTGATACATACCACCTATGCCTGTTGAGAGTTTCCACCCATCAAATTCATTGGTAACATAGCGCAGGTCGTAGGTCAACGTATGCAGTTTAAAGAATGTCTCATACTCGTC
>JAEEGG010005306.1_pt1 | contig 30739 bp, 22 predicted proteins | sample 9134161 | NCBI WGS metagenome assembly JAEEGG01 (sample SAMN16246543, study PRJNA631951) | gut metagenome | biome: gut microbiome; feature: rumen; material: CR-attached | host: Bos | place: Iran: Karaj | collected 2018-10
GACATGATCAAGAAGGAAATGATTGCCATGCTTCTGGCCGGTGGTCAGGGCTCGCGTCTGGGCGTACTCACATCCAAAGTCGCCAAACCCGCCGTTTCTTTTGGCGGAAAATACCGCATTATTGATTTTCCGTTAAGCAACTGCATCAATTCCGGGATCGACACGGTCGGCGTACTGACACAGTACCAGCCGCTTCGGCTGAACACGCATATCGGGATCGGGATCCCCTGGGATCTTGACCGGAACGTGGGCGGTGTCACGGTCCTTCCCCCGTATGAGAAGAGCGGAAACAGTGAATGGTACACCGGTACGGCAAACGCCATTTATCAGAACATGACCTATATGGAAATGTTCAATCCGGACTATGTGCTGATCCTTTCCGGCGATCATATCTATAAGATGGACTATGAAGTCATGCTCGACTTCCACAAGGCGAACAAGGCTGACGTGACCATCGCGGCCATGTCCGTTCCTTACGAAGAAGCCAAGCGCTTCGGGATCCTGATCACGGATGACAACCGCCAGATCAATGATTTTGAAGAAAAACCCGAGAATCCGCGGTCGAATCTGGCTTCCATGGGGATCTACATCTTCAACTGGAAGACCCTGAAAGAAGCCCTGATCGCCAAGGCCGACCAGCCTGCACTGGACTTCGGCAAGCATGTCATCCCGTTCTGCCACGAGAAGGGCGCAAGACTGTTCGCATACGAATACAACGGCTACTGGAAGGACGTCGGGACCTTATCCGCTTACTGGAGCTCGAACATGGAGCTGATCGACCTGGTGCCCGAGTTCAATCTTTACGAGGAATTCTGGAAGATATACACCAAGTCGGACGCGATCCCGCCCCAGTACATCGCGCAGAACGCGGTCGTCAGCCGCAGCATCATCGGCGAGGGCGCGGAGATCTACGGAGAGGTATATAATTCCGTCATCAGCCCCGGCGTAGTGATCGGAGCAGGCAGCAAGGTTTACGATTCGATCATCATGAATTCCTCCGAGATCGGCGAGAACTCCAACATCTATAAGGCGATCATCGCCGAGAGCGTCAAGGTCGGCAACAACTGCGAGCTCGGCGTCGGAGAGGAAAAAGAGAACAAGCAGCATCCGAACATCTATTGCAACGGCCTCGTTACACTGGCCGAAGGTACAGTCATCCCCGACGGTATCAGGATCGGAAAGAATACCGTCATCTCGGGCGTTACGACAGCCGAGGACTATCAGAACGGCTGGCTGGACGGCGGAGAGAGCCTGATCAAAAAGAGACCTCTGCTCGCTCATGCGGGCAGCGAAGAGTCTGAATCGGCTAAAGGAGGTACCGTATGAGAGCGATAGGTTTGGTCCTCGCCGGAGGAAACAGCAACAGGATGCGTGAGCTGTCGAACAAGAGAGCCATCGCGGCCATGCCCGTGGCAGGCAGCTACCGCGCGATAGATTTTGTACTGAGCAGCATGTCGAATTCGCATATCCAGAAGGTTGCGGTTCTGACGCAGTATAACTCGAGATCCTTAAACGAGCACTTGAGCTCGTCAAAATGGTGGGATTTCGGACGTAAACAGGGCGGTCTGTATGTTTTCACGCCCACGATCACCACGGATAACTCTTTCTGGTACAGAGGCACAGCGGACGCCATCTATCAGAACCTTTCATTCCTGCGCAACAGCCATGAGCCTTACGTTATCATCTGCTCGGGCGACGGCGTATACAAGATGGATTTCAATAAGCTGATCGAGTATCACATCAGGAAAAAGGCCGATGTGACCGTAGTCTGCAGAAAGGCGGGCGCGAATACGGACATCACCAGGTACGGCATCATCGAGACGGATGAAGACAGGCGGATCACCTCGTTCGAGGAGAAGCCCTTCTTCTGCAGGGACGCCGAGCCGCTGCTCTCGATGGGTATCTACGTTATCCGCCGCCGTCAGCTGATCGAGCTGATCGAGAAGACCGTCGAGGAGGAGCGTTACGATTTCGTGCGCGACATCATCGTCAGATACACCGACATCAAGAAAATGTACGCGTACGAGCACGATGAGTACTGGAGCAACATCAGCACGGTCGAGGAGTATTTCCGCACAAATATGGATTTCCTCGATCCGACGGTGCGCAACTACTTCTTCAAGCAGTATCCCGATGTTTATTCCAAGATCGACGATCTGCCGCCCGCCAAGTACAATACGGGCTCGAGCGTGCGCAACTCGCTGGTTTCGAGCGGAACCATCATCAACGGAACCGTCGAGAACTCGCTGCTGTTCAAAAAGGTTTATGTCGGAAACAACTGCGTCATCAGGAATTCGATCATACTTAACGATGTCCACATCGGTGACAATACCTACATCGAGAACTGCATCGTAGAGAGCAGGGACACTTTAAGGCCGAATCAGACATATATCGGCGAAAACGGCAAGATCAGGATCGTAGTCGAGAAAAACGACAGATATCTGATCTGACAAGAGCTGCTGTTCACGGTTGACAGGTGAACGGCAGCGATAAGATAATATCAAAACAACAGCCCTCCGTTACGGTCCCGAAAGGCCTGACGGAGGGCAAAAGCCGTGTAAACGGAATTGAGTTTTTGCCTGCAGATCCGCGGGCAGTAAAGGAAAGAGGCAGATTTTTTGAAACGTAAGAATTCGGTATCGAGAGCCAAGATACTCATGATCGTCTGGCTCCTTACCGCCATCGCGGCGCTGGTCGTGACGGTAGTTTATTTTGGTGAGCTGCAGGAGCTCTATTCGACGGTAAAGACCATCGAGGAGACGAAGCAGGGGCAGACTCCGGCGGGACCCGGGGAGCCTGGTAAGCCCGCGGACACAGGCGCGACCGTCGTTGCGGATAACGGGAATGCAGATAGGGACAGCGATGCGGGTAAGGCCGGCCCGGCCGGGGACGCGGGAGCAAATACGGGAGTCCCCGATAATGCAGCAGATACGGGTGCAGGTCTCGGCAATACGGACAGCCCGCAGGGCCCGGGCAGCGGCACGGACAGCGCGGCGCCCACATCCGCGGCGTCATCATCGCCGACATCGGCACCCGAGGCCACTCCGACACCCGGGGAGACCCCCACTCCGGAGCCTACTCCGACGACGGAGCCGTTCGACCCTACGGAGCACGCATATTACTTCGACCCCAATATCGATCCGTCCAAGCCGATCATCGCGCTCAGCTTTGACGACGGACCGAGTTCACATACGGACAGGATACTTGCGGCACTTAAGAAATACAACGTGAAGGCGACATTTTTCATGGTCGGCTACGAGGTCGATTCCTTCCCCGACCAGGTACGCGCGGTTTACGACGCGGGCTGCGAGGTCGCGAACCACACGCTCGATCACGCGAATCTTAAGGAAAAGGGCAAGGACGAGATCCGCAGGCAGGTCTACGATAACGAGAAAAAGATCAACAAGCTGGTTCCCGTGGGCGAGATCATAGTCAGACCCCCCTACGGCAATGTTAACGACACGGTCAAGTCCGTCGTTGAGCGCCCGATGTTCAACTGGTCGGTCGATTCGCTCGACTGGAAGACCAGGAATGCAGATTCCGTCGTGGCGCAGATAAAGCAGGATGCCAGAGACGGCTACATCATACTGATGCACGATCTGTACGAGAGCACCGCAGAGGCGACCGAGAGGATCATACCCTGGCTGCTCGAGCAGGGCTATCAGATCACCTGCATCAGCAATATGTTCGAGGCCAGAGGCGATGAGGTACTGCCGGGCCATCTGTACAGGTACGCGACGCCGCTGGACGGTAATTAAGGAGAAAGAAGTGAAGATCATATTCGGACTGGGCAATTACGGCAGGGAATATGCCGGAACCCGTCATAACATGGGATTTGATACCGTGACGAGACTCTCGGACACGCTTGGGATCAGGCTGGATACCAGGCGTTTTAAGGGGCTCTGCGGTTTCGGATATATAGGCGGCGAAAAGGTCATTCTGGTACAGCCGCAGACCTACATGAACTTAAGCGGCGAGTGCGTGAGGGCCGTCCTCGATTTTTTCAAGGCGACCAACGAGGACATCATCGTGATATATGACGATGTGAGCTTAGAGCCCGGACAGCTGCGCCTCAGGAAAAAGGGCAGCGCCGGCGGGCATAACGGCATTAAGTCCGTTATCGCGCATCTCGGGACCGACGTATTCGACAGGATCAAGATCGGCGTCGGGGCAAAGCCCGAGGGCTGGGATCTGGCCGATTACGTGCTCGGCAGGGTTCCGAAGGACGAGGAGCCGCTCGTTAGGAGCGCGATCGCCGAGGCGGCGAAGGCGTGCGAGTCGATAGTCATTGACGGCATGGACAGTGCCATGAACGTCTACAACAGGAAAAAGGAAAGCGAATGAACTCATTTACACAGCCCCTGGCAGACTATAAAGAGCTGCTAAGACTTTGGGAAAGCATTGATAAGAATAAGCTGCCCGTGCGCGTAACAGGCTGCACGGATTCACAGAAAGCACATCTTATCGCGGCTGCATCGGAGCGCAGGACGAAGCGCCTCATCATTACCGACAACGAGATAAAGGCGCGGGAGCTTGCGGCGGATCTGCAGATGTACGATAAAAATGTGCTTTTTTATCCGTCAAAGGACATCATATTCTACAGCGCCGACGTGCACGGAGACACGATCGTCAGAGAGAGGATGAAGTGCTTAAAGCGCCTCCTCGAGGGCGAACCCGTGACCGTGGTCGCAGGGTTCCACGCGGGCATGGATAAGATCATGCAGCCAGGTGAACTGCAGAAAAACGTGATACACATCGATCCCGACGACACGCTCGATCCCGAGGAGCTCGCAAAGCAGCTGGTAAGGATCGGCTATGAGAGGACCGCGCTCGTCGAGAATCCCGGCGAATTCGCGATCCGCGGCGGCATCATAGACGTGTATCCCCTCGCCGAAGAGGCGCCGTACCGCATAGAGCTCTGGGGCGACGAGATCGATTCGATAAGGATATTCGACCCCTCGGGCCAGCGTTCCATAGAGAATGCGGGGGCGTTCGATATATTCCCCGCGGCCGAGATCGTGCTTGACGAGGAGGATATCGCGGCGGGAGTATCAAAGCTCGACGCCGAGGCGAAAAAGTATATACAGGCCCTCAGAAAGAAAATGAAGACCGAAGAGGCATCCCGCGCATTAAAGGCGGTCGAGGCCTTTAAGGAGAATCTCGAGTACCTCAAAGGCAAGGCTTCCCTTGAGAGCTACATCGATTATTTCACCGATAAAACGGTGTCGTTCTTTGACTATTTCACCGACGGCGACTCGTTCATATTCCTCGATGAGCCGGCCAGACTGGCGGAAACGGCGGAAGCGGTCGATACCGAATTCCAAATGAGCATGCAGGGCAGGCTCGAGGGCGGATATATCCTGCCCGGGCAGGCGGATGCGGTGTATGCCTCATCTTATCTGTTCGCAAAGCTCGAATCGGCGCCGGTCATCATGCTGAGCGCGATGGAGTACAAATTCTCACAGATCCCTGCGAAGGTGTCTCTGGGCGTTACGGTGCGCTCAGTCAGCTCCTACAACAGCGATTTCGAGCTGCTCGTCAAGGAATTCGCGGACTGGAAGAAAAAGAAGTACCGCGTGATACTGCTCACCGCATCGAAGTCCCGCGCGCAGCGTCTGGCGCAGGACCTCTGCGATTACGAACTCAACGCTTTTTACAGCGACGACGACAGCCGCATGGTCCAGGAGGGCGAGATCAAGGTCGCTTCGGGCTCGGTATCGAGAGGCTTTGAGTATCCGATGCTCAAATTCGCGATCGTCTGTGAGAGCGACATTTTCGGCAAACAAAAGAAAAAACCTCATAAGCCGAAGCTCTACGAGGGCACCAAGATAGCCGATTTCACAAAGCTCGAGAGCGGCGACTATGTAGTGCACGAGAACTACGGCATCGGCATCTATCGCGGAATAGAAAAGATAGAGGTCGACCATGTCATAAAGGACTATATAAAGATCGAATATGCCGGCGGCGGGACGCTCTACGTCCTGGCGACCGCGATGGATGCTGTCCAGAAATACTCCGGACCCGAGGGCAAGACCCCCAAGATCAACAAGCTCGATTCGACCGAGTGGAAGACTACCAAGACAAAGGTGCGGGGCGCGGTGCGCGAGATCGCGGACAGCCTCGTGAGGCTCTACGCGGCCAGACAGGCGAAGCCCGGATTCAGATTCGGACGCGATACCGTATGGCAGAAGGAGTTCGAGGAGACATTCCCGTTCGAGGAGACCGATGACCAGCTCAGGGCCATCGAGGACACCAAGCGCGACATGGAGTCGACCAAGATCATGGACCGTCTGATCTGCGGAGACGTAGGCTACGGCAAAACGGAGATCGCGATACGTGCCGCGTTCAAGGCGGCGCAGGACGGCAAACAGGTGGCATTCCTCGTGCCGACGACCATTCTGGCGCAGCAGCATTACAATACATTTGCCCTCAGGATGGCGGATTATCCCGTAAGAGTCGATATGCTCTCGCGTTTCAGGACGCCCGCGGAGCAGAAACGGACTTTGGAGGACCTGAAGACCGGTCAGCTCGATATCGTGATCGGTACCCACAGACTCCTCTCAAAGGATGTTAAGTTCAAAAACCTCGGCCTGCTCATCGTTGACGAGGAGCAGCGTTTCGGAGTCACGCATAAGGAAAAGATAAAGCAGCTCAAGGACGACGTGGACGTGCTGACGCTCACCGCGACGCCAATCCCGCGTACGCTCCACATGAGCCTGATCGGCATCAGGGACATGAGCGTGCTCGACGAGCCGCCCGTGGACAGGCTGCCGATACAGACCTTTGTTATGGAGCACAACGACGAGATCATACGTGAGGCGGTCAACAGGGAGCTGGCCCGCGGAGGCCAGGTTTACTACGTCTACAACAGGGTCAACGGCATCTCCGAGATGACTGCGACTTTGCAAAAGCTCCTGCCCGACGCGAGGATCGTTTACGCGCACGGACAGATGAGCGAGCGCGAGCTCGAGAAGATCATGATGGGCTTTATCAACGGAGAGATAGATGTGCTGGTATCCACCACGATCATTGAGACCGGCCTCGATATCTCCAATGTCAATACGATAATCATCGACGATGCGGACAGGCTCGGACTCTCGCAGCTCTACCAGTTGAGAGGCCGCGTGGGCAGGTCGGCGAGGACCGCGTACGCATTTCTGATGTACAAACGCGACAAGATCCTCAAAGAGGTGGCGGAGCAGAGACTTTCCGCGATCAGGCAGTTTACCGAGCTCGGCAGCGGTTTTAAGATCGCGATGAGGGACCTCGAGATCAGAGGCGCCGGCAATCTCTTAGGAGCCGAGCAGTCGGGACAGATGTCCGCGGTCGGATACGATCTGTACTGCAAACTCTTAAACGAGGCCGTCAATGCGCTGAAGCTCGGCGAAAAGGAGATCGACATCTGGGAGACCGCGATCGATATGGATATTGACGCGTACATCCCGTCCACGTATATTAAGAACGAGCTGCAGAAGCTCGACATGTACAAACGCATCGCGAATATCGAGAGCAATGAGATGCTGGTCGACATGCAGGAGGAGCTCACCGACAGATACGGCGACATCCCGAACGCAGTCAACAACCTGCTCTCTATCGCGCTCTTAAAGAGCCGCGCGCACGCGGTGTACGTGACGGGGCTGACGCAGAAAAAGCTGGACGTGCGCCTCAACATGTACGAAAAGGCAAAGCTCGATGTGGCGCGGATCCCCGAACTCATCGCGAAATACGGGAACCGGCTGAGGCTCGTGCCCGGCAAGAGTCCGTATTTTACCTTTAAGCTCGAGGACGAGAGAGGCAAAAAACGCGACGTGCTGCCGGTGGCGCAGATATTTGCGCAGATTGGCGGGCTGATCGACGCGATGGGAGAGATACTGCTGCCTGCGGGAGAGAGTGTGGCTGATAGAAAATAGAGCCTGTTTTTCAGGCACGGGACGGAGTTTGATATGAGACTGTTAATTGGATGGCGAAAGCTTATCGCCGCGGCCGCGGTCATTTTTATGATCGCGCTCTCGGCGGGAGGCTGCGGCCTGATGGGTGATAAGAGCGGAGACGACGATACGCATGAGCTGACCACGAGCTTTCTCGAGGATACCGTTTTTACGGTGTCGGACGTGCGGGTAAGCCTTACGGAGTGGTATCTGTACGCTCTGCGGCAGATAGCCGACATCGAGGCAATGTACGGAGAGGACATCTGGGATTTTAAGGTGGACACCGAAGGAAAGACAATGTGGGATGCCGTAAAGGACGACATCATGGAGCAGATCATCTATATCAAGATCGTCTGCGCAAGAGCCGGCGAGCTCGGGATAACGATCAACGAGGACGACCAGCTCAACATCAACCTGCAGACCGATGAGTTCATGACAGGCCTCAGTGCGGAGATGAAGAATAAATACGGCATCACGCAGGATATCGTAAAAGCCATCTACACCGACAATGTACTCGCGATGAAGGTCTATGAGAACCTGACGCTCAATATTGATACCAATATCCCCGATGTGGATGTCAGGCACATGGTGCTCGATTATATCTCGGTCCTTAAGTATTACGAGAATGATGATGAGGACGCGGTATCATATACGGATGAGGAGCTGGCACAGATCAAAGCCGACGCCGAAGAATATCTGGCTGCGGCAAAGGTAAACCCCGATATCACACGCCTCGCCGAGATAAACGACGACCGTTACAGTGTGGTGGAGCTGGTTGCAGATTACGCGGAGCTAAAGGAAAAGCTGCCCGACGACATTCCGGACAAGGCATATTCGCTCCGGGAGGGCGAGATCAGTGGCCTGTACGAGACCGAGGACGCCTACTTTATCCTGGACTGCGTGAAATACACCGACGAGGAGAGCACCAATGCCGCGAGGATCAGGATCATCGAAGCGCGGCAGAAGGCGCTGTTCGAAGAGAAATACACAGCCTGGGAGGCTGAGACGGTCATAAAGACAAATTATAAGGTCTGGGACGCGATCGTAAGAGAATAATAATATGGCAGACAGGGATAAAAAAACGAAAAGAATAGCATATACCGCAGCGGCAGTCGTATTCTGGCTGCTCGTATGGCAGCTGTTAAGCGTGGTGACGGGCAGCAGGGTCATCCTGCCGGGCCCGATCGACGCTCTTAAAGCCCTGTTTGGGCTGATCCCGACGCTTACCTTTTGGAAAACGGTCGGAAACTCGTTTCTGCATATAGTACTTGGATTCCTGTGCGCGGTCATACTGGGCACGCTCCTGGCAGCCGCATCTTACCGGGTTGAGCCGGTCAAATACCTGTTTTCACCGCTGATGAAGCTGATCAAGGCGGTCCCCGTGGCGTCATTTATCATACTGGTCCTGCTCTGGATCAACTCGAGGCAGCTGCCCGCAGTTATCTCCTTCCTGATGGTGCTCCCGGTCATATATACCAATGTACTGGCCGGTATAGAGGGTACCGATCCAAAACTGCTCGAGATGGCGGAGGTTTTCAGGCTGGGAAATGCGAAAAAGCTGAAATACATATATATACCGGCCGTGAAACCGCATTTTGTCGCCGCCGTGAATATAGCCCTGGGCTTTTCGTGGAAGTCAGGTGTGGCGGCGGAGGTCATAGGCCTGACGCCGAACGCCATAGGCACCAGGCTCTATGAGGCGAAGCTGTATCTGATGACGGATGAGCTGTTCGCCTGGACGGCAGTCATAGTGCTGGTGAGCGTGGTATTTGAAAAAGCGGTGATGGCCGTGCTGAAGCGGGTCACGGAGAGGAATTGACAATATTCCTTGCAGGAGTGGATCATGGGCGAGATTGAACTAAAGAATATATATAAAAAATACGGTGAGACAGCGGTTTTTGAAGGCTTATGCGAAACCGTCGGGGATGGTGAAGCCGTGGCGATCATGGGACCCTCGGGTTCCGGCAAGACTACGCTGCTGCGCCTTATCATGGGGCTCGAGAAGCCTGACGGCGGAGAGATAATCGGGACGGACAAAGAGAGATTTGCCTGCGTTTTTCAGGAAAACCGCCTGATAGAGCATTGCAGCGCGCCGGAGAATCTGAGACTTGTCCTGAAAAAAGATGTCCCCGAAGAAGCGATCATCGAAGAATTAAAGAGTGTAGGGATTGGAGTATCGAATCCGGAGGAGCTCACCAAGCCCGTATCAAAGTTCAGCGGCGGCATGAAGCGCCGCGTCGCGATAGTCCGCGCCATGATGGCAGAGGCGGATACGGTCATACTCGACGAACCTTTTAAGGGACTGGACGCAGAGCTGAAGCAGGCTGTGATGGGCTACATTGATGACCGGATAGGTACCGCGCGGATGATCCTTGTGACCCATGATGAGGACGAAGCAAAGCAGCTTTGCGAAAGAATAATAAAGATATAAAAAAGGACTGATGATCAGTCCTTCATAAGTCGTCTGAGCGACATGATATCGTCCTTTGAGGGCAGACCCGATGAAAATGCCGACGCGCTGCCTGCGCAGACTGCGGTCTTTAAGGCGTCGTCATAGGAGCCGGTCTCGAGCCAGCCGTAGATAAACCCGGCGACCATGGCGTCTCCGGCACCTACGGGATTGACTACATTTCCGCGGGGGGCCTCGCGTGTGAGCAGAGTGCCGTCCTCGCAAAGAAGCATGGCACCCTCGCGGTCGAGGGATATGAGAACATTGCGCGCACCTTTATCCTGAAGGGTGTGCGCATATTTTTCTGCGTCGCCGGTGCTGATATTTTTTGTGCTGAAGAGCTCGCCGAGCTCCGCGCGGTTCGGCTTGACGAAGGGCCCACCTTTCGGGTATTCTGTTTTTTAGTCCGTAAACTATGCTATAGTTAATTGTAATATAGAAATCCCTATATTCAAATCGTAGTTTTTTTAAAAACATGCGTTTGGAGACTAATGGTACTTTTCAGACAAGGAGGTATCAGACATATAATGGGTATTATTAAGCGGTACGTTTTACTGTTTATGTTTTACGTGATCATTTTATGCTTTGGTGCTTGCAGTAAGGATAGAAATGATTCTTTGAAAACTACAGATAATAATGCAAATAGCGACGATGAACTGTATTCAGAATGGTTAAATGGACTTATTGAGAAGGAACTGACATTAAGTGATGGGCTTTTGAGTTGTACATTGAATTTAACTAAGCAGAACGAGGGCATTCGGACTACTTATGATATTGAAATGGAACCTGATAATTGTAATGTTGTCTTTAACCTTTTTAATAATACCGTAGTTACCAATAATATCTATAAGCCTTCCATTTTTGAGAATGGATATTATAGCATAACGGTTATTGACAATGATCTGAGAAAATGGGTTTTTACGCTTCCATTGAGTGTTAACGTCACTGGGGAAATGATCTATTTTGAAGTAAGAGAAGAAATACAATATATACCTTATCCTGGGAAAAAATACTATGCGGATCTCTCTTTTTGTGGAAACCTTAATTATATGGATTATCAAGTTTTAGAAGAGATGATAGCTCCGTTTGTTAATAATCTGCTATAGCCAAAGGAAGTATAATAATGGCTTTATTCAAGTAGATTGGTGCTTCAGTTCAATTGGTAAGCACGCATGACTTCCTTTATACGATAATTAGTTTCGCAAATTCAATTTAATAAAATAGACATGGGACGGGCGCTGCACTGAGAAAAAGTATTACTTCGTGAAAACGACGTCGAGATGGGGGCAGGGCTGAGCTTCCGAGGGATGACACTAGGGCGTAATATTCAAATCGAACTTGAAATTTACGCCCTAAATATATATAATATAGGTACCTTGGAAGGAGAGCATTTTTATGATCAACCGAAAAATTGAGGATACCATTAGAAAAAGTGTATCGCAGGTTCCTGTTGTTACAATACTTGGACCGCGGCAGGCAGGGAAGACGACTTTGGTGAAAAAACTCTTTCCGGATTATACCTACGTGAATCTTGAGGATAAAGCAGCAAGGGAGCTGGCAGAGAATGATTATATTGGTTTTTTTAAAAAATACAGAGAACCTATGATTATTGATGAGGTTCAGCGTGTACCGGAGCTTCTCTCGGCTATTCAGGTCAGAGTAGATGAGGATAGGAGAAAAGTTGGAAGATTCATTCTGACCGGCAGTCATCAGCCAAGACTGCGTGAGGCAGTGGCTCAATCACTGGCAGGAAGAACAACAATCCATACATTATTTCCGCTTAGTCTTGAAGAGATAGCGGAATACGGGAAATTGGAAGAACTGGATGATAATATAATTCGAGGATTTATGCCCGAGTTATATTTAGACAATGCAAGAGATCCATATGTGTACTATAAAGATTATCTGGATACATATATTGAAAAAGATCTGCGGCAAATGATTGCGGTAAAGGACTTAAACGCATTTTTAAGGTTTTTAACATTACTTGCCGGAAGAGTAGGACAGGTCGTAAATCTCTCCGGTATGTCAGGAGAGGTAGGAGTATCATCCACTACGCTGGGCGAATGGCTTTCGGTATTGGAAGATTCATTTGTTGTTTTCAGATTACAGCCCTATTTTTCAAATATCAGCAAGAGGATTGTGAAATCACCTAAGGTGTATTTTGTCGAGCCGGGGCTGGCGGCATATCTTCTTGGCATCGAGAGCGCACGGCAGGCATCGCGAGACCCCTTAAGAGGGAACCTGTTTGAAAATATCGTCGTCCTTGAGGCAACAAAAACGCGGCTGAATGATAACAAAGAGCCAAATCTGTTCTATGTAAGGACGGAAAAGGGTGTTGAAGTAGATATGATTTTGAAAAAGGAAGGAATCCTGTTCCCCTTTGAAATAAAGTCGTCTATGACCCCTAACAAAGATTTTGCCAAGAATCTGAAATTGTTTTGCAGTAGTGAAGCTGATTCCGCCGAGATGACAGTTGTGTACTGCGGCGATTACTACGAGTCTTTCCAAAATTGCAGATATATCAATTATACTGGTGTAGCGGAAGTCATTAGAAAACAGTAGAGGTGTCATCTTTGGCAAAGGTATATAATAAATGTGAACGATGCACTTCAGGTTCAATAAATATTTGTTACAAAAAAGGGGAAGGTCAGATGGAGTTATGGGATTTATATGACAGCAATAGGCAGCCGTTAAATCGCACGCATGTAAGGGGAGAAGCATTTGCGGAAGGCGAGTATTACGTGTGCGCGGAAGTATGGATGAGGAATTCTAGGGGAGAATTTCTCATTACAAAAAGACACCCTGACAAGAAGTCGGGGAATCTGTGGGAATTTACGGGCGGAGGGACGCTGGCAGGGGAAAGTACAGAGCAGTCCGCGGTCCGTGAAATGCAGGAAGAAATCGGAATCCGGGCTAATGATTCCGAACTGCATCTTTTTGCCACATATCAGCATAAAAACTATTTTCTGGATATGTTTCTGCTAAACAGGGACGTTGATATTTCGGAGCTTGTCCTTCAACCGGGTGAAACCGTAGACGCAAAGTGGGCTTCGGAAGAGACGATCCTGCAAATGATCGAAAACGGTGAGTTTGTTTATTCGTCAGGGCAGAGATTTAAGACATACAGAGGCGACCTTATGGTATAATGCAAATTACAGTAGAGTAAATTCTTCCCGGAGGGCATATTATGGTCTGGCTTGCGATAATACCGAGCATTGTGTTGTTTATATTCATCTGGCGTAAAGATAAGATCGAAAAGGAGCCCGTGGGACTCCTCATCAAGCTGTTCATTTTCGGCGCCCTTACCACTGTCAGCGCGATCGTGATCGGCATGGGGGCCCAGTATCTGCTCCTGAATTTTCTTGATGAGAAGTCCATGGTCTTTATCATCATCGACAATTTCCTCCTGACGGCGCTCGTGGAGGAGGGAGGTAAATACTTTGTCCTGAAAAAGGCGACATGGAAGCATCCGGCCTTCAATTACACCTTTGACGGCGCGGTCTATGCTGTATGCTCCTCGCTTGGCTTCGCGACCGTGGAGAATATCATGTATCTGATCGACGGGGATCTCGGAACCGCCGTCGGACGCGGACTGCTCTCGGTTCCGGGACATGTGGTGTTTGCCGTTTTCATGGGCTATTACTACGGTATGGCCAAGTATGCGTCTGTGGGAGGCGATGAGCGCGGATCCCGCTCGTATTTGAGGAAAGCTCTCTGGATACCCGTCCTGCTGCACGGCACTTATGATTTCTGCCTGAGTTCCGGATATGACGCATTCCTCGTGGTATTCATCGTCTTTGTTGTAATAATGTCGGTATTGGCGATCAGGAAAGTCAGGAACATGTCGAAGAATGACAATATGATAGCTTAAGGGGCAACATATGCCGCTGCGTTTGCAGCGGCATTTCTTGATTGTACGGGGAATAATTGGTATAATAAAATATTAAGTAAAAGACTCTGTTTGGAGGGATCACAGGTGAGCTCACGAGCGAAGAACATAATCCGAACCAGATTTCTGAACCTGATACCGGTCGTTGCCGGGATCATCGTTAATGTCGTTTTGTCTTATTTTATGTACAGCATGGGGATGCCGTTCATGCTGGATACGGCAGGGACGATCTGTGTTGCGACTTTGCTCGGACCGTTTTACGGGGTACTGACGGCGGTACTGACCTGCTTTGTCAGCACTATCTTCTTCCCTTACGCATTCTATTATTCTTTTATCTATGCCTTTATAGCCTTTTTTGCTGCAAAGATCATCCGAAAACATTCAGACAGCATAATAAAAGCCTCGGTCAGGCTCGTTATCATTTCAGCGCTCCTGTCCGGTGTTCTGTGTCCCCTGGTCAGCCGGGGGCTGATGATCGCGGGCTTCTCAACGATCATCAATGATGCGGTCATTGCCATCGGATTTGAGAGCGGAGCCGCATATCTTATTGCCTATATCATTATAAACATCCTGGTCAATCTCATGGACAAGGCCGTTATGTGCGGCTTGGTAATTCTTATATTCAGGCTGATACCCAATCGCATTATCGACAGGATACGCAGCAGCAGATGGCTGCAGAACCCGCTGCCGAGGGAGGAGCGGGTATCGGCACGGAGAACTTCTTCGGGAGTCAGGTATTCGGTGCGTGTACGTACCGCCGAAATGGTCGTCATGACTGCGCTTGTCATCGTGATATCGGTGTGCTGGGTCAGCATAAAGCAGTATTACTCAAACGAACGGGCTGAGAGGATCAGTCAGGCGCAGGGCGCGGTAGAGATGACTGTCGGGCTGCTGGATGCGGAAACCGTCTCTTCGATCAAGCAGTATGGGGAGGACGCACCGGAGTATGAAAGTGCGGCCGCTATGCTGCAAAAGATCAGGGAATCTTACAGGAATGTCGCATATCTGTATGTTGTCAGCATGACAGGCGGTGTCGGACGCTGCGTGCTCGATACTCCCGGAATGGACGGAGTACATGCGCCGTATCGTACCGGAGAGGTACTTGAGCTGGAAAAGGAGCTGACCGATTACATGGCTGCAGTTAATGCGGGCGCGGAAGCGGAACCGCTCGAGACAAACGATTCATGGGGGCGGCTGATAGCGGTGACAGGTACTGTGCGCGACCGCTACGGAGAGACGGAAGCTTATGTCATAGCTGAGGTTTCGGTGGATGATCTGAGATCGTACATCAATGAGTTTATTCTTAAGACACTGCTCTTTGTGTCGGGTATCGTCATGCTCGTTGTATTCTTCGAGCTGTGGATAACGGAGATGTATTCGACATATCCGGTATCGAACCTGGTCTACTGTATAGACAGCTTTGCGGAGGCAGGCAGCGATCAGGCGGCGCTTGACGACAATGTCCGCCGCATCAGAAAGCTCGATATCCATACCGGTGACGAGATAGAGCGGCTGTACCAGGCAATCTGCAAAATGACGCTCAATCAGGCCGAGCAGATGCGCAATATCAGGCGTCTGTCGGAGTCGACTGCAGTGATGCAGGACGGTCTGATCATAACTATGGCGGACCTTGTTGAAAGCAGGGATTCCGATACGGGCGAGCATGTACAGAAAACCGCGGCATATGTAAAGATAATCGTTGAGGCCCTCAAGAAAAAGGGCTATTATGCCGAAAAGATCACGCCCAAGTTCATTTCCGACGTGGTACGTTCGGCGCCTCTGCACGATGTCGGAAAGATCAACATTCCCGACGGCGTGCTGAACCAGCCGAGAAAGCTTACCGACGAGGAGTTTGAGATCATGAAGACTCATACTACCGCCGGAAAGGCCATCATCGAAAAGGCGATCAGCACGATACAGGGCGGAAACTACCTCAAAGAGGCGCGCAACATGGCGGGCTACCATCATGAGAGATGGGACGGCAAGGGCTATCCCGAGGGCCTGCACGGCGAGGTGATCCCGCTCTCGGCGCGCATCATGGCAGTGGCGGACGTATTCGATGCGCTTACGTCTCCGCGTGTGTATAAGCCGGCATTCCCGATCGAAAAAGCGCTGGAGCTCATCAATGAGGGCGCCGGCACGCAGTTTGATCCGAAATGTGTTGAAGCTTTTATGGATTCGCTTCCCGAGGTCAGGGTTATCCTGAACAAATACAGCGGAAAAGCGGTTTGACGGAGGTTGTTCGACTGATGAAGCACAAAAGGATGATATCGGCGGTTTTGCTGATAATAATATGTGCCCTGACCGTGGGGCTGTTCCCGGTTACCGGCCGGGCTGCCTCGTTTTTCGGCGGGGACGATGTTGTTCGCGTCAGTGCCGGCACGATCGCTGCGGGCGGCGGTTATGCTGCCTCGGGTCAGGTGCGCGGCGTCGGATACACATCGACCCTGTATGACGCGACGAACGGGCTGCCCACATCCGACGCGATGTTCCTGCTCGGAGATACGGCGGGATATGTCTGGATCGGCGGCTACAGCGGCGTTATCCGATACGACGGTTCGGTGTTCGAAAGACTGGATTCATCCGACGGTCTGACCAGCGCGCGCGCGTTTTTCGAGGACAGCCGCGGACGCATCTGGGTCGGGACCAACGACAACGGCGTGGTGGTCCTTGACGGAGCGGACAGGACTCATTATTCGTATAAGGACGGTCTCAGGGCTTCATCGATCCGCAGCTTTGCGGAGGACAGGCACGGCAATGTGATAATCGGGACCACCGCGGGACTCGTGTATGTCGACCGCAGCGGGACCATGCATCAGATATCGGATGACAGGCTCGATCAGGAGCGCGTACTCAGACTCGATACGGATATCGCGGGCCGCATATTCGGACAGACTTCGGGCGGCCTGATCTTTGCGATAGACGACTGCGGCGTGAGCGAGGTCTATTCGGGCGAAGAGCTCGGCATCGACAGGATAACCACTATCCTTGCGGACCCTTCGTTCCCGGGACATGTCTATATCGGCACCTCGGGAGATTACATCTATTACGGCAGTTTCGGCGATATAGCTTCAAAAATGAAGCGGATATCCGTTTCGCCCATATCTAACATACACTGGATGAACTACGACTGCGGAAGGGTGTGGGTTTCATCAACCTCCGAGGCCGGATATCTGGACGAGTACGATACTTTTCATCAGCTGCTGAATACGCCTATGGACAGCGCGATCGAGATGGTCACGTCCGACTATCAGGGCAACCTCTGGATAGCGTCCTCCACACAGGGCGTGTTAAAGGTCGTGACAAACAATTTCGTCGATCTGACGGAAGCATCGGGCTTTACCGAGTCGGCGGTCAATGCGGTGGCGCTGAGCGGCAATACGGTCTACATCGGTACCGACAACGGATTAAGAGCCGTGGACAAGTACGGGAATCCCCTTACGGACAGGCTGACCGAATACATCGGAGAGAACCGCGTTCGCTGCATTCTCAAGGACGACATAGGACGCATCTGGGTATCGACCTATACCGGCGGTCTCGGACTCGTATGCCGCCTGCCAAACGGGACGATATATTCCTATACCACCGAAGACGGCATGCCGAGCAACGAGGTGCGCGCGGTCGTACAGGGGGCCGACGGCAGGATACTGGCCGGCACCAACGGCGGACTCGCGATCATAAAGGACGGCGCGGTGGTGAGGACTGTCGGCAGCAGCGACGTTATCAAAAATACGGTATTCCTTACGGTTGCCGAAGGGCCGGACGGCAGGATATATGTGGGTTCGGACGGCGACGGCATATATGTCATAGACGATAAGAGCGTATCCCGCATCAACAGGGATGAGGGGCTCTCGAGCGATGTCGTCATGAGGATCAAATGGGACGATGAGAGGCAGGTATTCTGGATCGTTACCTCAAACTCGATAGAGTATATGAAGGACGGGTCCATCATCAATGTGACCACGTTCCCTTACAACAACAACTACGATCTGTATCCCAACAGGAGCGGAGAGCTCTGGATACTTTCTTCTTACGGCCTCTTCCGTGTGAAGGCCGATGAAATGCTGGCCAACAGTGTCGAGGATTACAGGCTCTATACGATAGCGAACGGATTGCCTTATTCGATGACGAGCAATGCCTACAGCGCGCCCGATACCGACGGAAACCTCTATATCGCAGCGAGAAAGGGCGTTATCCGCGTCAATATCGACAACTATTTCGACGAGAGCAATATGATCAGGATAGCGCTTGATTCGGTATACTGCGACGATGAACGGATACTGCCCGATGAAAAGGGCATATATAAGATCCCCGCGTCAAAGGGCAGGGTCAGCATCATGCCCTCAGTCCTGGATTATACGAACATGAACCCTCTGGTGTACATTTATTTCGAGGGCGCCGGAGACGGCGGGATCACGGTTACGAAGGACCGGCTCGGAGCGATCGAGTATACGGATCTGCCCTACGGTAACTATATCCTGCACGTGCAGGTCCTCGGCGGAGACGGGAAAACGGTGCTTTCCGACAGCGCATTTAACCTGCTTAAAAAGCCCCGTGTCATGGAGCTGTTCATCGTGAGGTTTATCCTCGCGGCGCTGATCATTGCCGCTACGGGCTTTATCGTATGGCGCTTCATGAAGACGACCGTCATCCGCAGACAGTACGAAACGATCAGACAGGCAAAGGACGAGGCGGAGCGCGCGAATACCGCGAAGTCACGTTTCCTTGCCAATATGTCGCATGAGATTCGAACACCCATCAATACGATCATGGGCATGAACGAAATGGTCCTGCGTGAGGACGCGACGGGCGTTCCGAAGGGCTATTTCATGTCGATGATGAACTATGCTTTTGATATCAGGAACGCGTCGGAATCGCTGCTCGGCCTGATCAACGACCTGCTCGACATGTCGAAGATCGAATCGGGCAAGATGCATCTGGTGGAGCAGGAATACGATATCCGCGAGATGCTGCGCTCGGCCGTTTCGATGATACGCGTGCGCAGTACGCAAAAAGAGCTGACCTTCGACGTGGTCGTTGATGAGATCCTGCCGCAGCGCCTCTACGGCGATGACGGAAAGATCAAGCAGATCGTCCTGAACCTGCTGACCAACGCGGTCAAATACACGAAGATAGGCGGCTTCTGCCTGAGCGTTTCGATGACGGAGCGCACCGATGACATGTGCACGCTGAAGTTTTCCGTCAAGGACACCGGTATCGGTGTAAAGCCGGAGGACATAGACAAGCTCTTTACCGCATACGAGCGCCTCGATGAGGAGCAGAACAGCGGCATACAGGGCACGGGTCTCGGACTCGACATCTCGAGGAGATTCGCGAACCTGATGGGCGGAGAGCTGACCTGCGAGAGCGTTTACGGCGAGGGCACGGAGTTTATCCTGACCGTCGGACAGAGGATCGTGGACGCGACGCCGATCGGCATATTTACCGAGCATGACAGCGAAGCGGCGAAGGGACCGTACATTCCCCAGTTCGTGGCTCCCGATGCCGATATACTCGTAGTCGACGACAACCCGATGAACCTGAACATCATCAGGGGTCTCTTAAAGGCCACCAGGGTATTTGTAACCACTGCTTCGAGCGGCGAAGAGTGCCTTGAACTACTGGAGAATTCAAAGTTCCAGGTAGTTCTCCTCGACCATATGATGCCGGGTATGGACGGTATCGAAACGCTCGCGAAGATACGTGAGAAATATAAGGACCTGCCGGTATACGCCCTGACGGCCAATGCCTCGGCGGGTGAGGCGTTCTATAAGTCAAAGGGCTTCAACGGATACCTGTCCAAGCCCGTTGACAGCGTTAAGCTCGAGAAAACGATCATGCAGCATCTGCCCGAGGAACTCATGGAGAAGCCTACGGAGGCTGCGGAGAGTGAGGACCTTAAAGAACTGCCTGAAAATATGCTCTGGATCAGGCAGACCGAGGGCGTCGATGCAGATGAGGGCATTAAGAATTCCGGCGGCATCACGAATTATTTATTCGCGCTGAAGCTGTTCCTCGATACGATCGACGACAACGCCAGAGTCCTGAACGACGCGTACGAGAGCGGAAATTACAGGCTGTACACGATAAAGGTCCATTCACTCAAGAGCTCCGCGAGGATCATAGGCGCCATGCCTCTCTCGAGACTCTGCGAAGCGCTGGAGAATGCCGGCAGCAAGGGCGATACGGATTTCATCGCGGCGCATGCGGACGAGCTGATGCGCGATTACTTCGCGTTCAAGGATAAGCTCGCGGGCCTTGATGATGACGGATCAGAGGCATCTGACGAAGGCAAAGAGCCGATCCCCGAGAGCGAGCTTAAGGATGCGTATATGGCTCTCGGTGAGATGATACCGCAGATGGATTACGATGCGGTGGAGATGATCGTCGAACAGCTGAGCGGCTATAAGCTGCCGCCCGAAGACGAGAAGTTTCTTAAGGAGTTTAAGCATAAAATGAAGTCCATCGACTGGGACGGCATGGAAGAACTGATAGGACAGAAGGGAGAATCCCATGGTTAAGAACAGAATGAAGATACTCGGACCGAAGGAGAGTTTTATCATCAGGGTCCTGATGAAAAAGGTCACGGATGCGGGCTGTGAGTGCGAGTATCTGCCGCTGACCGTTGATGACATCAACGAGAGCCTCAAAGGTGAAGAGCCGCTCATCGCAATCTATATCGACGAGGAGGTCAAGCCGAATCCGGAGGTCATACATTTCCTCATAGACCGGATGGAGGAAAAGGACATGCAGGCGATCCTTATCGGCGAGTCCGACGATCTGAAGGAATACACGGCCAAATTCCCGATGGGACTCGTATACATGGGCTTTGAGAGACCCGTGGACAACGAGGGCTTTGTAAAGTCCGTCAAGGATTACTTCAAAAAGCTGGCTCTGGGCGAGTTTAAGAAGCGTATCCTCATCGTGGACGACGACCCGCAGTATCTGTCGATGGTGCGCGAATGGCTGAAGGAGGACTACAATGTCACGATGGCCAACTCCGGACTGCAGGCGATCCGATGGCTCGGCAGGAACAAGGTAGACCTGATCCTGCTGGACCACGAGATGCCGGTAACGAGCGGGCCGCAGGTTCTCGAGATGCTGAGGAGCGAGGAAGACACCAGGGGCATCCCCGTCATGTTCCTGACCGGAAAAGGCGACAAGGAAAGCGTTATGGCCGTTGTCGCGCTGCGTCCCGAGGGATATTTCCTGAAAAACATCAAAAAAGAGGAGCTGCTGCAAAAGCTTGCGGAGTTCTTTGTCCTGCATAAATAAACGGCTGTCCGATAGGAGATAACGTATGTTTGAGCTGATACGAACTTATCAATTGGATATCATGCTGGCACTGTGCGCCGTTTGCATGACCATTGCGGCGCTGCTGCTGTTTACGCGCTTTCTGTCGAAGCGGCGTAAGTGGGTAATGATCAATATGGAGGTTACTGCCACACTGCTGCTGGCATTCGACCGGCTGGCCTATGTCTATTCGGGCGATGTGAGCCGCACGGGATGGGTCATGGTAAGAGTATCAAACTGTATGGTATTTTTCCTGACTTCGGCGATCGTTTTCGGGTTTAACCTGTTTCTGATAGATCTGCTGACCGCGGACGACAAAAAGATCCGCGAGAGCGCCCCGGACAGGCTCAAGGTCGTTGCAGTGGTCTCAGCGTTCGGCATGCTTCTGGCGCTGGTCAGCGCATTTACCGACATATATTATTACTTTGACGAGTACAACAAATACCACCGCGGATGGGGCTTCCTGATCGCTTATGTCATCCCGGTAGTCTGCCCGCTCATCCAGTACACCGTTGTCAGGCAGTACCGCGACCGGCTCAGCAAATTCATCAAGATCGCGCTGACGCTGTATATTTTCGTCCCGATCGTGGTCGGCATCATACAGATATTCACATACGGACTGTCCATCGTTAACATGGCGATGGTGATCGTTTCGGTTTCGCTCTATATTTTCACATATCTCGATATCAACGATACGGTCGTCAGGGCGCACGCGATCGAGCTGCAGAATTTAGAGGAAGAGCAGCAGGGCATGCGGCGCCTGTTCGATCAGACGGCCAACGCTTTCGTTGAATCGGTTGAGCGCAGGGACTCGTTCCTGGAGGGCCATTCGCGCAGAGTCGCGGCGCTGGCAAAGCAGATCGCGAAGGAGGCCGGCAAGAGTGACGAGGAGTGCGAGCGCGTATATTACGCGGCGCTGCTCAACGACGTCGGCGCGGTCTCTCTTACCGACGAGATGATAGTGGAGGCCGGAGAGCCGGGTGAAAGAGGCGAAAGGATCCGCAGGGAAAAGCCTATCATCACGAGCGAGATACTCTCGGGTATCAGTGAATACCCGTATCTGAGCCAGGTTGCGCGCTCGAGCCACGAGCGCTACGACGGCAGCGGATATCCCGACGGACTCAAGAGCGAGGATATTCCCGAGATGGCGAGGATCGTCGCGGTAGCCGATTCCTATGACAGCATGAAGATGAAGATGCGCGAGAGGGATCCGCTCCCGGACCCGATCGTTCGCGAGGAGTTCGTAAAAGAAGCCGGCATCACGTTCGATCCGGTCTATTCCAATATCATGATCCGCATCATGGACGAAAAGGCGCAGCATTCGGAGGATACGGAGACCAGAAAGCTCGATGGCGAGCTGGTCTGCGGCGAATACAGGGACAACATAACCGCAGGCGTAGATATCTCCCGGAATACGGTCAGGATAAGCTTTACGAGTACGCCGGCGGGTACTGATAGCGGACTGTTCAGCGCGCCTTCGATAATCCTGTTCGATTCGTTTGACAGGCGCGTGCATGACAACGAGAAATCTATTGAGGCTTATCATTACCTCGAGTACGGCGAGTTCTGGTTCAACGGACATTGCGTATCAACCAATATCGACGATATGAAGAGCGATTTCCTGACATCCGCGGCGCTCGCCGATCCGAACAGATATCAGATAACCGCGGGCAGATACGAGGATCATCTGAGGTTAAAGCTCGAGAGCGCGGAGGGCACGTTCGAAGCGATCGCCGCGCTGCCCGACAGCACCAAATCGTCGTATATCGCGCTTACGGGCGAGCATTGCCGCATCGACGGCATCGAGATCGGAGTGGACGAGAACGAGCTGTCAGAGGACGATATCCCGAGGATCGCGAAGAAAAAGAACTACACCGACCGCATGGAATCCGATATTCCGAACATACAGATAGACCGTACGCGTTCGGCCGCGACGCAGGGTATAGAGATAAGCGACGGCCTGCGCATACGTTTCTTCGGACAGAGCCTGCCCTCGGCCAACTTCGTATGGCATTGTCCGTATGTGGTGCTGTTTTCGTCGGATGACGGGCAGGTAAACGGCAGCAATTACCGTGAGTACGCGACCGTTAAACTCAACGGTGAGATGGACGGCACAGAGGAGCTCGGCACGAATTCATTTACCATGAAGAAATCGGACGCTTTCCCGGGCTGGGACAAATGGAAGGAAAGCTGCAGGGAGGGCCTAGAATTCGAGGTGCGTTTCCGCAAAAAGGGCAGCCGCGTGGTGCTCGGGAGCGTGAACATGGGCATAACCGTCGAAAACACCCTGACGCTGGGCGATCCCGGGACTGTCGTGTACGCGGCGCTGACCGGAGACCAGGTTGCGCTGACGGATATCCGGATTATGTAAGCTTTTCGGGTATTGTTTCTCTTTTCGTGCTTGCAAGCACTTTCTGTTTTGCCTATAATGTAAATGGGGAAGTAAAGCGGATCTGTCTTATTTTGGGAAGATTACGTTTCGGAGGCATTTATGGATAAAATACTTACGATCAGCAGACAGTACGGAAGCGGGGGACGTGAGATCGGACAAAAGCTCGCTGCGGCATGGGGGATCCCCTTCTATGACAACGAGCTCATCACGCGTGCGGCCAAGGAGAGCGGCTTTGCCGAGATCGCCTTTGAGACCGCCGAGTCACGCGCCAATAACTCGCTGCTCTATTCTATAGCGCGCGGTACCGCGACATTCGGAAACCAGGACATCGGCTATTCAAACCTGTCGCTCGACGACAGGATCTATCTGGCTCAGGCCGATGTTATCCGCCAGTGCGCGGCCGAGGGACCCTGCGTTATCGTCGGCAGATGCGCGGATTATATACTGCGTAAGCTTGATAATGTAGTGAACATCTTTGTTTATGCCGATCTGCCTTTCAGGGCAGAGCGTGCCGTACGTATCGACGGCATGAGCCCCGACAGGATCGAGGACAGCATATTAAAGATCGATAAGCGCAGGGCAAACTACCATAACTTCCACACCGGCGAGAAGTGGGGCAAGATCGAGAACTATTCGCTCTGCGTTAATTCCGCAAAGGTCGGGATAGATAAGGCCGTGGAAGTAATTAAAACCTATGTGGACGGAATTTAAACGGTTATACGGCTAAGATATGAGAAGACCAGGGAAGACATGGGGACGGTTCTTTTGTCTGCGAAATGCGCAGACAAAAGAACCGTCCCCATGTCTTCCCCGGAACTGTCTGCGCTGTTTTACTTGCGGGTCTGCGCAGTTTTCGATATAATATGTATAGATTTTACGCAATTGTTAACGAAACTTAACAAGATTTAAAGAAAAATTAATGGAACCGCATCTTGTTTATCTTCGTCTAATCACGTAACATGAACATGGGAAGGGAGTGAGTTCACAAAAATAATGGAAGGAAAAGATGTAATCATTGATGTCCGGAACGCGAAAAAGATATACCGGATGGGACAGGAACGCATCCATGCCGTGGATGGGATAAGCTTTACGGTCAACCGCGGTGAGTTCTGCTGTCTGCTCGGTACTTCGGGTTCGGGCAAATCGACCCTGCTGAATCTTATGGCCGGGATCGAAAAGCTCACGAGCGGAGACGTGTTCATCAAAGGCCAGTCCATAAAGCAGATGAGCGAAAACAAACTCAGTAAGTTCCGTCAGGAAAACCTGGGCTTCGTTTTCCAGTCATACAATCTGCTCGGATCGATGACCGCGCTGGAAAATGTCGAGCTGCCGCTTGTGTTCAAGAAAATGCCTTCGTCCAAGCGACGCAGGATGGCGAGGGGCATACTTAAAAAGGTAGGTCTCGGCGACCGAATGATGCACAAGCCCAAGGAGATGTCGGGCGGACAGCAGCAGCGTGTCGGCATAGCGAGAGCCTTTGTCGCAAAACCCGATGTGGTCTTTGCGGACGAGCCGACAGGAAACCTTGATTCCAGAACGACCATAGAGGTCATGGATCTGATCAAGGAGATGGCATCAAAGCATAACCAGACGATCGTCATGGTAACCCATGATAATTCGCTGGCGGCATACGCCGACAAGATAATCCGCATAAAAGACGGACATGTCGAGAGTATAGAAGAAAACACAAATGTAAAACAGGCCGCCTCCGAGGCAGCCGAAACAACGGATCAAACCGTTTCCAAATAGGAGGGAGAGTATTAATGAAAACAGTTAACAGGCATTTGGCGCGTATTTTCGCCATAGTGCTGTCAGCGATCATGCTGGTGTCGAACACAGGAGCTATAGAGGCAAAAGCAGCCGGAAAGGGCATTGAGACGGTCAAGGGCGATGATACCTTTATTATCGTGGAGCCCGGCAAGACCACGCATTTCAGCATTCCGGTAACCATTTCGACAACCTTTGACATCACCAGATTCCTGGTTGTGTCGAGCAGCGAGCTTATTACCGTAAAGAATATCAAGGCACTGATCCCGGACGGCGCCGAGTACGAGCTTGTTTCCTCGGGCACCACATTCAGGACCGGAGCAAAGTATACTCTTGATTTTGATGTTGTTGCCGATGAGAACCTTAAGATCGGTACCAACAGTTTCACGATCCAGGGCTACGGATTCTATTATGACGATACCTTTGATTTTAACAGAGAGACTATCGATCTGATCACTTTTACCACATATACATCGACAGAGCTGATGGGACCCGATGTAGTCGTTTCGAAGGTTGATTACAGCGGCGATCCTACGCCCGGCACCAATTTAAACCTTACGCTTACGCTGAAGAATGTCGGTGATATCCAGTCCATCAACAATTACACGACTATCACCCTCGATGCGGGCATGATCCCCAACTACTCGGTCAGCAGGATCAAGATCGCTGACCTTGCGGTCAACGGAACAGCAAGGATCGACGTTCCCGTAAAGATCCTTGAGGATGCCGAACCCGGTCTGCACACGATCACCCTGAACATCACGGGTAAGACCAAGAGCGGCGAAGAGAAGAGCTACACCCAGACCATCTACCTGACCATCAAGAAGACCGGTTCGGATGACACCAAGGCTTATCCTTCGATCAGCGTTGCCACCGATGACAACTACACCGAGATCACACCCGAGACCGAGGATTCGATCAAACTTACACTGAAGAACGACGGATCTGCGACGGCTTCGGATATCAAGGTTGAGGTTGTAAGCGGATTTGAAGCGGCAGGCGGCATCACAAAGAACTATACAACCGATTCTATCGCTGTAGAAAACATTAAGTCCGGCAAGTCGAAAAAGGTTGACATACCCTTCGTTGTTTCGAAGAATGTTGCTTCGGGCCTGCATGAGATCACCCTCAAGGTGTCCTACAGCAGCGCGAGCGGCAAGGAGTTTTCGGAGAATATCACCGTTTATCTCTTTGTTTCACCCGAGAAGGGCAAAAACACCGATGACGTTAAGAATAACATCTACATCAAGAACGTGACCCAGACCCCCGCGTCTCCCAAGGCAGGCGAGAAGGTTACCGTTTCGTTCGATATCGTAAATGACGGCAAGACCGCAGTCAGCAACTTCAAGATCGCGGGCAGCGGACTTTCCTCGAGCGGATTTGAGCCCCTGACCAACGATCCTTACGTAGCTGTAGGTTCCATCGCGGCAGGCGCAACAAAGCATGTAAATGTTTCGTTCAAGTGCGGCAAGCGCATTTCCGAGGGCATGAACACCCTGGGCCTTACATTTACCTACACCGACGCGAACGACGAGCAGCAGACCGTAAACGAGAGCGTTTACGTGCTCAACGTTATCGCGGACGCGGATGCGGTTGATGTAGGACGTCCCAAGCTGATCGTCAGCGATTACGGCACCGACCAGGATATCCTCAAGGCCGGCAATACTTTCATGTTCAATTTCACGCTGAAGAACACTCATGCGGTTAAGGCGGCAAAGAACATTAAGATCACGCTTTCCCAGAACGAAGGCATTTTCGAGCCCGCTCAGGGAACCAACATTTTCTACATCGATGAGATCAAGGCAGGCACGACTTCCTCGCTCGAGATAGAGCTGAAGACCAGAGTCGACGCCATTACGGGCGATTATCCGATCGTTCTGCTCGTTGAATACGAGTACGACGATATGTCCGACGTGGATAAGGAAAAGGGCGGAGTAAGCGAAGAAAATACGATCAAGCTCCGTGCGATCGAGAATTACAGACCTGTTATTCAGAATGTAGCCATAGACGGATGGGCAGGAGTAAACGTTAACGAGGCGGTTGACCTTAACTTTGAGTTCTACAACATGGGCAAATCCGTTCTCGGTAATGTATTTGTTACGGTTGAAGGCGATTTCATGCTCGCGAACAACAGCACCATGAGCTATGTAGGCGCAGTCCAGGGTTACAGCTCTGAGTATGTTACTCTGTCGGTAGTTCCGACTATGGGCGGTGAAGCAACAGGCACGCTGACGGTTCATTTTGAAGACAGTAACGGTGATGAAGTTACTATTTCACAGGATTTCACGCAGTATGTAAATGACAACGGCGGCTTCGATCCCGGTTTTGACCCCGGCTTCGATCCCGGATTCGACCCCGGCTTTGATCCCGGAATGGACCCCGGCCTTGAACCCGGCGATGAGGGCGGAGCGAAGAAGATACTCGGCATGCCCAAGTGGCTGTTCTTCACCGTTTGCGGTGTGGTTGCCGCGGGCGCAGTTGCCGGAGGCATTGTTATTGCAAAGAAAAAGAAGAATAAAGTAAAGGATATCGACGATGAGGATTATTGACCTTATTAAAATGGGTCTGCGAAACCTCTTCCGTCGTAAAGCAAGAACGATCCTTACGATCGTAGGCGTGGTGATCGGTACAGTCTCCATCGTCGTTATGATCTCGGTAGGTATCGGCATGAACAAGAGCTTCGAGTCTTCCGTTCTCGAAAACGGCAGCATGACGATCATCACTGTTCAGGCCAATAACTACGAGTGGAACGAAAACGACGATGTGAGCGTTACCAAACAGACGCTGAACTCGGAAGTGATTGAGCAGCTCAAGAATATAGAGCATGTAAAGTGCGTTACTCCGTTTTTGAACGCATCCGCGCAGTTTTACAGCGGAAAGTATGAATCCTGGGCAAATCTTATTGTAATGGACATGAGCTGCTACGAGGATTTCGGTTTCCCGGCTCTTGAAGACGGTACGTATCCCACCAAAGAGGATGCAAAGGATGCCCTTTACTTCGGATCCCAGTCGGTCAATGATTTTTATTACTGGAGCGGCAATAGGCCGATGAACAAACAGATCGATCTGGATAAGGATAAGCTGTCGCTGAAATTCAATCAGTATCAGCCCAAGGGCAAGAAAGAATTTGAATACAAGGTGGTAAACCGCCGCAGGATCGCAGCTCCCGAGAGCGGCTATTCCGAGGCGAACTGGTCCATTTTCATGGATTTTGACATGTACAAGGATCTGTTTACCAAGTACTCCAGAACCCTGAAGGGCGAAGACCGCAAGAGAGCGCTGGATTCGCTCGATAAATTCGATCAGATCCGCATCAATGTCGATAACATGAACAATGTTACGGCGGTGCAGGATGAGCTCGAAAAATTGGGCTTTAAGTCCTACTCCGACATGGAGTACATCGCGCCCATGCAGGAGACGGCCAAGATGCTCGAGATGATCCTCGGTGCCATCGGTGCTGTCGCAATGCTCGTGTCCGCGATCAATATCGCGAATACGATGATCATGTCGATCTACGAGAGAACCAGAGAGATCGGTATCATGAAGGTGCTCGGCTGCAGAGTCGCCGACATCCGTAAGCTCTTCCTCTTTGAGGCGGGCATGATCGGACTGATCGGCGGACTGATAGGTATAGGCCTCAGCTACATAGGATCGTGGGCACTGAACAAATACGGCGCCGATATACTCGGCTCCATCATGAACGGCGGATACGGCGGAACAGCTTCGGCCGTATCGGTGATCCCGCTGTGGCTGCCTCTCTTCGGAGCGGCATTCGCGATGATGGTCGGAATCGTATCCGGTTTCATCCCCGCGGTCAAGGCCACCAAGATCTCAGCTATCGAAGCCATGAAAGCGAACGAATAAGAGCAATGCGCCCTCCGTTTTTCGGACGGCCCCTTGTCTTTACTGTATCGAAGTCGGGATCCTTGGTATCAGAATCGCAGCAATAACCCCGATTATAAAACCGGTTATGGAACCGCTTAATATGAGCACGGGGAAGTAGTAGAGTACTGCGCGTCCCAGCATAACCCATGCGAGGATGAGCTGGCCGGCATTGTGGGCGACAGCGCCCGCGATGCTGACGGCGGGGACGGAAAATTTCCCGGGGAGCCGCAGGAGCAGCATGACAGAGAGGCTCAGGGCCGAGCCTGCGAGACTGTAGAGCATCGCGTTCATGCCGGTGAACATGAAACCGGAGAGCACGACGCGCACGAGAGCGACCGTGACGGCCATTTTGCCGCCGAGCGCATAGAGAGCGCACATCACCGCGATGTTCGCGAGACCCGGCTTTACGCCGGGGACGCCGGTAAACGAGGGCAGCAGGCTCTCAACATAGCTTAATATAAAAGCAAGCGCAACAAGAACACCCGCCGTTGCAAGGCGGGCTGTTCTTGTTTTATTGCGTTCGTTATCCTGCTTAGTCATGGTTCTGTACCTTTTTTAGGCGTCAGCCTGTTCACCGGCCCGATACGGCGTCCAACGCATTATCGGCAGCGGTATCGTCCCCTGCCGCGATCGTTATCACCACGCGGTTCGGGAGGCAGACTATCGACTCGCCGGTCTTGCTTATGACGCGGTGATCGACACATATTTTGTCGGGGCAGTCGGCACCGGTCACGTCCACTGTGCCGTTTGATATAATGCCGCGTACTTCGCCGCCGTCGAAACCTGTGACGATAAAATCGCGGTCCTGAGTCAGAGGATAAACTGCGGTGAGCTCTCCGTTTACCCGGATCTCAACCAGGGCGGGAGGAGCGCTGCCCGCGAACCGTACGGCCGCGAGCGCGGCAAGCCCGAACAGGAGCACGCCGGCTATTATGAACAGATCGTTTTTTTTGAACATCATTCCTCCGTAGTATCCTGAACAGTTATCTCGCAGGTCGCATGCTTTCCGCTCGAGGTGGAGGCCGTGATCACGCATGTGCCGGGAGCGACTGCCGTTATCGTGCCCGAAGCGGATACTTCCGCGACAGAAGCGTCGGAAGATGTAAATGTCACGCGGTCTGTGGAGGCCGCAG
>JAEEGG010005309.1_pt1 | contig 30732 bp, 24 predicted proteins | sample 9134161 | NCBI WGS metagenome assembly JAEEGG01 (sample SAMN16246543, study PRJNA631951) | gut metagenome | biome: gut microbiome; feature: rumen; material: CR-attached | host: Bos | place: Iran: Karaj | collected 2018-10
TTTGCCGACATTCTCACACCGTTCCTAATAAAACGTGCGAAGGCAGGGTGATGTTGGAAGGCCGATGTCGCTGATTGAAAGGATTTTCGCTGATTTTTTACATTGTTAATTTATATTCATAACATCTCGACGGCAAGTTGGCGGAAATTGGCGGCGGCTGATTAAATTGTGCGCTCAAAAAAATCGCTACACAATGAAACAATATCTCGATATGCTGTCGCACATTATTGCGACGGGCGACAAGAAAAGCGACCGCACTGGAACGGGCACCATCAGCACCTTCGGCTACCAGATGCGCTTCGACCTGAACGCGGGTTTTCCCTGCCTGACAACAAAAAAACTGCATCTGAAATCAATAATTCACGAGCTGCTGTGGTTTTTGGCGGGCGACACCAACGTTAAATACCTGCAGGACAACGGCGTACGAATCTGGAACGAGTGGGCCGACGAGAACGGCGACCTTGGCCACGTCTATGGCTATCAGTGGCGCTCGTGGCCCGCACCCGACGGCTCGCATATCGACCAAATCAGCAAACTCATCCACGACATAAAGACCAACCCCGACTCGCGCCGCTTGATTGTGAGCGCCTGGAACGTCGCCGACATCGACCATATGGCTCTGCCGCCCTGCCACGCGCTGTTTCAGTTCTACGTGCGCGACGGCCGCCTGTCGTGCCAACTCTACCAGCGCAGCGCCGACGCCTTTTTGGGCGTGCCGTTCAACATTGCGTCGTACTCGCTTCTGACAATGATGGTTGCGCAAGTCTGCCACCTGCAGTTGGGCGAGTTCATCCACACCTTCGGCGACCTACACATATATAACAACCACCTTGAGCAGGTTCAACTGCAACTCACACGCGAGCCGCGGCCGCTGCCCACAATGTGGATTAACCCCGAAGTTGACGACATTTTCAAATTCAAGTTCGAAGATTTCCGACTCGACAACTACAACCCGCATCCGCACATCAAGGGCGAAGTGTCGGTGTGATAAAGGACTGAATAACTGAAGGATTGAAGGATTGAAGGGATGAAGGATTGATTAATTAATAGTAATACAAATCCAACTATTGTCCGTCGTCCGTTGTCTGCTGTCTGACGTCTGTTGTCCTATTTTTTCCAACGAATTTGCGTACGTCGTCGGCCATCTGCCGCTGCCACACGGCATTATTATAATTGTATGAAACAGATGGCTGCGTTTTCGATTTTTTGAGCATCCGCACGTAAGACGCCAAACCCGAGCCCGAACCCACAAGATTCAGCGTTATCTGCGGTTCGTACATTCCCGCATATTCCAAGCGGCGAGTGTAACTTGCGAGTTGCCGCATCGGCCCCAATTCTGCATCAAGAATCGGATGCGGCACGCTGATTGCCAACTTGACAGCGTTATCTATATTATTGATAGCCAAACTGATATTCTCATCGGGCGGCATATTGGCCACTTCGTATTTCAATTGCGCGTAGGTGATGAACGGCAGCACCACAACTTCGCCTAAAAGAATTGTGTCGGCCGACATCAGTATTCCAACCACGCGGCTGCGACCGATGAGCGAATCGGGAACGGCAAACGTAACTCGCTGATAGCCAACACACGAAAAGTTTATCGTATCGCCCGAATGACAGGGCAACTCAAAATATCCGTTCTCGTTCGACGCCGTGCCATATCCGTGCCTGACATAGACGCTGACATACGGAATCGGCTGCAAATCAGCGGCATCGAGAATGCTTCCGCGGATGATTGTGGCGGCAGGTTGCGGCAAAATCTGACCTTCGGCAACGACCGCCCAAAGCAAAACAGCGGCCGCAAACGCAACTATTTTTGTAATTTTCGTCATAATTTTGCCAATCAACTCACAAATAAATGTGTTTTTGCTATTTTTAAACGCTTTTTCAAGGCAGTTTAACTTTTATTTAACGTTTACGGATTATGCGAGCATATTATAAAAGTCTGTTGTCAGCCGCAGTAATCGGCACAATATTAGCAAGTTGCAGTCAGAAAACAATCGAAATTGAATCGAACGTGACGCCCCTGTCCGACTACGGCAGCAACGACGGCTCAATAGCGATAACCATCAGCGGCGGCAAAGAGCCGTACGCCATCCGTTGGTCGAACAATCAGGCCGTGGCCGAAATCAGCAACTTGGCGGCAGGCACCTACATTGTCACCGTCACCGACGCCAAAGGCCGCGTAGGCGCTGATACTATTGAAGTTACGGGTCCCGACTGCCCGCTCTGCATCGACAACGAAGGCAACAGTTACCGCACCGCCATTGTTGGTGAGCACGTTTGGATGACCGAAAATCTGAAGGCGAAAACCAACGCCAACGGCGACGAAGTGAAATATTTTGAGAACCCCGACGCACCCGAAAATGGACTGCTCTACACGTGGAACGCCGCGATGAACGGCAGCACCGATGAAGGCGCACAGGGCCTTTGCCCCGACGGTTGGCACATCCCAACCCACGCTGAACTGACCAACCTTTCGGTGGCTCTCTGTAACGATTCGGTGGTTGAAAATCTGATTAATCCATTCGACCTTGTGTACGCAGGATTCTACAACGGCGAGTTCCAAAATTCAGGCAGTTCGGCTTCGCTGTGGTCATCGTCGAAATCGCACGACAACATTTGGAAACTCTACTACCACAAGAACCTGAAAAAGCCGTTCATCTACTACGAGAAACCGCAGAACGCCATTTCGTTAAGGTGCGTGAAGGATTAAGGCACTAGTTTACAGGCACTAGGCACTAATTTTGGTGTCGGGTTATTAGTCCCGATAGCAATCAGGATTAGGTGTTGGAAGTTGAGATTTCCTATTTCTCATAAATATCGAGCAAGCGGATGACTGTGCCCACGCGGCACGACGATTTTTGGTCATCGTCTTCAACATATGCGAAACGGACTCTCAAACTGTCGGTCAAATCGATAGCAAACTCGTTGACATTCAACGGTTCGAACAGTTGATTGTCGGAATCAATCACCCAACCGCAGCCATCGAAAGCCGTGTAATCGACAAGCATTCCATCGACATAGCGGGCCACTTCGCCATCTTCAGAGCAACCAAAAGCAGCGGCCGAAAGTGCCAGTGTCAAAACCGATATCTTTAAGAATCCCATATAATTGTCAATTTGACATACAATTTTAGGAAACTTGCTCTGTTTTAGCAAGATTATTTTTCAAGAGTGCGGGTTTTACTGACAAAAATCACAAAAAAAGCCGCTCCGACAATCGCGAAGCGGCATTTACAATAGGTTATCTGTCTAACAATCAATATTCAACCAGTACATTTCCGTTCATTTCGGCAGGAATGTCGAGCCCCATAAGCGTCAAGACGGTTGGTGCAACGTCGGCCAGGCGACCGTTGTTTACCTTCTTCACATCGTCAGCAACCACAATCACAGGAACAGGGTTCAGTGAGTGAGCGGTGTTTGGCGTGCCGTCGGGGTTGATGGCGTTGTCGGCGTTGCCGTGGTCGGCTATGATAACGGTGTTGTAGCCGTTCTTCTGTGCGGCAGCCACAACCTCGCCAACACATTCGTCAACGGCGCGGACAGCCTTGCAGATGGCATCGTAAACGCCAGTGTGGCCAACCATATCGCCATTGGCAAAGTTCACAACAATAAAGTCGAACTTGTTGGTGTTGATGCTTGCTATCAGTTTGTCTTTCACCTCGTAAGCGCTCATTTCGGGTTGCAGGTCGTAGGTCGCAACCTTCGGCGAAGCCACCAGGGTGCGCTCCTCGCCTTCGTACGGTGCTTCGCGGCCGCCGTTGAAGAAGAAGGTCACGTGAGCGTATTTCTCGGTCTCGGCAGTGTGCAACTGCTTCAGGCCCTTGCTGCTCAAATATTCGCCTAAAGTGTTGGTAACGTTCTCTTTCGGGAAAAGAATGTGCACGCCAGTGAAAGTTGCGTCGTACGGCGTCATACAGTAGTACTGCAGATTAGGAATTGTAGTCATTCCTTCTTCAGGCATATCCTTCTGTGTCAGCACAATAGTGAGTTCCTTGGCGCGGTCGTTACGGTAGTTGAAGAAGATTACCACGTCGCCGTCTTTGATGCGGCCATCAACATTGGCGTTGATGAGCGGCTCCATAAACTCGTCGGTATTCTTGTGCTCCTCCGAATCGGTGTCATAGCAACTTTGCACGCCTTCAACCATATCGTCAACCTTGCGGCCGATGCCGTTAACCAATTGGTCATAAGCCACTTTGATGCGGTTCCAACGTTTGTCGCGGTCCATAGCGTAGAAGCGGCCGATGATGCTTGCAATATGTCCGATGTTGGCGTCGCAGTGTTTCTGCAGGTCGGCAATAAAGCCCTTGCCACTCTTGGGGTCGGTGTCGCGGCCGTCCATAAAGCAGTGAACAAAAGTATTGCTGATGCCGTACTCTTTTGCAATCTCGATGAGTTTGAACAAGTGGTCGAGCGATGAGTGTACGCCGCCGTTCGAAGTCAGGCCCATCAAGTGGATGCTCTTGCCGTTCTTTTTGGCGTACTCGTAGGCCGAAACAATCTCCGGATTTTTCAGGATGCTGTTGTCGGCGCAGGCGCGATTGATTTTTACAAGGTCCTGATACACAATGCGTCCGGCACCAATGTTAAGGTGACCGACCTCTGAGTTGCCCATCTGTCCGTTAGGCAGACCAACATCCTCGCCGCTTGTAAGCAACTGTGCGTTAGGGTATTCCTTTGCCAGACGCTCCATATTGGGCGCACCGGCAGTGTAAATTGCGTCACTTTTTGTCTTGTTGCCAATTCCCCATCCATCGAGAATCATCAACAGCGTTTTTCCTTTTGCCATTTTATATTTCTTTTTAATTTAACATTCTGACATTAAACGAATTGCGCACTAATCACAATCCGCAAAATCCGAGTGCAAAATTATTAAAAAAAGGCTATAGCAAAACACAAAATATGTATCTGCCGAAAAGGATAGTAATGTCGAGAAACTCCTCGTTTTATTTCAGCAATTGCGCTGTATGATTTTTAGTATCAACTTTTGCTATTGCATCAACAATCACACCTTGCTCATCAATCACATACGTTGTACGGATAGTCCCAACGGTTGTCTTGCCGTAGATCTTTTTCTCGCCCCAAGCCTCGTAATCCTTAAGTATCACACAGTTGGTGTCGGAAATCAAGTGAAACGGCAGGTTGTATTTTGCGATAAACTTTTGGTGCGATGCCACAAAATCCTTACTCACCCCCAACACTTCATAACCCAACGACAAAAAACGCTGATAATTGTCGCGCAAATCACATGCTTCGGCAGTACAACCTGGTGTGCTATCTTTCGGGTAAAAGTATAGAACCAACTTTTTACCCGAATAATCACTCAACTTGATTAGGTTTCCATTTTCATCAACGCCTTCAAAATATGGCGCTTTTGTTCCAACTTGTAGCATTATAATTATCCTTTCTCTGTTACTTTCCAAATATAACACATTGGCTGCAGAACTAAATAAAAAAGCCACCTTCACAGGTGGCTTTTTTTATAAATCAATTGTCTTATTACTTTTTAAACGTTACTATATATTTTGCACCATCGGTGTATGTGTCATCGTTTTGTACACCAAATACAACTGCAACTCCGTCCTTAACATCTTTAACAACTTGTGCGAACAAAACATTGTTTTCAATGGTGATTCTGATAGCGACTTCATCAGCGTTTTTAGCGATGCTACCATCAGCAGCGAAATCCAAACCATTTCCTTGTACCAAGACTGGAGAGCCTCCGACAATCTTCAACAAAGATAAATTATCAATATGATCGAATACGCTTTCTGTTTCAATTGTTGCACCTTGAGTTGCATTTGCAGTTTTGATTTCTACCGCTTTCTCTTTGCTCAAGTCAATATCAACTTTCTTCTCAACATCACCTGACATCACCATATCAGAGTTAATGTGGACGTTACCATTCTCAACTGCGAACAAGTCAACGTCACCATCTGATACCGAGAACGAAGAGCCTTTGAATTTTGTGCTTGAATTGTTCATTGAAAGCAGAGTGTCAACATTCTCGCCTTTTCCTTTAATAAGGAACTCGTCAGAAATGAACTGAGTAGAAGTATCAGTGATTGATAAATAATTAATTACGGTATCTTCTTTGGCAGCCCTACGACCACTAACTGCGAAACCAGTATTCATAGCCTTAGTTTGGTCATCGATAAACACTTGTGTACCATCGCCATTAACCTTAAGCAGCAATGCCGGTTCATCATCTTTGCCTGCTCTACGACCTGCAACTGCAAAGCCTGTATTCATTGCTTTCGAAGGATCATCGTCAACAAATACCATCGTACCATCGGTAGTATTGATTGTGAAGAAATCTTCTGGCTCGTCTTTAGCAGCCCTGCGACCGCTTACAGCAAAACCTGTACTAACTGGCTTAGAAGAATTGGGTTCATCAATGAAGACTTGTGTTCCTTCGCCGCTGACAGTAAACAAGTTGGCATCAGAACCATCTTTAGCAGCTCTGCGGCCTGCAACTGCAAAACCAGTATTCATTGCTTTAGGATCTTCCTCATCAACATACACTTTCGTACCCTCTGCGTCGATTGTGAAGTAGTCATTAGTAACACCATCTTTAGCTGCACGACGCCCACTTACTGCAAAACCTGTACTAACCGGTTTTGAACTATCGTCATCAATATAAACTTGAGTACCATTGGTAGTATTAATGGTGAGATAATTATCAACCGCACCATCTTTTGCTGCACGACGGCCGCTTACTGCAAAGCCTGTACTAACCGGCTTTGAAGAACTTGCGTCATCAATATAAACTTGAGTACCTTCGCTATTGACGGTGAACAAATCTGAAGATCCGTCTTTGGCAGCCCTACGACCGCTTACTGCAAAACCTGTACTAACTGGCTTTCCTGATGCATCTTCATCAACGTAAACCTGTGTACCCTTGCCATTAACCACGAAGTAATCATTGGTCTCGCCATCTTTAGCTGCCCTCCGGCCACTAACAGCAAAACCAGTGTTCATGGCTTTAGAAGGATCTGTGTCGTCAACAAATACCTTTACACCATCATTATATACTGCAAAAACAAGTTCGCCTTTATCGTCTTTTACAGAAAAAATTGGGTCTTTTCCTCCAGCATTGTTGTTGGTAAGTGAACCAGCTTCTTTTGCGAAGAAAGCGTAAGGAACAGGCTGAAGTTGGATTTCACCGATTTCTTTGAAATCATTTCCACCATTGACATCAATCTCCACCTTCATCATAACTTTCATGGTGTTCCATGGCACTTTGTTAAAATCACCACTCACCTTTGTACCACTACCTACCATTACTGAAATATTTCCGTATTGATTGGTTTTCACTTTCCGTGTTTCCACATATGCTACAGAGACAGAGTCACCAAGACTAAACTTCGCGTTTACTTCTTTGTCCTTAACTAATTCTCCATTAGAATCTCTAATCACTGCCTGATAGGCAAAAGAACCTTGTGCCAACACCGATGTTGTTGTTGCCACTACTACTGCAAACAAAGCAGCAATTTTCAAAAATGTCTTCTTCATAGTCAATTAGTATTTCATTATTTTTTTATTCACTACAGCACCGTCTTCCGATACTACCCTAACAAAATAAGCGCCCTGCGGCAGTCCGCTCATGTCAAACGAAAGTCTGTTATCATCTCCGAATTCGCTCTCTTTTATCAGTTGACCTGCCATATCGAAGCATTTTACAACACATCCTGCAGCCTCAATATTCGACAACTCAACATACATAACAGTGTTCACCGGGTTAGGATAAACTTTAACATCCACGGCCTCTAACTGATTAATACCAGGATTTACTTCCGCCGTGGCAACATATCCCTGTTGGAAACCATGAACCACAATCAAGCCATCTTTCACGACTGTTCCTGCAACAGGTTCACCGATGGTATAACTTACAGAGATATTATCTTTCTCGATAAAACCTCCGCCAGCGGAAACCACCTCGCTTTGCTTAACTTGTGCTAATGCGGGTACTGATACCATCAATATTGCCGCAATGAATAGTTTTCTTTTCATAGATTCTATTATTTTTCGAATTACAAAGTTAGAAAAATATATTTACAATCGACCTATTGTTAACAAAAAGTTTAAATAAAAGTGCGTTTTTTTCTTGAACGTTTTTAGTGACGCCCGGAAGGCTTATCACTGCTCATCGTTTTGAAAAACAATGGCTCTGCCGAATATGAAATAAATCTTTAAAGTACTTCTTTAACGCAAAAAAAATCCCCGCCTGCCCAAAAGCCGCGGGGATTTATCTATATCGGCTTCGGAAGAATTATCCGCCGAAGTTATCGAAGTGAATCATTTCGTCTTCAACGCCCAGACTGTAGAGCAGGTCGAGAACGGTTTTGGCCATCATCGGCGGACCGCACAGGTAGTACTCAATGTCTTCAGGCTCTTCGTGCGCCTTCAGGTAGGTGTCGCCCATAACCGGTGCAATGAAGCCTGCGGTGTACTTGATTCCAAGTCCGTCGGCTTTCGGGTCGGGACGGTCGAGCGCCAGGTGGAAGTGGAAGTTGGGGTACTCCTTCTCCAGTTCCAGGAAGTCGTTCAGGAAGAACACCTCGTCGATGGCGCGGGCACCGTAGAAGTAGTGCATTTCGCGGTCGCGGGTGTGCAGAGTCTTAAGCATATGCATAATCTGCGCACGCAGCGGGGCCATACCGGCGCCACCGCCAACCCAAATCATTTCGCGCTTGCTGTCGAAAATCGGGTGGAAATCGCCGTAAGGGCCGCTCATAATCACCTTGTCGCCCGGTTTCAGGCTGAAGATGTAGGTTGAAGCGATACCGCAAGGCACGTCCATAAAGCCCGGACCTTGGTCTTTCGGCTTGAACGGCGGTGTGGCGATACGCACTGTCAGCGTGATGATGTCGCCCTCGTCGGGATAGTTGGCCATTGAGTAGGCGCGGATTGTCGGGGTGTCGTTCTTTTGATGAAGGCCGAACAGACCGAATTTCTCCCAAGTCGGAACATAAAGGTCGCCAATCAGGCTGCGGTCGAAGTCGGCATAGTTCAGGTCGTACTCCGGAATGCGAATTTGCGCGTACGAGCCCGGAATAAAGTCCATATGCTCGCCGGCCGGAAGTTTCACCTTGAACTCCTTGATGAACGAAGCCACGTTGCGGTTGCTGATAACCTCGCACTCCCATTCTTTGACGCCAAGCACCGACTCCGGCACCTTGATGGTCATATTGCTCTTAACTTTGGCTTGGCAGCCCAGACGCCAGTGGTCTTTAATCTGCTTGCGGGTGAAGTGGCCCTTTTCAGAGTCGAGAATCTCGCCGCCGCCTTCCAGAATTTGGCATTTGCACTGTCCGCACGAGCCCTTGCCACCGCAAGCCGACGGCAGGTAGATGCCCTCGTTGGCCAGTGTCGACAGAAGGCTTGAGCCCGATTCAACCTCAACTTCCTTGTCGCCATTGATGGTGATTTTCACCTTGCCCGAAACGACAAGGTAGCGTTTAGCCACCAGCAGGATGGTCACAAGCAAAAGGATGATGACAAGAAACACACAGATGCTTGCCAATATTAATTTCATATCCATTGTCTTATCCTTTTAATTACATTTTTAAGCCAGAGAAACACATAAACGACATAGCCATCAAACCCACAGTGATGAAGGTGATGCCAAGTCCGCGCAAGGGTGCGGGAACGTTGGAATATGCCATTTTTTCGCGAATGGCGGCCAGAGCCACAATGGCCAGAAGCCAGCCAATGCCCGAGCCCAGAGCGTAAACCACGGCGCTGCCAACCGAACCAATGTATTTCGGGTCGCTTGGTGCAAGGCCAATGCGCTGCTGCATAAAGAGCGACGCACCCATAATGGCGCAGTTCACGGCAATCAGCGGAAGGAAGATACCCAGCGAAGCGTACAGCGACGGGCTGAAGCGCTCAACCACCATCTCAACCAACTGAACAATGCCCGCAATCACACCAATAAAGAGTATGAAACTCAGGAAACTCAGGTCCACGCCCTCAACAAGGCAGTTCGGACCCAGAACCTTGGTCTGAAGCAGGTAGTTGACCGGAAGTGTGACCACCAAAACAAAAGTCACAGCAATGCCTAATCCCAGGGCTGTCTTAACAGTCTTTGAGACAGCAAGGTATGAGCACATACCAAGGAAGAAGGCGAATATCATATTGTCCACAAAAATCGAGCGGACAAACAAACTAATCAAACTGTTATCCATCTTTCTTTAGTTTTAATGGTTCTACTTCTGTTGCAAATCCTTGTTGTGCGCGCGCTGCCACCAGATTATGCAGGCCACAATGATAAGCGCCATTGGCGGCATCAGCATCAGGCCGTTGTTCACATATCCGGCGTTGGCCACGAAATCGTGATTCAGTACATTAATGCCAGGCTGCGTGTCCGTGGCAAAGAGTGTACCTGAGCCAAATAACTCGCGGAAGAACGCAACAATAATCAGTATCTTGGCGTAGCCCAGACCGTTGCCGACACCGTCAAGGAACGACGGCCACGGGTCGTTCTGCATTGCAAAAGCCTCCAGGCGGCCCATCAGAATACAGTTGGTAATGATAAGGCCAACATATACAGAGAGTTGCACGCTAATGTCGTAGGCGAACGCCTTGAGCACACCACTAACTATGGTCACTAATGCGGCTACCACAACCAACTGCACGATAATACGGATACGCAGCGGAATGGTCTTACGCAGACACGAAATGACCACGTTTGAAAGGGCGGTAATGATTGTAACCGATATGCCCATCACGATTGCCGGCACAAGTTTGGCCGTTACAGCCAAAGCCGAGCAGATACCAAGCACCTGCACCGTTACGGGGTTGTTCAGCCCCAGCGGCGTCAGCAGCGCTTCTTTATTCTTTTTCGAACTCATATCTCAATCCTCCTACCTTTTTAAAAATTTAGTGTAATTGCCAAGGCAGTTTTTTAGCATCGCATCGACACCTGTTGAAGTAATGGTGCCGCCCGAAATGCCGTCAACCTCGTATTTAGCATCTTTAACCTTGCCGTTCTTGACAACGCTGATTTTCACCGAAGTGCTGTCGCCAACCAGTTTGCCTTCAAACTGTTTTTGGAATTTAGGCGTATCGATTTTTGCGCCAAGGCCCGGGGTCTCGCTTGCGTGTGAGAAGTAGGTGCCGAAGACGGTGTTCTTGTCGTCGTTCAGAGCCACATAGCCCCAAATGGCGCCCCACAGACCGGCTCCGTAAACCGGAATCACATATTTGGTCTGTCCGTTAAGGTTGCAGACAAACACGTGAAGACGACCTTCCTCGATAACTTTATCATCCTTGTCCTTTTTATCCTTGCTTTCAGCCTCATAGTTGGTAACAAACTCTCCTTTGTATTCAACGATAGTGTCACCTTTCAGAATCATATCTTTCACGTTTTCGGTGAAATATGCGTCAGGATTAACAGACTTCACATCAACATTGAGTGAGTAGAGAATCTGCTTTTTGGTGTCCAGTTTGACGTTGGCGTCTTGTCTCTCGCGAAGCGACGACGACACAAACGACAGCAGGAACGCCACAACAACCACCATCGCGGCGACATAAGCGAATGTGTAGCCGTTGCTTGTGGTAGGTAGTTTCTTTTCAGCCTTCAATTCGACAAAGGCTGAAGCCGGTGCGTTGCATTGCGGGCAAGTTTCCGGTGCTTTGTCACCCTCGTGGATATATCCGCAGGTGGTGCATTTGAATTTCTTGTTAGCCATTGTGAATTATGCTTTAATTGTTACTCTTTTTTTGCGGCGGTTAATGTTCGCCTGAATGAAGAAATGGTCGATAAGCGGTGCGAAGGTGTTCATCAGCAGGATTGCCAGCATCATACCCTCGGGGAAGCCCGGGTTGAGCACGCGGATTACGATTGCCATTGCGCCAATCAGGAATCCGTAAATGAACTTACCGCCCTCGGTGCGTGCCGAAGTGACAGGGTCGGTTGCCATAAACACGGCGCCGAAGCAGAATCCGCCGTAAACCAGGTGGTTGTACCAAGGCAGTTGCGCCATCGGGTTCTCGGCCGAGCCGCAGGTGTTGAACAGCCAGCCCATTGCAATGCCGCCCACAAAGACTGAAAGCATTGTCTTCCAACTTGCCACGCCAGTGTAGAGCAGAATGAAGGCGCCAATCAGTATGGCAACGGCGCTTGTCTCACCCACGCTGCCCGGAATCAGTCCGAAGAAGGCGTCGGCAAACGAAGTGTAGTTGCCTGCGTTGGCCATTGCCAGCGGTGTGGCGCCCGAGAAACCGTCAACTGCGGCCTCGGCGCTGTAGTTGTAGTACCAGGCTGTCTCGCCCGACATTTTGGTCGGATAGGCGAAGAACAGGAACACGCGGGCCAGAAGGGCCGGGTTCCACATATTCATACCAGTGCCGCCGTACACCTCTTTGCCGAAGATTACGGCGAAAGCGGTTGCCACGCCAACCATCCAGAGTGGAACATCGGCAGGCATTACAAGCGGAATGAGCATTCCCGAAACAAGGAAGCCCTCGTTAACCTCGTGGCCGCGCATCTGTGCCGAAGCAAACTCAATGGCCAGACCAACGACGTATGAAACAACAATTATCGGCAGAACGGCCAGGAAGCCTTTGAAGAAAATCTGCCAGAAAGTGACGTCGGCCAACTCGCCGGTCATACGGAAATGCTGATAACCAGTGTTGTACATTCCGAAGAACAGCGCCGGCATCAGAGCCAATACCACGACAATCATCGTTCGTTTCAAATCGACGGCGTCGCGGACGTGAACACCACATTTGTTGGTTTCATTCGGTGTGAAAAGGAACGTCTCGAAGGCGCCGAATGTCGAACGGAACTTCGCGAACTTTCCACCCTCCTGAAATTTGGGCTTCACGTTATCCAAAAAATTTCTTAAAGCGTTCAATGTTTTAGATTTTTGGTTTATAACTAATTATCATCCAACTTCTTTCATCATCAGATTCAAGCCGTTGCGCAATGTCTTTTGGATTGCGATTTTCGAAGTGCAGACGAACTCGCAGAGCGCCATATCCTCCTCAACAACCTCGTAAATGCCCAATTGCTCCATTTTGTCGATATCCTCGGCCATAATGGCTTTAATCAGGTGTTCGGGGTAAATGTCCATCGGGAATACCTTCTCCATCTCGTTGCTGACCACAAAGGCGCGAAGTTCGCCGTGAGTGTTGGCGTTGAGTTTGTACTCGTGCTTCTTGCCTGTGAGCCACGAGAAGAAGGTGCGCGACGCGCTGAACTTGTTGAAACCGGGTGCTGCCCAGCCCATAAACTCGTACTCGTCGCCTTCAGGAATGGCAGTGAGTTGGCTGTCGTAGTAGCCCAGATAGCCGTCGGGCTGAACCTGTGTGCCGGTGAGCACGTTGCCGCTGATAAGGCGGACGTGGCCGTCGGCAAGGTTGCCGTTGACCATTGTGGTGAGTTGCGCGCCGAGAATGGTCTTCACGTAAGCGCGTTTCTTCATTTCGGAACCGCAGAGCACAACCACGCGTGTGAAGTCGTGAACGCCGGTGGCAAACAGTTTGCCAATTGTCACAACCTCTTGCGGCTGAATGGTGAACACCTTCTCGCCGGCGTTAATCGGATTGGTGTGGTTGATTTGAACGCCCACGCAGCCTGCCGGGTGCGGACCTTCGAAGGCGGTCACCTTCTCGCATTTGGCACCGCTGAAGGCTTTTGAGCAGCCGTTGTTGTGGGTGCCGACATAAACCGGCGCAATCTTCGACAGAACGTCGAGACCTTTTTGGAAGAACTCCTCGTTGGTGCTGACAATGAAATCGTAGTCAGGCGCCAGCGGTGCGCTGTCGAAAGTTGACACGAAGATAGCCTTCGGTTCGGCCGTTGGGTTGGCCACAATGTTGTAGGGGCGCTGTTTGAAGTAAGTCCACGCGCCCGACTCGAGCAGTTTGTCGACAACCTGCTGACGGCTCATAGCCGCAGGGTCGCTCTTGCCGAAGTCGATTGGTGCTGCCTTGCTGTCGGCCTTGACAACAATCTCCGTAATAACCCGTCTGTCGCCACGGTTGACTGCGACCAACTCGCCGCCTACCGGTGACACGAACTTAACCTCGGGGTGCTGCTTGTCGAAAAAGAGCACGCTTCCCGCTTGCACCTTGTCGCCCACTTTGGCCACCATCTTCGGGGTCAAGCCCTTGAAGTCGGACGGCTTAATGGCAAACAATTCCGGCAACGGAATTTGGGCGAAAACCGTTTCGGCTTTGCCCTGCAAACGAATGTCGAGGCCTTTCTTGAGTTTTATAACATCAGACATTTGTTAAGTATTAATAAAATTTTGAATTAAAAATTGTTCGGTTCAATGCAATAAACACTTCTCCAAAAAACGGTGCAAAGAAAATCAAACTCGCTGTGATTTGCGAATTTATTGGGTACGATTTTTGCGGAATTTTTAACATTTTTTTGGAACGCAGATAACACTGATTGAATGGATTTAGGCGGATATTTTCCCGCACAGACGACACTGATAGCACAGATTCTTCGTTTAGTTGCACTTTTTTCTATCTTTGACTATCCTTTTTTGCAATTCTACAGCAAGAGTTTGACAATATGGTATCGAAAGAAGAAATACGGGAAATGCTTCATAGCACAGAGACCTACCGCGTTGAACGCACCACATCCACTGGCAATATGGACAAGTTCTGCGAGGCTATTTGCGCCTTTGCCAACGATTTGCCCGATTCGCGGCAGAAAGGATACCTGATTATCGGCGCCCACGACAATGGCACATTGTCAGGACTTAAAGTTGATGATGCGCTGATGAAAACCATATCAGCCATACGCTCCGACGGGAACATTTTACCATTGCCCGTGATGACTGTGGAACGTTTCGAGTTCCCCGAAGGCGATTTGCTGGTGGCCGAAGTATCGCCATCGCTGCTGCCGCCTGTGCGCTATCGCGGACGGGTGTTTGTGCGCGTCGGGCCAAGGCGTGACATTGCCAGTGAGGCCGAAGAACGTTTGTTGACAGAACGCCGCACGGCATATATGGCCACTTTCGATGCCACACCTTGTTTAGGTGCTACATTGGATGACTTGAATATGGATTATATCCGAAAAGAGTATCTTCCCTCGGTGATTGATGCCGATATTTTGGCCGACGACAAGCGAGATTTGAAGGAACAATTGGCTTCCATACGCCTTTACGACCGCACACACGACTGCCCTACATACGCGGCTATCATCTTATTCGGCAAGAATCCACGCTACTATTTGCCAGGTGCGTACGTTCAGTTTGTGCGCTTTGCAGGCAAAGCCATCGGCGGCGTGGTACTGAACGAGAAACGTTTTCAAGGTTCACTTTCTCAAATGCTGCCTGCGTTAGAGTCTTTTGTGAGCGATGCCATCATCACACAAAGGCCAGTTCCTGTCAGCCTGTTTCGCGAAAAGACAGTTATCAACTACCCCAACAACGCTTTGCGCGAATTGATGATGAACGCTTGTATGCATCGTGACTATCAATCGAATATGCCTGTTCGCCTTTATCAATTCGACGACCATATTGAAATAATGAACGCAGGCGGCTTGTATGGCGAGGCCCGTCCCGAGAATTTCCCAATGGTGAACGACTATCGCAATCCCATTGTTGCAGAAGCAATGAAGGAAATGAAGTATGTCAATATGTTCAATCAAGGTGTTCGGCGAGTTCAGGATATGCTTAAGGAAAATGGCAACAAAGAAGCCGTGTTCGATGTGTCAAAGATGACCGCATTTGCTGTTAATGTCTATTCCACCATCGATGATTCTTTAGATGTCCCTCAAGATGTCCCTCAAGATGTCCCTCAAGATGATAATATTGATATTCAAAAAAATACAGGTAGCGCTCAAGATGTCACTCAACGTAAAAAACTTGATATTTGGATAGAAGAACAGATAAGGAAAAACCCAAAAATCACTACAGATGAGTTGTCAAAATTGAGCGGTTTTACGTCGAAAACAATTAAAAGACATATTATAAAACTTGCTCATATCAAGTATGTTGGCAGCGGATATAGCGGCCATTGGGAAATAGTGGATGGTAGCATTAGAAATAAATAATGACATTATTCTGGCAATCGAAGAAAATGAAGACAAACGGAATTAGAGTCTATTGAGAACCTTTTAACAATGTCAGGACGTTACTGATGCACCAACAATATAAGAGAGAAACATAATATAAAAAGAATATGGATAAGGAAAAAGACCCTGAAAACATTCTTGAAAGGTTGAAAGGCGATTATAAAAATGGGTTAGTATCCGCATTAGTTGGAGCCGGCTTTTCAAAGAATGTTTCTAACCATTTTTTGAGTTGGGGAGAACTACTTTGTGATATGGTTGAGGAACTGTATGCTATTGATATAAAAAAAGAATACAACAACTATTTGCTCATAAGCACAAATGTGCCAGAAAACCATATGGGTGAAAAAGATTTTAAGGAAGAGTATATAAAAGATTTACTAAAAAAAGAGAACTATTTAGAGTTGGTTTCCAACTATATAAAACATAAAGGGTATCGAGAAAGTGTAGAAGTTTATATAGAAGAAAGAATACCATATGCTGATTTTAAGGAAGACAATATTATCCTCAAGTTAGGAAATACAGAAGAAGTAATAAATAAGAAGTATTTTTCTGCTCATAAAGCGCTCTTGGAGGCAGATAGATTACAAAACATATACACTACTAATTATGATAATTTATTAGAGTTTACTCTAAAACTATTACAGCCTGGTGTTCGAAATATGCCAAATATAGTTTATAGTGGTAAAGATTTATCTAATAAAATTAAAAATAGAAACATTATAAAGATTCACGGGAATTTGAGAACGAAACCCAATGACAAGAACAAGTTTGACGGCGACAATAAACTATGCTACATAATCGCAAAAGAAGATTATGAATCATATCGAGAAAAACACGAAGCGTTCACATCGTTGATGAGAATTTCAATGCTTCAAGGAAAGTTTATGCTATTGGGATTTTCAGGAACAGACCCGAACTACCAAGGATGGGTGACCTGGATGAGCGATGTGTTGGATGATGAAAAAGGCAATCCCAAGATTTATATTATTGATGTGAGTGGGGAAAAAATTGCCCCCGATTTACAATTATATTATGATAACCATTACACAAAAGTGGTCAATCTTATTGAAAAAGAACAGCTTTCGACTATTGGTTATGAAGATAAGGACATAACAAATATTTTTAAAGAATATAAGAATGATAATAATATTAAGAGAGATATATTAACCAAATTCTTAAAATATTTAAATACTGACATATCAGATAATACTGATTCCTATAATATGTGTGATGGAATTAGTGAAGAGAAACAAAATTATGACAACAGTTCTGCCAATTTCACACAATTACCAACACTTTGGGACACAAAAACAGATTCTTACGCCTATAGAACTTTATGGAGGGATATTCCACCAGAACTTAATGATGCAGATGCTGTTAGCAATATTTTAAATCAAATCAAGGAAGCAAAAAACAAGAATTTATTTCCCAAAATTGTTTACAACCAAGAATATATCATTACAGAAATAACGCGAAAAAAACGACTAAATAGCAATGATGCGTTTCTTCTTGCTCTTGCTATTGATGAATGTGGCTTAAATCCACATTACTATTCAAAGGTTATTCAAGATTATGAGGAATTAGACAAATTGCCATTATGGAATCTGCTGAAAATAAAAGAAGCCTCATTTAATGGAGATGATTCAATGCTTCATGATGATAGTGATGAATGTGTTTATGAGAATATCCAAAGGCTATTGTTTCATTTAGACTTTGAACAAGCAAACGAACAAATTGAGAGATGGACTCCAGGTAAAGGCTTTGTCATACAAAAAGCAATGAGGCTTGCGGCGATTAATGAATGCCGTAATGCTGCGATAAAGTATTTAGATGATTATATCCCCAAAGAAACAAACATAATTGCAAGATTGTATGCTATGCAAGTTGCCAATTATATTTCCGAACAATATCCAAAACCCTACAATATTGAAGAATTTTATAGATACGGAATAGACGGTATTGGTGACAATTTAAACTATATGATTCTGCAATTGAGGGGAAAGTTGAAAAGACCCAATGTCAGAGGCTGGATAGGTACAACAACAAGTTTATCGGGGAATTTTCCCGAATATGAAAAGAGCTTAAGAGTTTTGCGTTATATTTCAGATGTAGGATTGTATGCAAATTTTGGCCATACATATTTTGTTGATATTGAAGCTTGGTATCTTGTATTTAAAAATTTATATAACGAATTTCCATATCCTTGTTTCTTTTATTCTATCCAATATAATGATACTGGCGTATTGACTCGAATTGGACAGGATTTTGCATATTCCCCTATTCTGATAGATTTTAACAATGATATTTTGATTAAGTCTATTCGGGCTATAGGGAAAGAATCTACCCCAAATCTTTTTATTGTAGGGTTATTAAAAGTTATAGAGCCTATTTATATGGCAGTTGATGAAAAGGATTGGTTTCCTTTGTTTAAGGAAAACATATTCAACAAACTAATCAATGAGTTCAGTAAGGCTGATATTTCATATCCATTGGTGGAAAATGCCGGGAAGGCTTTGATGAGTTTGAAGAATCCGCAAAACATTAAATACATATTCTTGGAACTTTTAGCTCATTATAAGGAAAATCATAATCTATCTGATATTATTATTAGTAATTATTTACATATAGAATATCTTAATAATCACTTAACCCAAGACATTACAGATGTCATAAATGGTTTGGTTTTAGAGTATCCCGATATTGACACAACAGAATTGTTGTATGTTCTAAACAAAAAGGGCATATTGACACAAGAGACAAAAGATTTATTTGCCAAAACAATTAATAGTATTGATTTGGAAAAGTTACCGCAAGAACTCTCAAAGTTATTTTACTTATGCCATCTTACAAAAGACCATTCAGATGTTCAAAAAAAGGTCAAAAGTCTTTTACTTAAGCAAGACATTTGGTATTGTGGTGTTAAGGAAAATGGTAAAAGTTGGTCAACACCAAATTATTTACGGCTTAATGTGATTAAAAACGATATAGAATGGTCAAGTGAGGATTTCCGTCAAATACGTGAAAACCTGAATGACAATATTAGAAAGTTTGCTGCTATCAATGATAAATTATCTAACAGCCCATATGGAAGAAATATTCAAGCTCAATATTTGTCTGATGCGTTACGATTTATAGACGGACTTAATGAGGAAAGAAAGGATACTTTGGTGAATACCAAGAAAATTGTAGAGCAGTTGTTGCAAAGTAGAGTTTCATACAAAAATCTTGTTGAGGGTATTTTATCCGAACAATCTGCAGATGTTAATAGTGCTATGGAAGATGTTGTGTATGGAATAGATGCAAAAGGGCTGTCGGCATATCTGAATGAATTCAACTTCATTCTTGATAAAACTATTATTGGTGAAGGGACTACCATCAATAGCACTTTGTGGATTATTCGTCGCATTGTTGATAATCATTCATTAGAAATAATTGATTGTAAACTATGCTCTAAACTACATACATTATTATCTATTTATAAAGACAGATGGCCACAATTACAAGAATTTAACCCTGTTGGGTCATTCAATCATTTACGCTCTATAGCTGTTTTTATTCGGGACAATGGATATAAGGATTCTGATGCGGTTTCTTATTGGTTAAATGATTCTTTTGTGCAGAGGTTCATTAGAGAATAAGTAACGATTTTAATTTATACAAGTAAGGCTGTCATTTTGACAGCCTTACAATGTAGATTACCAATAATTTACAGTAATCACCAATTTACAAACACACGTTTTGCATTGTTACCTATACGAACAATGTAAACACCTGATTTATCTACATTTATTGTCGAGACGGTGTGCACATCGTCTTTACCTACAAGACGCCCCATTGCATCATAAACAAGGATTTCATCGGCGGCGTTCTCAACCACAATAGTGTGGCTCTGGGCGTAGATATTGATGCCGCTAGTGGCAGATTCTGCAACAGTTGCGCTTGGGTTACCCTCATTGCCGCCTCCTTGTTCGCCCAATGCAGGTATAACTTCTTGCGCGACTATAATCGCGCCGCAAACCGAACAATGTGAACCTTCTGTAAGACCTGTTTCGTTTGCAGTTGCTGCCACGGCAACATCTACAACCGCGGTATGCTCTATCATTTGTGTTACTGTTTGTGCCACTATAACATCACCGCAAACCGAACAGTGCGAGCCTTCCGTTAAGCCCGATGCAGAACAAGTTGCTGCGACTGCTGAATCTGTAACCACTGTGTGCGCTTCAAAAATGGCAGTAAAAGAAGTGTCTCTCACTGCTGAGTAAACACGCGGATTATCGGTGTTGTTATCACTCCATTTCACAAAATGGTAACCATTAGCAGGTATTGCACGCAAGGTTAATGTATGGTCTGCCAACAACAAACTTTCTCCTTGCACCATTCCTACTGTTTCATCTTCGCTTTTGGCAGAAACGATACCAAATGGCAAAATTTCTTTCCGTTTCCAATATGTAGCCGCTTTGTATGTATCAACACTTTCGGCGGGTACATAAATAGTATCCGTTTTGAGGAATGGGTCAACAGCTAATTCTGCAGGTTCTGTTCCTAAACATATAATATGTTTTAAGTTGTCACAATAATTAAACGCGTTCTCTCCGACGCTTTTAACAGAATGTCCAATAATAACAGATGCAAGATTGGAACAACCAAGGAACGCTCCATTTCCGATGCTGGTAGCCGAATTGCCAATTGTTGCTGTTTTTAACCCATCACAACCTTTGAACGCATTCGCACCAATTTCAATAACAGAATTAGGTATATTGATGGATGTCATTTTTCTACAATTTGTAAACGCATTGTCATTAATGCTTATAACAGAATTTGGAATATAAATTGTTGTCAAGCCACTACAATTAGAAAATGCATTTGAACCAATACTTATAATGGTATTTGGAATTATTAAATCCTTCAAATCGCTGCAGTTTTCAAAAGCATTTTGGTAAATATGGTTGCATTTGTCATTAATACTGCACGATGTGATACCTTTGTTTTTTACTTTCATAAGTACCACATACGGATTATCATTATTACCAATATAATAAGCATTATCATATACATTATAATCTATTTTGTCACAGTTTTTGAAAGCATCTCGACCAATACTCGATATGGACTTTCCTACATTTATTGTTATTAACCCTTTACAACCTATAAAAGCATTCTCGACAATTTCCGTCACAGAATCGCCAATGTTAATTGTTTTTATAGAAGTTCTCTCTCTAAAATATTTGCCAACAGCATTTGTATTGAAAGTTAATGTTTCCAAATTATTACAAAGACCAAAAGCATAAAGCCCAATGCTATTAATTGAGTTAGGCAAGCAAAGCGTTTTAAGGCCCGTGCAACCATAGAAGGCATATTGGACAATGCTTGTAGCTGAATCCCCAATATTAATCGTTTCAATTGATGATTTATTGGCAAACAAATTGTCAATTATATCGGTACTATAATTTAACGTTTTAATGTTATTACAATCTTTAAACGCATCATTACCAATGTCCGTAACTGAATGAGGAATAGTAAGTGTTAACACATTACTACAACCACAAAATGCTTCTTCGCCGATGCTAGTAACAGAATTGGGAATCTCGACTGATGTTAAACTAGTACAATTATAAAATGTTCTATAACGAATGTTTGTAACTGAATTTGAGAGACTAACCGATATCAAACTACTGCAAGCGTAAAACGCATCTTCGCCGATGCTCGTGACCGAATTAGGAATAACAATATCTGTTAAGGCACTACAATTGGAAAAAGCTTCGTTTCCGATGTTCAAGACAGAATTAGGAATGCTCACTGTTGTTAAATTATCGCAATTCAAAAAAACTTTGTCACCGATTTTGGTTACCGATTTTGGAATTGTTACTTCACTACTTTCTCCTATGTATGCGGTAAGAATTGTTTTTTGTGTGTCTGAATAAATAAAATCCCCTTCAACTATGCCATTTATTGTAAGGGCTCCCCAAGGGCTCCCCGCTGCTTCTCCTGAATATATTACATTTTTCACATTGTAAAAAGCATTCTCCCCCATACCTGTTACCGAATTTGGAATAGTTAATGATGAAAGACCTTGAAATGCATAATCGCAAATCCATTTACAATTAGCGTTTATTTCGCAAGTTGAAATATCATTTGATTTTGCTTTAATCAATGCGAAATACGGATTCTCATCATTTCCTAAATAAAAGGCGTTGTCAAATTCGCTGTATTGTAAATTATTACAATCATAAAACGCACTATTGCCAATGCTCGTCACTGTATTCGGAATGTTAATTGATGTCAAGCTGCCGCAAAACCAAAACGAATTAGCACCAATGCTTGTCACTGTATTCGGGATAGTTACAGTTGTCAGTCTACTACAATATCCAAAAGCTGAATTACCAATGCTTGTCACAACATAATTAATATCATTGTATGTTACCTTATCGGGGATATCAATTGATGTTCGAAATGGATAATTTGCTTCTTTATAAGAATATACCGCAACTGTAGTATCACTTGTTGTGTTGTAATACAAAACACCACTTTGAAAAATAAGTGCAAACGCCTGCCCTTCAATTATTGTTGCAAACAAGAGTAAAAAAATCTTTTTCATAGTTCAAAAGTTTAAAGTGTTGATATTTAATTGTTTAGTATTAAATTACCAAATAAAGATGACATTGTCAGAAAACAATAAAAAAAAGCGTGAACTTAACTGCTCCCGCTAATCGAAGGTATTTGGCAAACCTGTAATGCACGAAATAAGTCAAGTGCACGCCAAAGCGTGCATCTTGAGCCCATTCAATTGCATTACATTAATCTTTAATTGCCAAATTATTCGATTAGAAAGAAAGCGCCCTAATGCTTTAATATGCTGTATTATACTTTGTTCTTTTATGCCATAGGCAAAATGTTTTAATTGTTCAACAATATTCCAAAGATATAAAATCGCTATCGAAAACAAAAAACATAGTCTGTGAAAAAAACTACTTGTTTTCGATTTCAGCCAGAATATCCATCATTTCGGCGGGTGTTACCACAATGGGCTTTTGCGGAAAATGCTTTTTGTTGCCCGTAACAAGGTATGCGTCGTCTTTCGACAGGGCAACTTCGTAGAAAACAATGTCTTTAGGGTCAGGGAAAAATTCCTCGCTTTGAATGCGAGACGAAGGAACACCCTCTGATTCAATGAATTTAAGAACATCGGCGACATCCCACGCATCTAATCTCAATTTCGGACGAGCGAGCACTTCGCGATACTCATTTAAAATTTCATCGTTGTAGAGTAATTTAATATCACGTTGCTGCAAGGCATCCAAAATCCTTGCCGTGGCAGACAGGGAATTCTTTGTAAGCAAGGCGGATACAATAACGTTTGTATCTATAACTGCATAAACTTTCATTTTCCTTCCCTGTAAAGACGTATTTCATCATTTATTTCATCCAATGTAAGGTCCGGCAATTCTCCTGCTTCTGCTTTCGCTCTAATAGACCTAATGGCTCTGACTCCTCTTTCGTAAGCAGAATTTGTATCTCCTTCAACTTCAAACGGAATCTTTCTTTTCCGCACCACCGCTTTGGCAAATACATTCATTGCTGTGTTTGCGCTCATTCCAAACTGCGAGCAGAGTTCGTCGAACTTTGCCTTTAACTGCGAGTCCATACGGACTGTCATTGATACTTGTGCCATAATTTTACGTTAATATGACGCAAATATACGTCAAAATGATTTAAATCGAATCATTATTATGGCATAATGCACTGATTTTTGGCGAAACAAAAAAGGCCACCCACCGGGCAGCCTTTTCTTGTGTCTATCTTATTGATTTACTTTTTCAAATCAACTTTTATCTGCAACTCGTCCATCTGCTTCTGGTCGATTTCGCCTGGGGCGCCGAGCATCACATCGCGGCCCTGGTTGTTCTTGGGGAAGGCAATGCAGTCGCGGATTGAGTCGAGACCAGCGAACAGGCTCACAAAACGGTCCAATCCGTAGGCCAGACCTCCGTGCGGTGGTGCGCCGAACTTGAAGGCGTTCATCAGGAAGCCGAACTTGGCCTGAGCCTGCTCGGGTGTGAAGCCCAATATCTCGAAAATCTTCTGCTGCAGTTTGGCATCGTGGATACGGATTGAGCCGCCGCCAACTTCAACGCCGTTGATAACCATATCGTAGGCATTGGCGCGGACGCTGGCAGGGTCGGTGTCGAGCAGCGGAATGTCCTCGGGTTTGGGGCTGGTGAAGGGGTGGTGCATTGCCATCAGGCGCTGTTCCTCGTCGCTCCACTCGTACATCGGGAAGTCGATAACCCACAGGCACGAGTATTTGTCTTTATCGCGCAAGCCAAGTTGCGAGCCCATCTCAAGGCGAAGTTCGCAGAGTTGCTTGCGTGTCTTCATCGCGTCGTCGCCACTCAGAATCAGAATCAGGTCGCCTGGCTCAGCGCTCATTGCGGCTTTGAGTTGCTGCAGAACATCCTGAGTGTAGAACTTGTCGACACTCGATTTGACGCTGCCGTCGGCTTCAACGCGGGCGTAAACCATTCCTTTGGCGCCAATCTGCGGACGCTTCACAAACTCGGTCAACTGGTCGAGTTGCTTGCGGGTGTAGGTGGCGGCTCCTTTGGCGCAGATACCGCCAATGTAGGCGGCGCTGTCGAACACGCCGAAGCCGTGGCCTTTCATCACGTCCATCAACTCAACAAAGCGCATATCGAAACGGGTGTCGGGCTTGTCGGAACCGTAGTATTTCATTGCGTCGGCCCACGTCATACGCGGCAGTTTGGGCAGGTCGATACCTTTCAGCGCCTTGAACAGGTGGCGGCTCATTCCCTCGAACATCTCAAGAATGTCTTCCTGCTCAATGAACGACATCTCGCAGTCAATCTGTGTGAATTCCGGCTGACGGTCGGCACGAAGGTCCTCGTCGCGGAAGCACTTGACAATCTGGAAGTAACGATCCATACCGGCTACCATCAGGAGCTGCTTGAACTGCTGTGGCGACTGTGGCAGGGCATAGAACTGACCTGGATTCATGCGCGATGGAACAACGAAGTCGCGAGCGCCCTCTGGGGTTGACTTGATCAACATTGGAGTTTCAATCTCCAGGAAGTTCTGGCTATCCAAATAACGACGAACCTCGAAGGCCAACTTGTGGCGCAACTCCAGGTTCTTGCGGACACATGAACGGCGCAGATCCAAATAGCGGTACTGCATACGGAGGTCGTCTCCGCCATCGGTATTATCCTCAATGGTGAAAGGTGGCACCTCGGAAGAAGAAATCACGTTCAACTCCGTAACCACGATCTCAATGTCGCCGGTAGGGTTCTTGGCATTCTTCGAAGCGCGCTCACGCACCGTGCCGATGGCCTGTACGACGAACTCACGTCCCAGGTGATTGGCTTTATCACACAATGCTGTATTGCCATCGGATTCGTCAAAGACCAACTGCGTGATGCCATAACGGTCACGCAAATCGACGAATGTCAGACCTCCCATCTTACGAACTCGCTGTACCCAACCGGCCAAGGTTACCTGCTGGCCGACGTTGGCGATACGGAGTTCTCCACATGTTTGTTTACGATACATATCTATATCTAATTGTTTAATTGTAATTCAAATAATCGCGCAAAAATACTGTATTTTTTTGAAATCTCCAAAAAAATAAAAGTTTTTATACTTTCCACTGCCCAATTATGTCAGAATGGATAACCAACTGCGAAGTGGAAGGTGCGCTTATCGTGTCCAAAGGGCTTGGTCAACAACCATTCTGCCGATGCAGGGTCGTAGGCCTTGATGCCATAATCGACACGCAAAACGACGAAGTCGGCCACCAGACGCAAACCCAATCCCCACGCCATGGCAATCTCCTTGTAGAAGTTCTTGCTGATGGCGCCGTTGGGTTGGTCCAGATAATCCTTCAACGTCCAGACATTGCCGGCATCCCAGAAGGCGGCAAACTCGAACTTCCAGAACAGACGACTTCGCAACTCGATGGAGGCATCCAGTCGGACATCGCCACACTGGTAGAAAAAGTCATTCTGGCGCGTACCTAAAGAATCGGCTGCAAAAACGGCTTCGGCGGCCGCCTTGCTGTATCGACCTGGTCCTAAACGTCGCACATTCCAACCACGAACAGAGTTGGCGCCACCTGCATAGTAACGTTTCTCGAACGGCATCACGTTACTGTTGCCATAGGGCAGAGCCACGCCGCCGGAGAAGTGCATGGCCAATCGGGAACGGTCGGTGAGGTACTTGCTGCACGACCAATCGACGTCCAACTTGGCATATTGCTCAAAGGGGATATTGAAGATCTGGTACTGTCCTTTCGACTTCTCGAACTTGTACATCTTGGCCACCTCGTGAAGCACATTACCCGCAATCTCGGGGCTGACGCGCAACGACCAAAGATCCTTGGTGGTGCTGGCGGCTGAGTTCATCATGCTTCGGCCATTGCCAGCATAGAGGTTGTAGGACGAGGCCAATATCAAGTGCGAGCGGAAACTGTTGAACGTCGAACTACTGTATCGTTGGATGCGCTTGCTGAAGTCGATACTGATTTCGGGCAGATAGACGTAACTGAGGTCGATGGCGCTCAACACGTGGTAAAGATTATGCTCGGGCGTGTTCCACTTATATATAAAACCGGCATTCGTGATGATGCGGGTATATTCGGGACGCGACTGATAACTGTAACCTGCCTTGATGGCGGTCGTGGCGCTGAACGATCGACGCTTCTCCACGCTCATGAAGGGGAACAGATAACGGGGGAAGTCAATCTGATTCTCGAACGAATACTCGGTATAGTTGTCGTTGACGAAGCCCGAAAGGTCGCCCGAGAGGGATTCGTAGCCACCCTTCACCGTAGCGCTGTAGGCCTCGGAACCTCGGAACAGGTTTCGGTGCTGATAGGTGAGCGAAGCGGCAAAACCTAAGTCGCCCGAGGTGTTAGTGCCATCCAACTCAAACTGCAAGGCCTGAGGGTTCTGCGGACTCAAGTAGATGACGCAATTCAACTCGTTGGGTTGATCTGTGGGTTCCAATCGAACATTGACATACTTGAGGATATGCAGTCGAGAGAAGGCTCGATAGGTCTTTCGAACAGCCGACTCGCTATACAGGTCGCCAGGTTGGATATAGCAATTCTCCAACAGAATCTTGGAACGCAAGTAATTGGCCTTGCCCATCCGTTGTCCCGTCGCCAAGTCGTAGTCAGGAATGAAACTAACGTTGCGGATGATGTAGCGGTTGTGGATGCCGTTGACTATCATGGTCATATCCACTCGCTTGTCGCGCTCGACAGTATCGGCGATGAACGAGATGTTCTCTTTGTTGAAGTCGTAGAAACCCGAATCACGCATCAGACTGGTGAGGCGAGTACGCTCGTTTTCCAACTCCGTACGGTCCAGACGCATACCTTTCTTGAGACCGCTGTTCGGGGCATCTGCCATAATCAGAGGTTCCAACAACGGGTCCTCCACCATATAGGCAATCTTGTTGATGCGGTGTGCCTGCCTACGGTTGGCATGATAGGTCACGGTTACTTTCCGCTTGCGCTCCTCGACAGTATGAGTCACCTCGGCATCCAGATACCCCTGATTGACCAAAGCGCGGGTCATGGCATTGTCGGTACGCAGAGCAAGACCCTCGTCATAGACCGGCGGCTTCGTCCCCAACTTGGCGCGGAAACGATGCCACGCGCTGACGGTATCGTTGTGCCACATCCAGGCCGACATGGGCATGAAACCGAAGGTGCGATGATAGGCACTCTGCACCACCGCCATACGCAACCGGCTATTGTTGCTGGCATGTCCATCCACCTCGATGCGCACGCGGCTCACCACCGACTGATCCTCTGGAATATGACGGGTCACACTACAGCCCGAAAGGAACAGGACCGAAACAATCAATGCCTTTGCACCCCACCCCATACCCCATTTCGAGGCATAGGTCCTAAACAAGCGAACAATCCGTTCGCGTGGTTCAGTAGGATGAAAAGACATAAAATTCAATAATTGAAGTGACAAGGAAGAATGGGAAAAATGATTTCGTAACGTTAACCCCTAACCGTTAACCATTAAACGGAACCTTTAACCCTTAACCGTTAACCATTAGCCCTCAAGAGTTTCAATCCTCCTCTCCTTTCAGTTCCAACAACTCTTTATATTCCTCGTTCTCGGGGTCATCGTAGGCATTGATGACAATAGGCAACTGGGGATATTCGGACAAAGTGTCGTTGAGGCGTTGACCGAAAGCCTCCAAGTTGCGGCAGATGAAGTTGGTCTCGCGCTTGCCCTGACCCGTATAGACACCTGTGACGATGGCCAACTTGTCTTTCTCCATGGCAGCACGGAGCTTGTCGCCCACCTCTTCCATCAACTGCGCCTCCTTGTCGTCAGCAGGCAGACCCTTCTCGTCGGCCTTGTAGTTCCACACCACCTCCAGACGCTGACGCAACTTTCCGGAGGCGATGAAGGCATCAATGTTGCTACGACCGGAAATGAAGGTGTAAGTACCATCTTCATTCTCGGACAATGCCGTAAACCAATTATCTGTCAATATCATAATTCAAAAAAAACAATAACGAAAACGGAAAACGATAACGAAAATAAACGATGACGAAAACGAAAAACCTGAATTACTCAGTTTTTGTCTCGCCTATATATTAACTACCAATCCGTCGTAGGCCAAATGCACTCCCTTGGGGAGTTTCTTCTCGGTCTCGACATAGAGGCCTATATCGTGGCACATGTGGGTGAAGTAGGTCTGTCGAGGATGCATTCGCTCCACCACGGCCAAAGCCTGCGGCACGCTGTAGTGAGTAGGATGTTCGGTCCAACGCAAGGCATCGAGCACCAAGGTATCGACATTCGCCAACTTCTTCCACTCCGGCTCTGGGATATGGGTGCAGTCGGTGATGTAGGCCAACCCGCCAATGCGCCAACCATAGATGGGCAACTGTCCATGATAGACCAACAACGGCTGGATGGTGGTCTCTCCTATCTGGAATGTCTCTTCGGGCATCACGGTGTGCAACTCCAGCTTGGGGGTACCCGGATAGCGATGCACGAAGATATAGTCAAAGCGGCTCCGAAAAGACTCGCTCACCAAGCTGTCGGCATAAACAGACAATGGCTTTGTATAACTGAAGGCGCGCAAGTCATCGAGGCCTGCTATGTGGTCAAAGTGATTGTGGGTCACCAACAAGGCATCCAGATGACTCAATCCCGAACGCAACGCCTGTTGGCGGAAGTCGGGACCACAATCCACCAAAATAATCTTGCCATCGTCTGTTTCTACCAGACAAGAGCAACGTAGGCGGTTATCACGTGGGTCTTTAGAGGTACACACCTCACATGTACAAGTAGGCAACGGCACACCGCTGGAAGTGCCTGTTCCTAAGAAAGTTATTTTCAAAGCAAAAACTTTTATGCAATCAAATATAATTGACTTCCGGCTCAATCTTGATGCCGAAACGCTCCTGTACGGCTTCGACTATCAATGCCGCCAGTTGGATGATGTCGTTTGCCGAAGCATGACCACGGTTCACCAACACCAGGCATTGCAACGGATAGACGGTAGCATCGCCTACATGCCGTTCCTTGCAACCCGACCGTTCGATGAGCCACCCGGCAGGCACTTTGACATGCGTGTCATCGACCTCGTACATGGGCATGTCTGGATACTCTCCCTTCAGGGTATCATAGACCATCTTCGGGAGGATGGGGTTCTTGAAGAAACTGCCCGCATTACCCATCACATGCGGGTCGGGCAACTTGGCAGCACGGATGGCGCAGATGGTTTCGCGCATGGCATGGAGCGTTATCTGCTTGCCGCGCAGGTTGCGAATGGGCTTGCGCTTGTCGGACCCTTGCGCCAACGAGAAGCCCCTCTCCAACAACGCGGCCTTGATGTTGCCGTAATCCAGCAGAAAGAGGGCCTTGCGCGACAGACTCAGCAGCACATGGGTGACGATGAAGCGGTTGCGGTAGGCCGGCTGCTTGAAGAGGCTGGTGCGGTAGCCATACTGACAATCGGAAGCGCTGATGATGACGTTCTTGTTCTGCTCCACGTCATAGACCGAGATGGCCACAGCTACATCTTTGAACTCCATGCCGTAGGCTCCGATATTCTGCACAGCGGCAGCACCCACTTCTCCGGGGATGGCCGAGAGGTTCTCGATGCCATAGAAACCACGATCCACGCACCATTCGCAGACCTGATCCCACTTCTCGCCAGCACCGCACTCCAGCAACACAACGTCCTCGGTCTGCGAGGCTGGCTTGATGCCACGGATGCCACTATGCAGCACGACGCCGTCAAAATCCTTCGTGAACAACAGGTTACTTCCTTCTCCGACGTGCAGGAAGGGACGGTTCTTCACCCGCTCGTCGGCAAAGATCAACGGCAAGTCCTCTTCGGCGGTGTACTCCACCAAAAGTGCTGCCTTAGCGTTCAAGCCGAACGTATTATAGGGCCGCAATGATGCGTTCTCTGTATATTTAATCATGGTAGAAAAATTGCAATTTATACGGCGCAAATATACTCATAAATAACGATATTTCCAAATTATTTCTCAATTTAGATGGCACCCACAAGCAGGTTTTCCTCAAAAATCCCCTCCAAGACACCTCCAACCGCAACAATTTCCCTTAACAATCTCTCCTATCGTCAACTTTTCATAACGATAATTCAACTTCAGATCGGAAG
>JAEEGG010005310.1_pt1 | contig 30731 bp, 15 predicted proteins | sample 9134161 | NCBI WGS metagenome assembly JAEEGG01 (sample SAMN16246543, study PRJNA631951) | gut metagenome | biome: gut microbiome; feature: rumen; material: CR-attached | host: Bos | place: Iran: Karaj | collected 2018-10
GGAATGTTGAAGGCGATGATCTCATCGTTGGGTACTGAGATCCTGATGAACGGTACAAAGGAAATTACTGACGGTAACGTACGTAAAGACTTTCCTGGCGGATTCCCAGGCGACGAGCATAATGCCTTTATTAAAGAAGGACGCACGAAGGCTGAACAGGCCATGTTCCAATGGACAAGCCGACTCCTTCATTGGCGACAGGGCAACGAAACAATCACAAAGGGGACACAGACACAGTTCATCCCTTATAATGGCATCTATGTCATTGCCCGCCAATATGAAGGTAACACTGTGCTCACGGTTCTTAATGGCACCAGCCAGGCTGCCACCATGGATGTAGAGCGTTATGCTGAAATTATCGGTGCTACTTCTAAAGCTAAGGATATTCTTACCGGACGCTACTACGACCTCTCTAAAAATTTCGATCTCAAGCCCCGTCAAAGCCTAATTCTCGAATTTTAGAGGTATAAACATAGCATCCTGAAACATATTCGAAAGTATATGAAACATCCGTGTACATATACTTTCGATTTTTTTTGTACTTTTGCCGACAAATTAAAACCAAAAAACAGACCAATGAAAAAAAAAGTGATTCGCCAGATAAGTGTGGCGCTAGGGATGAGTCTATGTCTCATCGCTCCTCGATCTGCCAAAGCAGCAGACCAGTTTATAACCTTCCAACCACAGGCTGAGACGTGGCAGTTGACCCAGCCCACCATCGGCTATACCGCAGGAGAGCACTCTTGCGTGCAGTTGGCTGCTACCAACCTTCAGAACGACTTCCTGCAGGTGACAGGTCAGAAACCCGCCCTCAACGAGGCTGCACCAACGATCCTGATTGGAACGGTAGGTGTGAACAAACAGATCGATGCCTGGGTGAAACAGGGCTTGCTCAGCGACCTAAAGGGCAAAACGGAGAAATATATCATCAAAACTATCGGCAACCAGCTTGTGATTGCCGGTAGTGACAAGCGCGGTACAGTATATGGCATCTACGAGCTGTCGCGGCAGATCGGTGTTTCACCTTGGTACTACTGGGCTGATGTACCCGTAGAGAAGCACAGCGACCTCTATATCCAAAAAGGCGAATTCACCGATGGCGAGCCTGCCGTACGCTATCGTGGTCTGTTCCTGAACGACGAGGCGCCCTGTCTCACTTCCTGGGTGAAGAACACCTTCGGTACTAACTACGGTGACCACCGCTTCTACGAGAAGGTGTTTGAGCTCATCCTGCGCCTGAAGGGTAACTATATGTGGCCCGCCATGTGGGGTTGGGCTTTCTATGCCGATGATCCCGAGAACCTAAAGACTGCCGACGCGATGGGTATCATGATGGGTACCTCTCACCATGAGCCGATGGCACGAAACCACCAGGAGTATGCCCGCGACAGAAAGGGCTGGGGTGCCTGGAACTACTCCACCAACAAGGATAATCTCGACCGCTTCTTCCGTGAGGGTATCGAGCGCATGAAAGGCACTGATGACATCGTAACCATCGGTATGCGTGGCGATGGCGACGAGGCGATGGGAAATAGTACCGATACCAAACTGCTGGAGAATATTATCGACAACCAGCGCCGTATCATCAAGGAGGTGACTAAGCGCCCGGCTAAGGAGACACCACAGATTTGGGCTCTTTATAAAGAGGTACAGGACTACTATGATGCCGGCCTGCGCGTGCCTGACGATGTGACTGTACTGCTCTGTGACGACAACTGGGGTAACGTGCGCCGACTGCCGACTGCTGATGAGCAGAAACGTAAGGGCGGTTGGGGTCTCTACTATCATGTGGATTACGTAGGTGCTCCCCGTAACACTAAGTGGATCAACGTCACCCCGACCCAGAATATGTGGGAACAGTTGCAGCTGGCCTACAACGGCGGTATCCAGAAGCTCTGGATACTGAATGTGGGAGACCTGAAGCCGATGGAGTATCCCATCCAGCTCTTCATGGACATGGCATGGAATCCTCAGAAATACAATGCTGACAATTTACTTGACCACACCCGTGCATTCTGTGCAGAGAGTTTCGGTGAAGAGCAGGCCTGTGAGGCTGCTTCCATTCTGAACCTCGTTAGCAAATACAATGGTCGCATCACCTCTGAAATGCTCGATGCCACTACTTATACCACCGATGAATTTGCCAAGGTGGTGGCAGAATACCAGGCACTAGAGGCTCGTGCCCTGCGCCAGTTTATCACGCTGAGGCCTGAATACCGGGATGCCTACCGCCAGATCATCCTCTTCCCAGTGCAGGCGATGGGTAATATCTACGAGATGTACTACGCACAGGCCATGAACCTGAAGCTGGCAGACCAAGGTGATCCTGAGGCCAACTGTTGGGCAGAACGCTGTCGCCAGGCCTTCAAACGTGACTCACTGCTGAACCTGCAGTACAACAAAGAGATTGCCGGTGGTAAGTGGGATGGTATGATGACGCAGAAACATATCAGTTATACGGAATGGCACGACTGGTTCCCTGCCGACGTCTGTCCTGAGCTGAAAGAGGTGCCTCAGCCCGCCACAGGTCCCACCTTCAGTCCACGTCACGGATATATCAGCATGGAGGCTGAGCATACCTACAGCCGTACGGATGCCGCACAGGCCAAATGGACGGTGATTCCCTATATGGGCCGTACCCTGAGCGGCATTGCTCTGATGCCTTATACTGTAGGTACCGATGGCGGCAAACTGACATATCGCTGGCAGGGGGAGACACCAGCTACCGTCAAGGTACATGTGGTGACAAAGTCGACCCTCGACTTCCTCGATAAAGGTGGACTGGTCTATGAGGTCAACATCGACGGAGGAGAGCCCGTCAGCGTGAACTTCAACGCCAACCTCAACGAGAAGCCCCAGAACATCCACCGCATCTACTATCCCACCGTTGCCCGTCGCGTGGTGGAGCAGGTGGTGGAACTACCTGTCGGCAAGGGTGACAGCCATACACTGACCATCCACCCGCAGGATCCCGGTATCGTGTTCGAGAAGATCGTTATCGACCTAGGGGGCTACCAGCGCCAGTATCTCTTCGGCAACGAGTCACCAAAGACCTATAGGGAATAAACAAGTAATAACAACCATTTAATAACAACATGATGAAACAACTGATTACCACTATTCTGATGAGTGTTGTCGCCCTGACGGCAAACGCTCAGAAACCAGATCCCAATTTCTACATCTTCCTGTGTTTCGGACAGTCGAACATGGAAGGTGCAGCTAAGCCGGAGGCACAGGATCTGAAAAGTCCGGGACCACGATTTCTGTGGATGCCCGCTGCTGATTACCCCGCTACAGAGACACTACCCGCCCGGAAGATGGGTGAGTGGTATGAGGCAATCCCCCCACTCTGTCGTCCTAACACAGGCCTGACACCAGCCGACTGGTTCGGACGTACCCTTGTGACCTCACTGCCGGAGAACATCAAGATCGGTGTTATCCATGTGGCTATCGGCGGTATCGACATCAAAGGCTTCCTAACCGACAGTATCAAGGATTATATCAAGAAAGCACCAGGCTGGATGATTCCTATGCTCGAAGCTTACAACAATAATCCCTATGAACGTTTAGTCAGTCTCGCCAAAAAGGCACAGAAGGACGGTGTGATCAAAGGTATCCTGATGCATCAGGGAGAGACAAACACCGGAGATCCTAAGTGGGCAGGTATGGTGAAGCAGGTATACGACAACCTTTGCAGCGACCTAAAGCTGAAGCCTGAAGAGGTAAACCTCTATGCCGGAAATATCGTACAGGCAGGTGGCCAAGGGGTCTGCATCGGCTGCAAAAAGCAGATCGACGAACTGCCGAACACTCTGCATACCGCTCAGGTGATTTCTTCCGACAACTGCTCGAACGGACCTGACAGACTCCATTTCGACGCTGCTGGTTACCGCGAACTTGGTTGTCGCTATGGTGAGGCCGTAGCCCGTCATCTGGGTTTTGAGCCCAAGCGCCCTTATATCGAGATGCCTAAGAAGATTGAGGTGCCTGCTGATGCCGTCCTTGCAGAGACAACTATTCCCGGCAATGAGTTCCCTAAGGTTGACAAGGAGGGACGTGCTTACTTCTATCTTCAGGCTCCTGAGACTCGCAAGGTGATTGTGGATATCTGCGGCAAGAAATATGACATGCAGCCTGATGGTAAGGGTGGCTGGATGGCTATGACTGACCCGCTGGTGCCTGGCTTCCACTATTATTTCATGAACATTGGTGGCGTGAATTTCATCGATCCCGCCACAGAGACCTTCTTCGGTTGCAACCGCGAGTCGGGTGGTATCGAGATACCCGAGGGTGAAGAGGGTGACTACTACCGCCCACAAAGTGGTGTTCCCACTGGTGAGGTACGCTCCTTCTACTACTTCGCAGAATCTACCAAAGAGTGGCGCCATGCTATGGTCTATACCCCGGCGGAGTACGACCTGAAGCAGAATGCCAAGAAGCGTTATCCCGTGCTCTACTTGCAGCATGGTATGGGTGAGGATGAGACTGGCTGGAGCAAACAGGGGCGTATGCAGCACATTATGGATAATGCTATCGCCTCCGGTGAGGCTGTACCGATGATTGTTGTTATGGAAAGTGGTGATATTAAGGCTCCATTCCGTGGTGGTGACAACCGCCAGGGTATGAGTACTTATGGCAACTCGTTCTATGAAGTGATGATCAACGACCTCATTCCTACCATCGACCAGAAGTTCCGTACACTCACCGACAGAGACCATCGCGCCATGGCTGGACTGTCATGGGGTGGACACCAAACCTTCGATATCGTACTGAACAATATGGATAAGTTCTCTTATATGGGAACCTTTAGTGGTGCCATTTTCGGGCTTGATCCTCAAACTGCCTACAATGGTGTGTTTACCCGTGCCGAAGAATTCAACAAACAGATTTATTATCTCTTCATGATGAGTGGAACAGAGGGTATGGATAAGATGTTTGGCACAGAAAAACTTGTTAAAAGTCTTAATGATTTAGGCATCAAGGCAGAATACTACGAATCTACAGGTACCGATCATGAATGGCTTACCTGGCGAAGAGGATTGAAAAAGTTCATTCCGCACTTGTTTAAATAGCTTTTTTTCGCAAAAAAGTGTGTTTTTTTTATAAGATGAAACAAAAACGAAAACAAATGCGACATATAATCAAATGATTTCTTGAAATAATTCATATCTTTGCAGCAGAATTTTAAAAATTGTTTTAGTTATATTAGTAGTTAGTAGTTTTTCCTTCTCCGGAGTTTATGAAAAGCGTTTCAGACTCCGGAGTTTTTTATCCCTATTCATTTGGAACTTCATCCAATTATTCGTATCTTTGCAACCGGAAACCAAAACTTTACAATCATGAAGAGAACCATATTCATCAGTTTACTCTGTTGTGCGCCTTTTATAATAGGTCATGCACAAGATTATCGTCTTTGGTATAACCGCCCTGCGACCCAATGGCTTGAGGCTTTGCCGGTGGGCAACTCACAATTGGGTGCCATGATATATGGCGGAGTCAATACCGAAGAAATTCAGTTAAATGAAGAAACTTTCTGGAGCGGTTCTCCTCATAATAACAACAGCCCTGAAGCAAAAGCCCATCTGCAAGAGGTGAGACAATTAATTTTCAAAGGAAGGGAAAAGGAAGCACATGCTATTATCGATCAATATTTCATAAAAGGTCCTCATGGCATGCGGTTCTTGCCAATGGGTAGTGTAAAACTGTCATTTGACTATGCCATGTCACAAAGATATGGGACTTCGTTACAGCCCACCCACTATGAACGTGAACTAAGTCTTGATAAAGCAGTGACGACCACTAATTTTCAGATTGGTGATGTAAACTATCAACGTACGGTTTTCGCCTCCCAGGCCGACCCTGTCATTGTCGTTCATCTACAAAGTGATAAGCCTGGCACACTTACCTTCAACTTGGCTTACGATAGTCAGTTACTGCATCAATGCGATGTTCATAAGCATCAGCTCTCAGCTATCATTCAGAATGTAGAACAGGAAGGTATTCCTGGGCAATTGACAGCAGAATGCCGTATTATGGCTGAGTCTGATGGTGAAATCGTTGATGGTACTGAGAGCATCTCAATTGTCAAGGCCACTACTGCCACCTTATTTATAATAGCAGCCACCAATTACGTGAGTTATCAGGATATCAGTGGCAATCCAAAGCTGAAGAACGATCAGAAAATGGTAGTCCTGAAAGGCAAAACCTATACCCAACTACTCAACGACCACCTACGTCGCTATCAGGCACAATATCAGCGGGTGAGCCTTGACATCTCAAGTTCAGCAAAGACATCTAGTACCCTCAACCCAACCAGCCTTCCTACAGACCAACGTCTTGCTGCTTTCGCCAATGGCAACGATCCCAACATGGTATCGCTGATGATGCAATATGGGCGCTATCTATTGATCTCCTCTTCACAACCAGGTGGTCAACCCGCTAATCTTCAGGGCGTATGGAACGATAAGCTCGATGCGCCATGGGATTCAAAATACACCATCAACATCAACACAGAGATGAACTACTGGCCAGCCCTTGTTGGAAATCTAGCAGAAACACAGCAACCGCTATTCGCTATGATTAAAGACCTGAGCCATACAGGACATCTCACAGCGCGAGAAATGTATGACTGCGACGGGTGGGTGGCACACCATAACACAGATCTCTGGCGCATTACCGGTCCTGTGGATGGTACACCTTGGGGCATGTTCCCTACTGGCGGTGCCTGGTTGACAACTCATCTTTGGCAGCACTACCTCTTCACTGGCGATAAAGAATTCCTGCGCACCTACTATCCGGTGATGGAAGGAGCAGCCAAGTTCCTTTTGCAATATATGCAGACTTACCCAGCCTATGGAGAAGTAAAGAAAGCAGCAGGTTGGATGATGACCATTCCTACCGTTTCCCCAGAACACGGGCCTCAAGGTAAGGGAACTAACGTTACAGCAGGTTCTACAATGGACAATCAGATCGTATTCGACGTTTTAACAAACACATTGAATGCTGCAGCAGTCCTCGGTTTACAAACCGACACCTTGCTGAATTGGGTACTTGAGAGGTTACCACCCATGCAAATTGGCCGTTATGGCCAGTTACAAGAATGGCTCATTGATGCCGATGACCCCAAAGACGAGCACCGGCATATATCGCACCTATATGGTCTCTACCCCTCTAATCAGATTTCGCCTTACACCCATCCCGACTTGTTTACCGCTGCCTCGAGTACCCTGAGACAGCGTGGCGACATGGCTACAGGCTGGAGCCTCGGTTGGAAGACCAATTTCTGGGCACGTATGCTCGACGGCAACCACGCCTACCAGATCATCAAGAATATGCTGACACTCATCCCCGACTCGATAGAATGGGGACCGCGTGGCGGCACCTACCCCAATCTCTTCGATGCCCATCCACCCTTCCAGATCGATGGTAACTTTGGTTGCGCTGCTGGAGTTTGCGAGATGCTTGTACAAAGTCATGACGGTGCAGTTCACCTGCTACCTGCTTTACCAGATGCGTGGAGTAATGGTGAGGTAAAAGGACTTTGTACACGCGGCGGGTTCACCGTTGATATCAAATGGCAGAATGGCGTCCTTCAAACTGCCACCATCCACTCTTCTATCGGTGGTATCCTGCGTTTGCGTTCTTACGTTCCTCTTAAGGGGAAGGGGTTGAAACAAGCTAAGGGAACTTGTCCTAATCCATTACTGTCACCAGCGCAGATTAAGGAGCCACTACGCTCCACCGAGTTAAAGGATTTCAAACTTCTGCCTATTAAGGAAGTCTACGAATACGATATCGAGACTTCACCTAGCGAGAATTATTATTTCACAAAATGAGCCGACAGAACCAAAATGTTACAAATTTGAAAGTTTTTGAGACATATATATAAACGTATGTTTTCGTTTTTTCTTATTTTTGCACCAAAAACCATTTATCGAAATAATATATGCTAATTCAATTATTTAAGGGCCATCATTGCCTATTATCAACTTTAGTCTTTTTCTGTGTCAGCATTTCAGTACAGGCACAAAGTCTTAAATATCAAAACCCCAATTTGAGTGCCAAGGAGCGTGCCATCGACCTGTGCAGCCGCCTCACACTTGAAGAGAAAGCCCAGCTGATGCTCGACGAGAGTCCTGCCATTCCACGCCTGGGCATTAAGAAGTTCTTCTGGTGGAGCGAAGCCCTTCACGGTGCTGCCAACATGGGTAATGTCACCAACTTCCCCGAGCCTGTAGGTATGGCCGCGTCGTTCAACCCCACTTTATTATATAAGGTATTCGACATCGCCAGCACCGAGTTCCGCGCCCAGTACAACCACCGTATGTACGACCTGAAGGGTGAGGACATGAAGATGCGCAGTCTCTCCGTATGGACACCTAACGTGAACATCTTCCGAGACCCCCGATGGGGACGAGGTCAGGAGACGTATGGTGAGGATCCTTACCTGACAAGTGTCATGGGTGTACAGGTGGTCAAAGGTCTACAGGGACCTGAGAAGTCGAAGTACCGCAAGCTCTGGGCGTGTGCCAAGCACTATGCCGTACACAGCGGTCCGGAATATACTCGTCACACTGCCAATCTCACTGATGTGCCTGTACGCGACTTCTGGGAGACCTATATGCCTGCTTTTAAAGCCCTTGTTCAGGATGCAAAGGTACGCGAGGTAATGTGTGCCTATCAACGTCTCGACGATGATCCCTGCTGCGGTTCAAGTCGTCTGCTCCAACAAATCCTGCGTGACGAATGGGGCTTCCAATATCTCGTCGTCAGTGACTGCGGTGCTGTGAGCGACTTCTACACCTCTCACAAGAGCAGTTCCTCACCCATCACAGCCTCTGCAAAGGCTACACTTGCTGGCACAGATGTGGAATGTGGTTACGGCTATGCCTATAAGAGCATTCCTGAGGCTGTACGTCGCGGACTTATCACAGAGGCAGAGGTCGATAAGCATGTCATCCGTCTGCTCGAAGGTCGTTTTGATCTCGGTGAGATGGATGATCCAGCCTTGGTAGAATGGTCAAAAATACCTTACTCTGCCATGTCAACAAAAGCATCTGCACAGGTAGCCCTCGATATGGCACGCCAGTCAATCGTTCTCCTGCAAAACAATAACAAGATTCTGCCTTTGCAAAAGGGTAAGGAGAAAATTGCCGTCATCGGTCCGAATGCCAACAATGAGCCGATGATGTGGGGTAACTACAACGGCACGCCGAACCATACCGTCACCATCCTCGACGGTATCAAGGCCAAGCAGAAGAATCTCGTCTATCTGCCTGGTTGCGACCTGACCAACGACAAGGTCATGGAGAGCCATCTCGCCACGGAATGCGTGACTCCCGATGGCAAGAAAGGTCTGAAAGGTACGTTCTGGAACAATACCGATATGGAGGGTAAGGCCTTTACCACCGAATACTACACAAAACCTGTAAACGTGACCACCGCAGGTATGCACGTGTTTGCACCCAACCTGCCTATCGAGGATTTCTCCGCCAAATATGAAACCACATTCACCCCAAAGGAGGCTGGCGAGTATGTGGTCAACGTAGAGAGCACCGGACACTTCGAACTGTATGTCAACGGCGAGAAGAAGTTCACTCACCATATCTGGCGTGCCACACCAACCCGTACGGTACTGAATGCAGAAAAGGGACAGAAGTTCCAGATTGAGGTGCGTTTCCAGACCGTGAAAACCTGGGGTGCCTCGATGAAGATCGACATTGCCCGTGAGCTGCCCATCGACTATCAGGAAATCATCGCCCAACTGAAGGGTATCGACAAGGTGATCTTCTGCGGTGGTATCGCGCCAAGCCTCGAAGGTGAGGAGATGCCCGTGAATATCGATGGTTTCAAGGGTGGTGACCGCACGAACATCGAGCTGCCGAAGGTGCAGCGTGAGTTCCTGAAGGCGCTTAAGGCTGCAGGCAAGCAGGTGATCTACGTGAACTGCTCTGGCTCTGCCATTGCCCTGCAACCTGAGACTGAGACCTGCGACGCCATCATCCAAGCCTGGTATCCTGGCCAGGAGGGTGGTACAGCGATAGCCGATGTGCTCTTCGGCGACTATAATCCCAGCGGTAAACTCTCTGTCACCTTCTATAAGAACAGTGAGCAGCTGCCCGACTACGAGGACTACTCTATGAAGGGGCGCACCTACCGTTACTTCGACGATCCTCTCTTCGCCTTCGGCTATGGTCAGAGCTACACCACCTTCGAGATCGGTGAGGCAAAGATCGACGGCAAGGGTACAGACTATCAGGTGACCATCCCTGTCACCAACACTGGAAAATGCAACGGTACAGAGATTGTACAGCTCTATATCCGCGACCTCTCCGACAAGGAGGGTCCGCTGAAGTCGCTCCGTGGCTTCCAGCGCCTCGACGTGAAGGCCGGCCAGAGTGCCACCGCCACAATCACCCTCGATGCGAAGAGCTTTGAGTTCTGGGATGCCACTACAAACACTATGCGCACCAAGCCGGGTCAGTATGAGATCCTCTATGGCAACAGTTCGCGTGACAATGATCTGAAACAAATAACAATAACTATTTAGTCAACAGTGTATGAATGTACGAAATCTGACCATGACGCTGTGCGCTTATGCCATTACGGCAGGCGCACAGCCTTTTCTTACGAGTGACTCACTGAAACTGCAACGCTGGTTTCACGGTGGAAAAGAGCAGATCAACATGCCGCTCTTCCAGACGAAATATACAGCCGACCCCTCACCGCTGGTAGTTGGCGACACGCTGTTTCTCTACACCTCGCACGACTCATCACCAGAAGACATAGCCGACCCCAACGAGAAGAGTTCGGCAGGCTTTTTCATGTACGACTGGCTGCTATGGTCAACCACCGACATGGTGAACTGGACCGAGCATGGTGCCATCGCCTCACTGAAGGAGTTCCCATGGCGCAGTCGTGACAACGGTGCCTGGGCAATCCAGACAGTCGAGCGCAATGGTAAATACTACCTCTATGCCCCACTCCACGGACACGGCATCGGCGTGCTGGTGAGCGACTCGCCTTACGGACCTTTCAAGGATCCGCTCGGCAAGCCGCTGATATGGCAGAAGGACACCTGGGATGACATCGACCCCACCGTGTTTATCGATGATGACGGTCAGGCTTATATGTACTGGGGCAACCCCAATACATACTACGTCCTGTTGAACGAGGATATGATCTCACTGAAAGGCGACATCGTGAAACTCGACTACAAGATCGACCATTATCAGGAAGGACCATGGTTCTACAAGCGCAACAATCACTACTATCTGGGCTTTGCCTCTACCTGTTGCCCAGAGGGATTGGGTTATGCGATGAGTGACTATCCCACAGGTCCCTGGAAGTTTATGGGCTATCTGATGGCACCCACAGAGCGCGACCGTGGTAATCATCCTGGTATCTGTGACTTCAAGGGGCACTCCTACCTTTTCGGGCAGAGCTACGACTTGATGCACTTAGAAACCTTTGTTCATCATGAGCGCCGCAGTGTCTCTGGAACAGAGATCACTTATCAAGCAGACGGCACGATCCCTGAGTCACCCTACTGGCTCGACCAGCAGCCTATAAAACAACTCCATGCCTTCAACCCCTATCAGCGCGTGGAAGCTGAGACGATGGCTTGGGGATACGGTCTCAAGACGGCGAAGATGGGTATCCCCAACACTGGTATCGTGGCCGATATGCCCACTTCTACTGGTAAACACAACATGTATGTCTATCATATCGACAACGGGGAGTCTATCCGGCTACGCGGCGTTGATTTCGGACTGGGTGCCCAGAGTTTCAGCATCACTGCTGCTGCCAAAGGTCAATGTACCGTCACCCTTCGCCTCGACAGTCGTGAAGGGCCTGTCATCGGTAACGTCAGCATTGCCAACACCGCCGGTCTCGACAGCTACAAGGCTTTCCATACCAAGATCAAGGGAGCTGCAGGCATCCACGACCTCTACCTCTGCTTCAGTGAGGTAAGCGGTGACGTACATTTTGATTGGTGGCAGTTCACCCCCTATTCCTCCACCACGTGTAATGCCGACGGTACGGTGACCTTCCGTTACCGTAACGATCAGGCCAAAGAGGTACTCGTCGATGTGCAGTTCGCAGGTCGTAACCCGATGCAGCGCGATGCCGAGACCGGTCTCTGGACCGCTACCCTTGGTCCTGCAGCCCCAGATATGTATCCCTATTGCTTCATCGTTGATGGTGTCAGCATCATGGATCCTGCCTGTGAGCAGTATTTCCCCAACGAGGGCTTTAAGAACAGTCTGCTGGAGATTCCTTCCCGCGATACGGCCCTGCCACATGACATCAAGGACGTGCCCCACGGCAGCATCGAGTACATCCACTACTATTCCAGGAGTCTCGGTGCCACCAACCAGGCCGTTGTTTGTCTGCCCCCGGGCTATGCCCAGCACCCCGAAAAGAAATATCCCGTGTTCTATCTGATCAGTGGCACCACCGATACCGAGGAGGTGTATTACAAGGTTGGTCGTGTAAACTATATCCTCGATAACCTACTCGCCGAGGGCAAGGCCGAGGAGATGATTGTCGTGCTGCCTTATGGCAACCCCTACAAGCTGTTGCCCGTGATGCCCGATCTGTCGAAAATCCCCATGACCGGTTTTGGCAAAGATGTGTTCAGTCTCGACCTCACCACCGATCTGATGCCCTATATCGAGCAGCATTACCGTACCATCAACGATGCCGACCATCGTGCCATCGGCGGTTTCTCCCGTGGCGGCAATCAGGCACTAGCCAACGGACTGCTTAACCTCGATAAGTTCTCTTATCTCTGCAGCTACAGCTCGTTTACCTCTACCGACCTACCCGACGTCTATGACAAGGCCGATGACACCAACCAGAAGATCAACCTGTTCTGGCTCGGAGTGGGTACCGACGATTTCCTCTATGGCAATGCCCGCGACTACATGGAGTTCCTCGATAAGAAGGGCATCCGCAGCGTGAAAGAATATACCACAGACAAATTTGGTCACACATGGATGAATGCCAAATATTTCTTAAGCAAGACAATGCCTTTACTCTTCCGTCCTCAAGCAGCCAACAAAGCCATGCAGCAGGCAAAACCAGTCCTCGCTGCCACAGGCAAAGAAGCACAGTTTACACCTGGTGTAATGGCTCGACTTTTCCCTAAGCCTATTATCTCGCCTGAATATGACAACAACACTATCACCTTCCGTCTAAAGGCACCTGAGGCCAAAAAGGTTGCACTCTACACCGAGTTACAGACAGCCCCTATCGCCATGGAAAAAGATGCCAATGGTATTTGGTCTGTTACTCTCAAAGATGTCACCACTGATGTTTTCACCTACTATTTTTGCGTGGATGGTACGCCAACTGCAGATCCGCAGAATATGTATCTTGCTCCCTCAAAGGGTTTTAAACCCAGTATATGCAATAATATTGCTGGTGCTTACAACTATCCCACAGCTGGTAATATCGCCTATGGGCAGTTGAGTTATGACCTCAATAAAGGTGTAGCTTGCTTCACTCCAAGTGTCAACAAAGAAATAACTATTCTTATTCGTCTAATTCCTGGACAAGACGATACAATGGAGAGTTGGTTTAAAATTGCTGGTGCCGATGTGATGGTCGACAAGCTTGTGGCACAGGGACGTACTAAGCCCTGTATTCTTTCTACCGATGCCTACCAACAGCCTTCAGCCAACCAGGTAGTTTACACACTTCGTGCTGACGACTATCCCACGTGGTCCGATCGTCGAAAGGCACTAGAGCATCTATTATTAATTCTTAAGTAATTCAGACGAAGTAATATGAACAAGACAAAACTAATCATGATGATTTCCACGAGTATTGCACTCATGGGGATGATCTCCTGTCAAGCAGAGCGGAAGTGGACAGAGAAAAAAGTGGATAACTTCATGGCTGTAAGCCAGGAAGATGGTCCTACACTCGGCTATGTCCCTGAGTCAGGTGTCAAGTTATTAACTATCGACGGATTCGCATTTAAGGATTTGAATCGTAATGATTCACTGGACACATACGAAGACTGGCGCCTCTCTGCCCAGGAGCGCTCTGCCGATCTGGCATCAAAACTCTCACTCGAAGAGATAGCTGGTTTGATGCTCTATAGTAGCCACCAGGCTATCCCTGCTAAAGAATTAACTGAGGAACAGAAGAAATTCTTAAAAGACGATCATCTGAGAGCCGTTCTGATTACCCAGGTGGCAAGTCCTGCCATAGCAGCCCAATGGAATAATCAACTACAAGCTTTTGTTGAGGCACTCGACCATGGCATCCCTGCTAACACGAGTTCAGATCCCCGTCATGAAACCCATGCAGACGCAGAGTTTAATGCCGGTGCTGGCGGTCAAATATCCCAATGGCCAAGTTCTCTTGGAATGGCTGCCACTTTCGATCCTGTTCTAATGAAACAGTTTGGCGAGATTGCTTCTGAAGAATATCGTGCATTGGGTATTACCACTGCCCTTTCACCACAGGTTGACATAGCCACTGAGCCCCGTTGGTGGCGTTTCAGTGGGACTTTCGGTGAAGACCCTCAATTGGCTACTGACATGGCCCGCGCCTATTGCGACGCATTTCAAACAACACCTGAGACTAAAGGATGGGGAAGAAAAAGTGTAAATGCCATGGTGAAACACTGGTATGGATATGGAGCACAGGAAGCAGGGCGCGACAGTCATTTCTCACACGGCAAGTTCGCGGTCTATCCCGGCAATAACTTGGCCATGCACAAACGACCGTTCTCTGAAGGTGCATTCAAACTGGAAGGAGGCACAAAAATGGCATCGGCAGTGATGCCCATCTACAGTATCGTACTAAATCAAGATCCTTCGGGTGAGAATGTAGGTGGTGGATACAGCAAATGGCTTATCCAACAACAACTGCGCGAAGGTGAACACTTCGAAGGTGTCGTATGCACCGACTGGGGTATCACTGGTGATTGTCAATCAGTATATGATCCGAGCTGTGGAAAGCCCTGGGGTGTAGAAGACCTTACAATAGCTGAGCGTCACTACCGAGTATTGCAAGCTGGTGTCGATCAATTTGGAGGTAACAACGAGATTGGGCCAATCTTAGAAGCTTATAAGATGTGGGCCAAAGATTTTGGAGAAAAGGCTGCGAGGAAACGTTTCGAGCAGTCTGCCAAACGCCTATTGCTGAATATCTTCAGGGTTGGCTTGTTTGAGAACCCTTATCTCGACCCTAAGACGACAGAAGCCATAGTAGGTAAACCAGCATTTATGGTTGCTGGCTATGCTGCTCAACTCCGTTCTATTATCATGTTGAAGAACCATGAAGGTACCCTCCCCCAACAAGAGCATTGCCGAGTATACATTCCCAAACGGCATTACCCGTCTATTCCTAGAATCTGGGGCAATCCCAGTGAAGAGAAAACCGATTACCCCATCAATCTCGATATAGTTAAAAAGTACTTTGATATTGCCGAAACTCCTGAAGAAGCTGTTTTTGCCCTTTGTGTAATTGGAGAACCGAGTTTTAGTTTGGGCTATTCACTCGAAGAAGCAAGTCATGGCGGTAATGGGTATTTGCCTGTCAGTCTGCAATATGAAGACTATACGGCTACTGATGCACGCGAAACCAGCATTGGTGGAGGTGATCCATTAGAGTCGTTCACTAACCGAACATATAAAGGCAAAACTGTCAAGACACTGAATCGCGATGACATGTTGATGGTACACGAAACAAAAAAGATCATGGGCGACAAACCAGTTGTCGTGATTGTCGAAGTGAGCAAACCGTTGGTTTTTAGCGAGATTGAACCTTCGGCAGATGCCATTTTACTCTCTTTCGGTGTCCAATATCAGGCACTACTCGAAATTCTTTGCGGTCAGGCAGAACCATCTGCCCTGCTACCCTTCCAAATGCCTGCTAATATGAAGACTGTTGAAACCCAGCAAGAAGATGTACCTGGCGATATGGAATGCTATCAGGATGCCGATGGCAATACCTATGACTTTACTTTCGGTCTAAACTGGAACGGCATCATTAACGACGAACGTGTAAGGAAATACAAGCACTAGCCTCTTTTCGTCTATCAAAAATCGTTCATTGCTTACTATTTTGTTTCATTGAACGATTTTTGATAGTCTTTGAAACATATCTTATTGATAACAATAATAATAATGTGTAATTTTGCAACACAGAATTTAAGTTCATGCATTAAGATTAATGGTTATTGTTATTTTTAATTTGTAATTAGTTAGTAATAAGTATTAAGGTTAGTTAGGTAATGAGTGAAACGAGCGGCTCGGGAGAGTCGCTCGTTTTGTGAGACATGTGATTTTCTCACCAATTATTTGGTAGTTTCACAAAAAAGTCTTATCTTTGCCATGTAAATAACTACCTACAATAATAACAACTATGCATAAGGTTCTATTTTGTGCAATCCTTTTTATAACGTTTCTTTCCGCTTGCACTAAGCAGGAAAAGACCTACAAAATTGCCGTTTCACAGTGCTCACAAGACATTTGGCGTGACAAACTGAATACCGAGCTAAAAATTGGCACCTATTTTCAAGACGGTATAGAACTACAGTTCGCATCGGCTGACGATAGCGACGAAAAACAGATAGAACAAATACGTCAATTTATCGCTGATAGCATTGATCTCTTGATTGTCGCCCCCAATCAGGTTTCTACAGTCTCGCCGGCTATAGACGAAGTATTCGACTACGGTATCCCTGTCATTGTATTCGACCGCAAGACCAATTCCGAAAAGTTCACCGCCATCATCGGTGCAGACAACCATGAGATGGGACGACTGATGGGCGAATATATTGCCACCCGTTTGAAAGGGCAAGGACGTGTTCTGGAAATCAAAGGACTTAAAGGCTCTTCACCTGCCATTGAGCGCCACGAAGGTTTCGTCAAAGCCCTTTCTGCCTATCCAGGCATCACACTCGTTGCCTCACTACAGGGTGACTGGACAGAAGAAAGTGCAATCAAGGCTATCAAAGAATACAAGGGCGATCTCACAAACATTGATTTCGTGTTTGGGCAAAACGACCGTATGGCCGTAGGTGCCTCAAAAGCACTCCCTAACCCTACGCGTGCCAAATACTGCGGCATTGATGCCCTGCCTGGTGAAGGCAACGGAATCGCCTGTGTACGCGATTCCATCCTTGATGCTTCATATATCTATCCCACACGCGGCGACGAGGTGCTTCAGCTAGCAGTGAATATTCTTGAAGGCAAACCCTACAAGAAGGAAAACCCACTGATGGGAGCACTTGTGACCCGTGATAATGCCAACGTACTATTGATGCAGTTTGAAGAGATGAAACGCCAAGGCGAATATCTTGACCAGTTGCACAGCCGTGCAGACAACTACCTGCACCAACTTGGCAACCAACGCGCCATCACTTGGCTTGCCTTATGCCTTGTTTTCCTGCTACTAGTGCTATTCGTCGTCATCTACCGTTATCAGTTACAGAAAGCTCGTATTGTCGACGAACGAAATAAAATGGAACGTGAGCAACTCGATTTTTATACACAGGTAAGTCATGAGTTGCGCACGCCACTGACCCTCATTGAGGGACCACTCAATCAACTGGCCACTACCAATGACATACAGAAGGCCAGCACAGAGGCCACGGGACTTCTCGCCATCGTACAACGCAACACCCATCAACTCAGTGAAATCATCAACAAGATGCTTGACATGCAGGTGAAAGGCAAAGTAGGAGATAATCAGACGATAGAAAAGATGGATGTTGCAAGCGCCCCATTGCCAGACAAAGGTTCTCACATGGATTATACCGTACTCATTGTCGATGACAATGCTGATGTGAGAGCCTACTTGCGTAGCATTCTCCAAGATCAATATCAGATCAATGAGGCTGCCGATGGACAACAAGGTCTGGCATTAGCGAATGAGATTGTACCCGACCTGATTGTGAGCGACGTGATGATGCCCATCATGAACGGACTGGAATTCTGTCATCGAGTGAAAGACAATACCGCCACCTCGCACATCCCCGTTATCCTTCTTACAGCCCGTGCCATGAGTCACCACCAAATCGAAGGTTATGAAAGCGGTGCCGATGCCTATATCACCAAACCCTTCTCAGCTGACCTGCTTCAGGCACGTATCAGTAATCTGCTTGCAAGCCGCATCAAACTCAAAGCTCTTTTTACCGCCACAACCAACACAGAGGAGAGCAATTCACAAAACGAGAAAACCAATGAGCAAGTCGTTAAGGAAGATGCTTTTCTGAAGAAGTTTCATACCTTTATAGATAACAACATGACTGACAGCGACTTAAGCGTTGAGACCATCGGAGCAGAACTCGGCCTATCACGCGTACAACTTTATAGAAAGGTAAAAGCCCTCACTGGACTGTCACCCGTTGAATTATTGCGCAAAGCTCGTCTCCAAAAGGCCAAAGAACTCATCAAAGGCACTGATAAAACAATTGCAGAGGTAGCCTATGAGGTAGGTTTCACCGCACCAAGCTATTTCACTAAATGCTTCAAAGAGGAATTTGGCATCAGTCCATCGGATCTTTAGAACATAGTTTATTAAGGACAAAAACACTTCATATTAAAGAAAATATATCAATAATCGTTCATCTTGTGGCAAATATGTTGCATTGAAACAAATTTTGCACAGGATGAACGATTATTTTATCATGCTATAGCTGAATCAACGTATCTTTGCGCCAGTTTTTTATCCAAACAAGTACTAACCAATTAAAGATTGAACAATGAAACAAGTAAAAAGACTTTTTCTGAGTTTGCTGACACTGCTCTCGTGTACAATAATGTACGCGCAGACAGAGATCACTGGTACTGTCATCGATGCAACTGGTGAAACTGTCATCGGTGCGACAGTAACAGAGAAGGGAACGTCAAACGGTACCATTACCGACTTTGACGGAAACTTTAAAATCAAGGTGAATGAGGGCGCAACGCTCGTATTCACTTTTATCGGTTATCAAACACAAGAGCTGCCCGCAAAGAACGGCATGCAAGTAACGATGACTGACGACGCTCAGACCTTGAGCGAAGTTGTGGTAACTGGTTACCAGGTACAGCGTAAGGCCGACCTGACCGGTTCTGTAGGTGTTGTTGAGACTAAAGATTTCAAGACAAGCGACACCGACCCCATGAAATCACTGCAAGGTAAAGTTCCTGGCATGACAATTACGTCAAGCGGTTCTCCCTCGAGTGAAGCTAAAGTTCAGATCCGTGGTATCGGTTCTATGGGCGGTTCAAGCACTGACCCTCTTTACATTGTAGATGGGATGCCTTACAGTGGTTCACTGAACAACTTAAACGCATCTGACATTGAGTCCATGCAGGTTTTAAAGGATGCTGCCTCTGCTTCTATCTATGGTTCTCGTGCTGCTAATGGTGTGATCGTTATCACAACCAAGAAAGGTAAGAAGGGTGATAAAGTGAATATCGACTTCAACGCTTCAGTTTCTATGGCATGGATGACCAACAAGATGAAGTTGCTGAACACCCAACAGTATGCTACTGCATTGGTACAGGCAGCCCTCAACGATGGCAAGGACCCCATTGGCTACGCTCAAAACTATGGTCTTGCACTGAATGCTGCCAATGGCACCCCCATCTCGGTATATGACCCTGTTTCTGGAAATATGGTGGACTATACTGTAGGCGGTTTCTACGACGGCTTCATGAATGCCAAACAAACCATGCGCTATAGTGATACAGACTGGGTGAACGAAATCGGTCGCACAGGTGTCACTCAGAACTACGACCTCTCATTCTCGAAGGCTACCGACAAGGGCTCTTCACTTTTCTCATTTAACTATAAGAAAGCTTTAGGTGTATTAAAGCACACTGACTTCGAGAACTTCGCTGCTCGTATGAATAGCAGCTACAAGATCAACAGCATTGTTACTGTAGGTGAGAATGCCACATTCTCTTATTCAAATAGTGTAGACTGCGCTCCACTTGAAAATGCTCTGAAGATGGCGCCCACACTGCCTGTATATGAAGAGGACGGCGTAACCTTCTCTGGTCCTGTAGGTGGTATGAGTGACCGTCAGAACCCTATGCGCGAACTGTACCATAATAAGGACAATCGCCTGAAGAAGTGGCGTATCTTTGCTAATGCCTATGTAGATGTCACTCCTATTAAGGGTATGCTTTTCCGCTCTAACTTCGGTATTGACTATACAAATGGTTATATCCGTAGCTTGCAACACACATATGATTCAGACGTAGTTAAGAACAGCACCAGTGCAAGCACCATGTCACAAAGCCACAGTACAAAGTGGACTTGGTCAAACACATTGCAGTACAACTTCGACATTGCGGAGAATCACAACCTGAATGTACTGCTCGGTCTTGAGACCCATCAGGATAATGGTATTGACTTCTCTGCACGTCGCACTGACTATCCGTTGGAAACTCTTGATTATATGTGGCCGAATGCTGGTACAGGCATTCAGACTGTAACTGGTGCCGGTGATGCTTATAAGCTGATGTCTTACTTCGGTAAGATTGACTATAACTGGAACGATCAGCTTCTGGCTTCATTCACCCTGCGTCACGATGGTTCAAGCCGTTTCGGTAAGAATCACCAGTATGGTACCTTCCCATCAGTATCACTTGGTTATCGTCTCTCAAAGCATATCAATGCCGACTGGCTGCGTGACTGGAAGATTCGTGCAAGCTATGGTGTGACAGGTAACCAGGGCATGAACTCAAACAATGCCCACTACGGACTCTATGTTGCCGACTATGGTTCAAGTCGTGAGAATTCTACTGCCTACGACGTCAACTTGCAATATTCAGGTACCTTCCCCTCTGGCTACTACAAGCTGCAGTCTGCCAATGAAGACCTGAAGTGGGAGTCATCTTCACAGTGGAACTTCGGTACAGACTTCTCACTCTTCGGCGGTGATCTGTACGGTTCATACGATCTTTTCTTCAAGGAGACAAAGGATATGCTCGTACAGCCTGCTTTCCTCGGTGCTATCGGTTTTGGTGGTCAGACCTGGATCAATGGTCCAACTCTGAAGAACTGGGGTATGGAGTTCAATTTAGGCTATCGCCATACCACATCTTATGGTTTGTCCTATGACGTGAACGGTAATCTCGACTTCTTCCGCTCAAAGGTAACCTATCTGCCCGAGAAGTCAAAGAACTCTTACGAGCATAACGATTTCCATAATTTGGCTCAGGACGAGAAAGCTTATGGCTCACGTATTGGCTATGTTGTAGAAGGCCTTTATCAGTCACGTGAGGATGTTCTTGCTCACGGTCAGGCAGGTGCACGTGTTGGTGGTTTGAAGTATGCAGACCTCAACGGTGATGGTATCATCAACGAGAGAGACCGTACTTGGGTTTACAACCCAGTTCCCAACTTCTCTTGGGGTCTTACTATCAACCTTGGCTACAAAAACTTCGACTTCACAATGTTCTGGCAGGGTGTATCTGGTGTTGATATCATCAATGATCAGAAATACCAGACCGACTTCTGGAGCATTACCGATGCTGGCTCTAACAAAGGTGCGCGTGTAGTTGATGCATGGACACCAATTAACAATGGTTCCAGCATTCCAGCCCTTACCACCTCAAATGGTGCTGACGAAGGCCGTATGTCTTCCTACTTCGTAGAGAATGGTTCTTATGCCAAGATGCGTACTTTACAGCTGGGTTACAAGCTGCCTGCAGCATTGATTAAGAAAATACTGCTCTCAAGTGCCCGCGTATATCTCTCAGGCGATAATCTCTGGACCATTAAGTCAGGTTCGCTGACTTGCTCAGATCCTGAGAGCACAGCATGGAATTATCCTCACACAGCTTCCTTCACATTCGGAGTACAGGTAGGATTCTAATAGAGTTAAGAATAAAGAGTTAAGAATAAAGAGTTATGAAAAAGATTCAATTATATATCTCTACTTTACTGCTTTCAGTCTTTGCAGTATCATGTAGTGTCGATGACGTAAAGCCACAGGGTACGCTCGATGAAGAGACAGCGTTCTCAAGCCCTGAAAAGCTTGTCACCGCAGCCTATGCTAAGCTGGGCGACGACTGGTATTCCTATCCCTTCAACCTCTGGCCGTATGGCGATATGAGTGCCGATGACTGCCTGAAGGGCGGTTCTGGTGAAAACGATACGGGTTATCACCCCATGGAGATTTTCTCTACTTTACAGCCAGACCGTGGTGAATTCGACGAACTTTGGTACCAGCTTTACAGTGCCATTTCTCGCTGCAACCGTGCCATTGAAGCAACGGATCGTGTCGAGGAAACTGCTCAGAACAAGCAATATAAGGCCGAGGCTCGTTTCCTGCGTGCCCACTTCTATTACAAGCTGCAGCAGATGTGGTATGAGGTTCCTTTCATCACAGAAGGTATGGACAACGCGACCATCGAATCTACCCCGCAATGCACGCATGACGAAATCATGCAGCACATCATCGACGACTTCCAGTTTGCCTATGAGAACCTGCCGGAGGCTGGTCCTGGTCAGACAGGACGTGCCCACAAGGTGGCTGCTGCAGCCTATCTGGCTAAGTGTTATCTGAACTGGGCTTACGGTGACGGCTACGAGGGAACAACAGGTTACGACCATGTTGACCAGGCAAAGATCCAAAAGGTTATTGAATATACAGAGGTTGTAAAGAACTCTCCTTATGACTATCTGGACACCTACGGTCACATCTTCCTGCAGGATTATGCTAACTCTTCTGAGAGCATCTTTGCAGTTCAGCACTCCAACAAGGCTGATGACGGTACCCAGTTCGGTCGTGCCAACTGGTCAAATATGCTGAATGGTGTTTGGGGTATCTGGTCATGCGGATGGGACTTCCACAAGCCCTCACAGAACTTGGTCAATGCCTTCAAGACCCACAATGGTCTGCCTATGGACAACTTCGATGAGGATCACAACGCCATCCTCATAAACGGTGCTGATTCTAAGTACAAGTACGATCCCCGTTTGTTCCACACAGTAGGTATGCCTACTTATCCATATAAGTATGAGGCTCAGTATACTCTCTCTAAGGCTAATAGCCGTACGCCTAACACTTATGGCTACTACTGCTCAATGAAAGAGTGTCCCCAGCCTTCAAAGGGTGAAGACTATGATTACCCCTGGCAGGCATTCGGCATGAATGACTATGTGCTTCGTTATACCGATGTGATGCTGATGCGTGCCGAGGCGCTCATTGAGAAGGGCGACTTCAATGGTGAAGCACTGCAGATCATCAACACAATCCGTGAGCGTGCCAAGAAAGATATTAGCAACACCTCACTTATCAGCTATGCTAAGGATCAGTGTGACATCGCACTCTATGGTAATTTCGCATCGAAGGATGATGCCCGCAAGGCACTGCGTTGGGAGCGTCGTGTAGAGCTGGCTATGGAGGGACATCGTTTCTTTGACCTCCGCCGTTGGGGCATGCTCTCTTCTACACTCAACAAGTACTTTGAGAGTGAGAAGACTGATAACTACGATGATCAGACCTACGCTTTATATTATAAGGATGCTTTCTTCACTAAGGAGAAGAATGAGTACTTCCCCATCGCATCTAACCAGATAAACTATGTTCCGGGACTCTATCATCAGAACAAAGGATACTAACCATAATTAAAGAATTAAGAGTTATGAATAGATTATTTAATAAAATAGGTACTGGACTGTTGAGCGTACTGCTTTTTGCAGCTTGTCAAGACAAGGATCTGCCAGGTTCTGGCGAAATGTTACTGTCCGCACCTGACGATTCATCAGTATCAGGTACACTTACAGGCGATTACAAATACGATTACACTCTCACATGGGGAGAGAGCCCTCAGGGTGCTACGATGAATGTGGCAGTATTCAAAAACGGTACTCAAATGCAGGGTCTTACCCCTACAACGGGTAATACGTTCACACTGAAGAATCTGGAGACGAACCAGCTCTATGAGTTCCTCTTCAAATACGCTAAAGATGGTGCACTCTCAAATGGTATCATGACATCTTTCACACGTCTTGGTGCTACTGCTCCCACAGATCTGAAGATGGATCAGGTTGATATTTCCGATGATGAGCACAATTTGAATATCACTTGGAAAGGCAGTAGCGACGCCACATCATATCTCTTGTATCTGGAGAACGGTGATGGTTCAAGAACAGAAACTGCAACTGTTGAGGGCACTTCGTATGTACTGGAGGACGTTGCCATCAAAGAACGCTGGAAGGCAACTCTGATTGCCCAAAACAGTGACGGTATGGCTCTGCCTATCGAGGCATCAGCTAAGATTGGCGGTAAGATTCCAGCCTTCCTGTCTGAATATGCTACTCCTGAAGAGCTCATTGCTAATGGTGACGACGATGAGGCATCTGCATGGCTCTGGTTCCAGGAGAATTACCCGAAGGGTGAATACCTCTATTTCGGCGATATCAATACTTTCGAAGATATTGAAGACTACCGTATGCTCTTCTGGCTGCGTGATCTCGAAACAGGAAACAATGATGATATCTGGAATTTCTCTGAGGTTGCTCGCAATGCTGCTCCTGTGATTGAGCAGTATGTCAAGAATGGCGGAAACCTGTTGCTGTGGTCACATGCTGTACCTTATATCGGCACCATCAATCGTCTGCAGACTTCATTGCTCCGTGGTGTCAGCAACGCCTTCGGTACTGGTGTCGGCGGTCCTAACGGTGATACCTGGAAGATGGGTGTATGCCTCAACACCGGAGAATTCAGTAAGGATTTTAGCAATCACCCCATCTATGCTAATATAGAGACAGAAAAACTGAGTGACGTCTGCTTCGCAGCGATTGCCTTCAAGGGACCAGGTTGGACTGAGGATCACAACTGCCTATTCTTTGATATTCCGACAACGCTGACAGGCCTGCCCAACACAACGGAGGAGTGCTATAATGTGGTAACAAATGATTATGGTATCTATCCGCTCGGTACATGGGATTCACAGGCATCATGGGTATCTCAGCTGAATGTTTGGGAGGCTAAGGGTGCTCCTCTGGCTCCCGAAGGATTCCAGGAGGGATGTGGTACAGTAGTCTGCATCGGTAATGGTGGCTGCGAGTTCTCAATGAAGAATGAAGACGGTACACCCGACAAGAGTGCTAACCCCAAGAACAACTCTTGTCAGAAGAACGTACTTCAGCTGGCTAAGAACTGCATCGAATATCTGATGTCTATCTAAACAGAATGGTGGTCGCCCAAAAGACGACCACCATTAACTTGAAGGATCGTTCATTGCATGCATTTTTGTTGCAATGAACGATTTTTACTACAATTTGAAACATTATTTATAGGAGTAAATAAGGTTTTATGCTACCTTTGCAGCACAAAAATTCAATAATTAAAAGCTAACGATATGAAAAAACTGATGACAACGATGATTGCTGCCGTGCTGGCGTTCACAGGAGCCCAGGCACAAAGCAAGCCGCAAGTGTTAGGTAAGAGTCATGCCATGCAACGTGTGGTAGTGACACAGAAGTATTTACTGTTACCCGTTCAGGAGCGCGAGGAGAATGCTACCATCAAGGTGTTGGCAAACAACCAGCAGGTACAGAAACTGAATGTGAGACTGGCAGTAGATAAAGTTGATTACTATGTGCCACTCGACATTAAGCGATTTGGTTCTGACGAGGTACTACTCGACATCTTCTTCCACGGAGACCGCCGTTTCACAGGTGCCATGAAGGATTTCCTCTGTTGGCGCGAACTGAAGCAAAGTGATGAGTTCGACACAACCAACCGCGAGAAATTCCGCCCGGCATACCACCATACACCAGCCTATGGTTGGATGAACGACCCCAATGGTATGTTCTATAAGGATGGTGTCTATCATCTCTATTACCAGTTTAACCCCTATGGATCCATGTGGGAGAACATGACATGGGGACACTCGACATCGAAAGACCTGATTCACTGGGAGGCACAGCCCATTGCTATCGAGCCCGATGCCTTAGGCGATATCTTCAGTGGCTCTTGCGTAGTAGATAAGAAGAACAACCGCGTTGTAGCTTTCTACACTTCAGCTGGTGAAAGAATGCAGATTCAGTCGATGGCCATTTCAACTGATAATGGTCAGACTTTCCAGAAATACAAGGGTAACCCTGTCTTGGTTAGTAAAGAAGAGGACTTCCGCGATCCGAAATGTTTCTGGAACCCAGAAATCCAGAAATGGAATCTGATTCTGGCTGTAGGTCAGGAGATGCGCATTTATAGCAGCAGCAACCTGACAGACTGGACCTATGAAAGCTCTTTCGGAATCACTGTCAACAAGCAGACTGACGAAGTGACTGAAATAGGTTGCCATGATGGCGTTTGGGAATGTCCCGACCTTGTGAAATTACAGGTACGCGGCACCGACAAGCAGAAATGGCTACTCATCTGCAACATCAATCCTGGCGGTCCCTTCGGAGGTAGTGCTACCCAGTACTTTGTAGGCGACTTCGATGGTCACAAGTTCACCTGTGAGCATCAGGACACTCGCTGGATGGACTATGGAAAGGATCATTATGCTACCGTCACATTCGACAATGCACCTGATGGTCGTAAGATTGCATTGGCATGGATGTCTAACTGGCAGTATGCCAATCAGGCACCTACCAAGCAGTTCCGCTCAGCCAACAGCGTTCCCCGTGACCTTGATCTCTTTGAATATAATGGTGAGACATACTGTGGCGTAACACCATCACGCGAGCTTAACGCCATTCGCGGAAAAGCTACCAGCAAACTGAGTCAGACCTGTGAGATTGTAGTTGATGTGAAGGAAAGTGCAGAGATTGTCCTTTCTAACTCTCTTGGTGAGCAGGTGGTAATGGCCTACGATGCAGCTAACAAGACCTTTGCGATGGATCGTACCCGCAGTTATGCCAGCTTCAGTGAAGCATTCCCCGTTAAGACTGTTGCACCAACTTACGGAGAGATCAAGCAGTTGCGCATCTTCATCGACCGCTGCAGCATTGAGGCTTTCGATGCAGAAGGAAAGATGGCAATGACCAACCTTGTGTTCCCCAACGAGCCATACAATAATATTAAGGTAAAGGGCGGCAAGGCCACCATCTATGAAATCAAGTATTAATCGTATAGAATCACAAATATGAGTAAGACTAACAAACTGGCCCTCGTCCCAGTCATGCTCTGCTTCTTTGCAATGGGCTTTGTGGACCTGGTAGGCATCGCCTCTAACTATGTGAAGGAAGATTTGGGACTGACAGATTCTGTGGCAAACATTTTCCCATCACTGGTATTCTTCTGGTTTCTCATCTTCAGTGTACCAACAGGTATGTTGATGAATAAGATTGGTCGTAAGAATACCGTATTACTCTCACTCGCTGTGACAGTACTCTCACTGCTGATTCCACTGTTTGGTGAGAACTTCACTATCATGTTGATTGCTTTCTCGCTGCTGGGTATCGGTAACGCCCTGATGCAGACATCACTCAACCCGCTGGTTTCAACCGTCATGGGTGGTGGCAACTTAGCATCAACGCTGACCTTCGGACAGTTCATCAAGGCCATCGCCTCTTTCTTAGCACCTTATCTCGCCATGTGGGGTGCCACCCAGATGATTCCGACCTTCGGCTACGACTGGCGTATTCTTTTCGGCATCTATTTCGTGGTGGGCATTATGGCAGCTATCTTGTTGGGTGTCACACCTATTCAGGAAGATACCAATCCCCTTGTCGGTCCCCAGAAGTCAGTTTTTGAGCAGTTCACCGACTGCTTCAAGCTTTTAGGCACACCGATTGTACTGCTGTCATTCTTTGGCATCATGTGCCACGTGGGTATTGACGTAGGTACCAACACCACCGCTCCGAAGATCCTGATGGAGCGTCTCAGCATGTCACTGAACGATGCGGCATTCGCTACAAGCCTATACTTTATCTTCCGTACTATCGGCTGCTTGACGGGTTCTTTCTTCCTGAGAGTGCTGCCTAATCGTACATTCTTTATCATCAGCGTCGTGATGATGGCATTATCTATGTGTGGACTCTTTATCGGCACAGAAAAGTGGATGCTCTATACTGCTATTGCCCTCGTAGGCTACGGCAATTCCAACATCTTCTCCATCTGTTTTGCACAGGCACTTACCTCAATGCCAGAGAAGCAGAACGAGGTGAGTGGTCTGATGATTATGGGTCTCTTCGGTGGCACCATTTTCCCATTGTTCATGGGCTTTGCCAGCGATGCCATCGGACAGGCTGGTGCCGTTATCGTGATGGCTATTGGTGTTATTTACCTCTTCACTTACATTAATCGCGTTAAGAATTCATAACTAAAAAACTATAAGCATTATGAAAAGATACATTGTTGGCCTCGGAGAGGCATTATGGGATGTACTTCCCGATGGAAAGAAACTTGGTGGTGCACCAGCTAATTTCGCATACCATGCAGCACAATTCGGTCTTGATACCATTGCTATCAGTGCACTTGGTGAAGACAAATTGGCCGAGGAGACCATTGAAGCTCTTAAAGAGCATAATCTGAACTACCTGATGCCCCGTGTGCCTTACCCGACAGGTACGGTACAGGTAACTTTGACAGGCGATGGCATCCCCACTTATGATATCAAGGAGAATGTAGCTTGGGACAATATCCCCTTCACCGATGAGATGATGGAGATTGCCAAGAATGCCCGTGCTGTCTGCTTCGGATCACTGGCTCAGCGCAATGTGGTTTCTCGTGAGAACATCCACAAGTTCCTCGATGCCACACCCGAAGACTGCGTGAAGATCTTCGATATCAACCTTCGTCAGCAGTTTTACACCAAAGAAGTCATCAAGGAGTCGCTGAAGCGCTGTAACATCTTGAAAATCAACGACGAAGAACTCGTCTTGATTGGACGTATGTTCGGTTATCCAGGTCTTGACATTGAGAATAAGTGCTGGCTTATTTTAGGCAAGTACAATCTGGACATGCTTGTACTCACTTGCGGCACCAATGGCTCATACGTATTCACGCCAGGTCAGATGTCGTTCCAGGAGACACCGAAGGTTGAAGTAGCTGATACGGTGGGAGCTGGCGACTCTTTCACAGGTTCTTTCTGCGCCAGCATCCTCAATGGCAAACCAGTTCCCGAGGCTCATAAGACTGCTGTTCAGGTCAGTGCATTCGTCTGCACTCAGAATGGTGCTATGCCTGTAGTGCCTGACAGACTCAAGGGTTAATGACTTGCTGAAAAGTCAACACTCTTTTATTTGATATGTCGGAGTGGCAAAACAGCTACTCCGACATATCTTTTTAAATTCTTTAACCTAAAAAGAATTGTGTACGCTCAAAAAAACGCCATTCGCAATTCTCATTTCAAAAATAATTTGTATCTTTGCAGCGGTTTTTCAAAAAGCCGCCTGATAACAAGGATAATATTCACAACTTAAAATAGATTAGTAATATGGCAAAGTTAGATTTGACTCAGTATGGCATCACCGGTTCAACCGTGATTGCTCACAATCCATCGTATGAGTACCTCTTCGCTGAGGAGACAAAGGCTGGCCTCGAGGGTTTCGACAAAGGCGTAAACACCGAGCTCAACGCTGTAAACGTTATGACTGGTATCTACACCGGCCGTTCACCTAAGGACAAGTACATCGTGAAGGATGCACAGAGCCAGGATAAAGTTTGGTGGACAACTGAGGAGTATAAGAACGACAACCACCCCATGAGTGAGGAGGTTTGGGCAAAGGTTAAGGAGATTGCTATCAAGGAGCTCTGCAACAAGGAGCTTTATGTAGTAGATGCTTTCTGCGGTGCTAACGAGGCTACACGTCTGCGTGTTCGTTTCATCGTTGAGGTAGCTTGGCAGGCACACTTCGTAAAGAACATGTTCATCCAGCCCACCGCTGAGGAGCTGGAGAGCTTCGAGCCTAACTTCGTTATCTATAACGCTTCTAAGGCAAAGGTTGAGAACTACAAGGAACTGGGCCTGAACTCAGAGACTTGCGTTGCCTTCAACACGACTTCTCGTGAGCAGTGCATCATCAACACCTGGTACGGTGGTGAGATGAAGAAGGGTATGTTCTCAATGATGAACTACTATCTGCCTCTGCAGGGTATCGCTTCAATGCACTGCTCTGCTAATACCGACATGGAGGGTAAGAACACTGCTATCTTCTTCGGTCTGTCTGGTACAGGTAAGACCACTCTGTCAACCGATCCAAAGCGTCTGCTGATTGGTGACGACGAGCACGGATGGGACGACGAGGGTGTATTCAACTTCGAAGGTGGTTGCTACGCTAAGGTTATCAACCTCTCTAAGGAGAACGAGCCCGACATCTACGGTGCTATCAAGCGCGACGCTCTGCTCGAGAACGTAACTGTTGCTGCTGACGGCAAGATCGACTTCGCTGACAAGAGCGTAACCGAGAACACTCGTGTATCATATCCTATCAACCACATTGAAAAGATTGCCCAGAAGGTAAATGGCAAGAGTGCAGGCCCAGAGGCTAAGAACGTTATCTTCCTCTCTGCTGACGCATTCGGCGTACTGCCCCCAGTATCAATCCTGACTCCTGAGCAGACCAAATACTACTTCCTGTCTGGTTTCACAGCCAAGCTGGCAGGTACAGAGCGCGGTATCACCGAGCCTACTCCTACCTTCTCTGCTTGCTTCGGCCAGGCATTCCTCGAGCTGCACCCCACAAAGTATGCTGAGGAGCTGGTTAAGCGCATGGAGAAGAGCGGTGCCAAGGCTTACCTCGTTAACACTGGTTGGAACGGTACCGGCAAGCGTATCTCTATCCCCGATACCCGTGGTATC